>JAABUX010003075.1_pt1 | contig 22569 bp, 18 predicted proteins | sample 5561851 | NCBI WGS metagenome assembly JAABUX01 (sample SAMN10711883, study PRJNA513361) | rock metagenome | isolation source: Antarctica rocks | place: Antarctica: Victoria Land, Richard Nunatak red sandstone | collected 2016-01-03 | reverse complement strand
ATCAACCATTCACACGCAATAGCCGGCGCCATGCCCAAGGGGAATCTGCCAAGCCAAAAATTACCCGCAACCCGATTCGTTTATCTTCGGCAGGGCCCTAAGCCATCGGGATGAGGTAGGTGCTTCGGAAGCGAGCCGATTTTATCGTGACGTTACAACAACGATTGGCAAGCCACTTCGGCATCATAGAGGATGCCATGACCATTTCATCTGGAAATGTTTTCCCGACCGGCGCAGCAAGAACAGGTTGTAGGAGGCCATGTTCCTGGTGCCGAAGATCAGCCTGAGATAGTCCAATGCCTGCGAGGCGATAATTGCAGGAAAGAATGGGTAGAAGTAGCTGCTGGACATGTAGGTGGGAAGATAATACTCCACCTCGAACCCGCATCGTTCTGCCGACGCCTTGAACGAAGAATATTTGCAACGATCATAGACGGCGGGATATCCGATCTCATCGGTCTTCGCGGGGCTGAGTTTCCTGATGAGGTATCGCTTGAGCTCCTGGGGGAGCAGTCTGTTCAAGATCGCGAACGGAGCAAGAGACGAAGGAAATTGCGCGACCAGTGCGCCGCCGCCGCGCAACGAGGCGAACGCACTTCCAAGAAAGCTCTCCACATCGGGGAAATGCTCGATACCTGAATAGCAGGTAAGAAGATCGTAATTTCCTGGTCCGAGCAGACCGCCGCTGCATACGTCGCCCACGACGAACCCATCGAGGTCGCGGTTGACCTTGAGGTTTTCCTCGTCGATGTCGATCCCCGTCACGTGCAGACCGTAGGCGGTCTTGTAATAGGATGGAAAATGCCAGTGGCCTCCCGCGGCGACATCCAGGACGCTGCCGACGTCAGGAACAGAGAACAATAGCGTAACAATCCGCAGATATTCGACCTGGGCGCCATATTCGGAGAGGTTCTGCGAGTCGAACCGTCGAGACAGAGCGACGTTGAGGTTAATCAACCAACGGAGCACGCCCACAGCAACTTCCTCTGTGAGGTCTGCGCAGGATCGCTTCCTCCACGGCATCAATAACAGAGCGTATCGACACAGAACAACGATTATGAGGTCCTGCTCCAGCATTCGGACGGAACGGCACGAGCCGCATAGCCCATGCTCCGTGCATCGCCGAGGCGGTCAGGCTTCCATCAAGGTCAGGTATCGCTCCAGTTCACGCGCACGCGCGGTGCCGGTATGACCGGCCAGCACGATTGCCATCGCTCGCGTCGCGATCAGCCCGCGTCCGACATCGTCGAGCGAGAGCAGGATCTCGATCACGGCCTGGCTGTCATCGGCGATCAATATCGCTTCGCCATCTGGCAGCAGGTCGGTCAGGCCGGCCCACCGGTCGCTGATGATCGGCGTGCCGCAGGCCGCCGCCTCGAACAACCTCACGCTGGGCGACCAGCCGGCGGCGATCATGTCGGCCCGGGTGACGTTCAGGGTGAAACGCTGCGCCGCATAGAAGCCGGCATGGGTCGATGGCGGCAGATGCTCGATGCGTTCGACATTGGCGGGCCAGGCGATCGTGTCGGGGTATTGCGGCCCGGCAACGACGAAGCGGCGATCCGGCAGGCGGCGCGCCGGCTCCAACAACAAGCGCTCGACGGCCGGCTGGCGATCCGGGCTGTAGGTGCCGAGATAGCCGAGATCCCACCTGGCCACCTGTTGTCCGGGACGATATCGGGTCTCGTCCACCGCGCAGTAGAAGGCGCGCGGCCTGCGGGCGGCGTGGCGCTCCGACAGTCGTTGCAACACCGGACCGCCCGAGAAGGACAGGTACAGGTCGAGCCTGGGGATCTGCCTCGGCGCCAGGTAGGTGCAGTCGCCGCGCTCGAGAGCGGCCAGCGTCACCGGGGTGTCGATATCGTAGAAGACCGTCATGCCGCGGGCACCGGATAGCACCAGGTCGAGCACGGCGATGCCGTCGGGGACATACGAGCCGACCAGGATCGCGTCCGCCTGTGCAATGCAGAGTCCGAAGCGGGTGCGCAGCTCGTCGGTGTCCCGGTAGAGGGCGAAGGCGCAGAAGTCCGGCTGCGGCAGGTCGCGATGCTCCGCGTACCAGGGTACGTCGCGCTCCAGGAACTGCACCTGGTGACCGAGTTCCGCCAGGCCGCGCAGCAGCGCCCGGTAGGTGGTGGCGTGGCCGTTGCCCCAGGACGAACTCAATGAGAGGCCGAGCACGACGATCGTCAAGCCGGCCTGGCTCATGCGACCACCCCGGCGCGGCGGGCGGCAAGGGCTGCCGCCAGGACGCGGTCGAGTTCGATCGCGCGCCGGTCGTAGGTATGTTCGCCGAGCACGCGCCGCCGGCCGGCATGGCCGATGCGGGCGGTGTCCTCCGCGCCCAGGGTGCGCATTGCCTCCACCACGTCGGCAGCGTCGCGCACGGTGACGACCTCCTGGCCCGGGGTGAGGAACAGCTCCAGTCCGGCCCATGCATCCGTCATCAGGCAGGCGCCGGCGCCTGCCACCTCGAACACGCGCGTCGCCGGGGAGAAGCCGGTCGCCGCCATGCTGTCCCGGCTGATGTTGAGCACCATGCGGGCGCTCGCATTGAGCACGTTATGCACGGCCGTCGAGACATGGCCCAGCAGGGCCACGTTGGCGGGAACCGGCTTGCCGGCCCAGCCGGAGCCACCGAGCAGGAAGCTCTGCTCCGGCAGCGCCGCCGCCGGGTCGAGGAGGAAGGTGCCGATACGTGCCTCGCGATCAGGCAGCCGGTTGCCGAGGAAGGTGAGGTCGGACCTGAAGCGCGGTTCCGGCGTCACCGGGTGATGCGTCGCTGGATCGAGCGCATTGTAGATCGGCACGCACGACCTGGCGCCGAGCGACGTGTAGGCGCCCATCACCGGAGTACCGCCGCCGTAGGTGAGCACCAGGTCAAGATCGCCCATCGCCCGGCGCAGCGGATGCTGCGGCTGGCCGCGGATCTCGGCGAGCGTAGCCGGGGCGTCGACATCCCAGAAGATGCGCAGGGCATCGGGCCGGGAAGCGCCCATGATCCCCGCGAGCAGCTCGTCGTCGGCGTAGCCGACGCCGCTGGCCTTGATCACCACGTCCGCTGCGGTGGCCTCGGCGACCGCCTCGCGCACGCCCGCGGCGGTCGCCGGATAGACGACGACCCTGCACCAAGGCGGCGGATCGATGTCGCGATGCGCCTGCCGGTCGAAGGCGTCCGGTTCGTAGAAGCAGATCTCGTGCCCGTGCGCCGCCAGCGCGCGCAGGATGCCGCGGTAATAGGTGGCGGCGCCGTTCCAGTACGAGGACAGCAGGCTGGAGCCGTAGAGTGCGATCTTCATGCGGACCTGCCGCACACGGCGAGGATGGCGATCAGCTCGTCCACCCGGTGGGCGCAGGTGTGACGCGCGCGGATCGTCTCGAGACCGCTGCGCGCCACCTCCGCCGCCAGTGCCGCATCGTGCCGCAGCGCGCTCAGGTGCGTTGCCATCCGGTCGCCGTCCTGGGCGACCAGGTAGTCCTGTCCCGGGCGGAACAACTGCTCGCTGTCGCTCCAGGGCGCACTGACCAGCGGGATGCCGCAGGCCAGCGCCTCGAACATGCGTATGGTCGGGATGCCCGGCAGGGCTCGCACGTAGGGGCGGCGCGGCACGTGCACCGTCATCCGGTGGCGCGCGAACGCCTGCGGTGCGTCGGCGTTGGCGATCCAGCCGCCATAGCCGAGGCCCGACCGGCGCAGGCGGTCGAGCGCCGCCTCCGGATAGCGCACGCCATGCACGATCCCGGATAGGCCTAGGCGCTGCGCCGGCTCGATCAGGAACGCATCGAGCTCGCGCTCGCGCTCGCCATCGCCCCAGTTGCCGATCCAGATCAGGTCCGCCTGCTTCGGCACCGCCTCGATCGGACGGAACAGTCGGATGTCGGCGGCTTCGTGCCAGGTAAACACGCGCCGTCCCCAGCCGGCGTGCCGATAGCGCTCGCTCAGGGTTTCTCCGAACGCGAGCACCGCGTCGTAGTCGGCCAGCGCCATGCCGGCGATCGCGTCCTCGTCGGACACGCCGCGATGATGGGTGTCGTGGAACAGCAACGTGAAAGCGGCGCCATGGCGGCGGAGGGCGCCGATCCGTTCCACGATCGCCGGGTCGGTCCATTCATGCACGATCACCACGGTGGCGTCGGCGAGCGCCGCCGCATGGTCGAAGTCCGGGCCGTAGGTCCGCGTCGTCAGCTCTGGAAAATCCACGGCGAAGCGGTCGAGCGCCCCGGATCCCTGGTCGCGGAGCAGGTTGCCGCCACTCCAGCCATGCTCCGGCTCCAGCGCCAGCGTGGCGTGCCCACGCGCCTTCAGCTCCCGCAGCACGCCACGCAGGAAATGCGCGTTGCCGTGGTTCCAGTCGGACCGCAGCGAGTGCGTGTAGAGCACGAAGCGCATCTCAGCCGGCCCCGCGCACGTGCCGGGCGTGTCGCATCATGGCGTTGCCATAGGCGCCGATCACCCCCTCCAACTGACGCGCCGGGCCGAGAAGGCGTGCGATCTGCGCCGCCCGCGTGGCGAGCTGCCGGCGCAGTGCCGCGTCCTGTGCCAGCCTCGCGATCGCCTCGGCGAAGCCGGCCGCGTCGGTCGCGGGAACGAACAGCGCGGCGCCCGCCCACAACTCGCGAAAGGTCGGAATGTCCGCCAGCACGAGTGCCGCGTGCTGGGTGGCGGCTTCGAGGACGGCCAGCCCGAACGGCTCGTAGCGGGAGGGCGAGACGAAGATGGCGGCGCGGCGCATCAGGGTAAGCAGCGCCTCGGGCGTCAGCTCGCCGAGTGCCTCGGCATGCCGGATCGAGACCGCCTGCCCGTTCGGACCCGCAAGCGCGCCCACCATACGCACGGGCCAGGGCGACGACCGGGCCGCCAAGTCGAGGGCAGCCAGGTCGATGGCGGCGGCATTCTTGCCCTCGTCCCACCAGCGGCCGGCAGCCAGCACGAACGGCTCCTTGCCGTCGTCCGATGGCGGCGCGTTGGTCGAATTATGCACCACGGACAAGCGGATGGCGGAACCGTACGCCCTGATCAGCGCGGCGGCATGGCTCGCGCTCGGCACCAGCACGCGGTCGGCCCGATCGAGGCCCCGGCGGTTGCGACGGCGCTGCCACGCCCACTGGTCCGGAAGCGGGCCGCCGCGCATGACGTCCCACCAAGTCGGAACGCAGGAGTGCGAGGCGACCAGCACGGGCAGTTGCTCCGGCAGGCCCACCGCCTGCGACGGCAGGTTGAGATGCAGCAGGTCGGCCCGCCAGTCGCGTGCCAGCCCGGCGAGGGTGGCCGGCATGCTCTCCAGCGCGGCCTCGTCGTCGGCCATCCAGTCCAGCGTCTCGTCGGTCCAGACCAGCTCGGTGCCGGTCGGACCCGGCGATCCGAACTCCAGGCCGCTCCCGGGGCGCGGCCCCGTTCCTACCAGCAGGCAGGCGATGCCGCGCTCGTTGAGCCCGCGCGCAAGGTCGGTCGCGTAACGCCACACGCCGCCGACCGCATCGACGGTCATCAGCACACGCCGCGGCGCGTTCATCGCGTTCGGATGGCGGCGGCCAGGCAGGGCAGCGTCGGACCGCCCATGCTCAGGAGCAGCAGCCTGCTTCCAGGTGCGGCAGCGGCAGCGGACGCTCCTCCTGGATGTCGCTGAAGGCCGAGAACGCGTGCAGGTAGTGGTCGTGCGCGCGCTCCCAGGCATGGTCGTCGGGCTCGCCCCACAGCGCGCGGTAGCTCGGCGAGCTCGGGTAGGGATAGAGCGGCACCGGCTCGTTGGCCCAGACGCCGCCCTGCATGAGCTTGTCGCGCCAATAGTCGACCAGGGCCTGGTCGTCCTGCTCCATGCCGATCAGGTTGGCCTGTACGAACGGCACATGCTGCCGGGCCTTGATCAGCAGGGCGGCGAGGTCCTCGGTCTCCAGGCGGCAACGCTTGGCCAGGGCGGCGCGTCCTTCCGGGGTCAGGCTCTCGATCCCGGCCTCGATGGACACGCAGCCGGCGGCACCCAGCAGTTCGAGCAGGTCGGGCTTCCAAAGGTCGATGCGGGTCTGCACGCCGAACTGGATGGCGCGCGGCACCAGCGCCTCCAGCAGGGCCTTCTGCGGCAGGAAGATCTCGTCGACGAAATAGATATAGCCGACGCCCTGGGCGATCAGGCCGTCTATCTCCCGCAGCAGCGGCACGAGGTCACGCCGGCGATACTGGTCGCGGAAATCGATCTTGGCGCAGAAGCTGCAGTTGTATGGACAGCCGCGCGACGCCTCGACCTCGGCGCCGAACCCGCCGCACCCCTCGTCGAAACGGTGATGGTGATGGGCGTGGCGGGCGAGCCACGCGTCGGGCCAGCGCAATGCGTGCAGGTCCACGAACGGGCTCGCCGCCGGCGCCCCGTTGACGCGCGCGTCGCCGCCGTCGAGGACCGCGATCGATGCGACCCGGGACCAGTCGTCGGTGGACGCTAGCGCCGCGATCACCTCCTCGCTCTCGCCGCGGACAACGGCATCCACGCCGAGCTTGCGCAGCGTCGCGGCCGGGGTGACCGAGCCATGCGGGCCGATCGCCACGGTACGGCCGCCGCGCCGGCCGAGGGTGCGCAGGAATGTCGCCGGCACGCGCAGCTCCGGCGGCGCGCAACGCCAGAACAGGTAGGTCGGCGCGGTCATCACCACGGTCATGCCGGCGCCGAACGCCTCGATCGCCGTGCACATCTCGGCGGCCGTGCGGTCGAACAGGTGGCCGTCCAGCATCAGCGTCTCGTGCCCGGCGGCGTGCAGCAGGGCCTGCGCGTAGCCAAGTTCGAGTGGCAAATGCGGCTCCCGGCAGCCGAAATAGATGCTGCCGTCGAAGCTCCAGGGCGGGTTGACCAGGGCGACCTTCATGCCAGCAGCCTTCTCTTCCGCGACTCCGCCTCGGACCCCGGAACACCGAGATCGGCACGAAGCCAGTCGGTCAGGTCGCGCAGCCCGTCCTGCCACGAAACCTTCGCCCGCCAGCCGACCGCTTCCTGCAGGCGCCGCGTATCGGCGACGAAATAGGGCTGGTCGCCGGAGCGCCAGGGCTCGTAGCCGACCGCGATCTCCTGCCCGAGCAGCGAGGCGATCCCGGTCACGATATGGTGCAGGCTGACCGCGTTGGCAGGTCCGCCGCCGAGATTGAACGCCCTGCCGCGCAGCCGGTCGATGCTGCCGAGGACGGCGCGATAGGCGAGCACGGCGTCGCCGACATGCAGCACGTCGCGCACCTGCTTGCCGTCGCCGAAGATCGTGATCGGCTCGCGCTTCAGCGCGCGGATCAGGAAGTGGGCGATCCAGCCCTGGTCCTCGGTGCCGAACTGGCGGGGTCCATAGATGCAGCTCATGCGCAGGACGGCGGTACGGAGTCCGTACGAGTGCGCGTAGTCGAGGACGTACTGGTCCGCGACCCCCTTGGAACAGCCATAGGGCGTGCAGAAGTCCAGCGGACGCGTCTCGTCGACCCCGAAGGCTCGCAACGCCTCGTCCTGCGGCAGGTAGCGTCCATCCACATCCGATACCGGAACGTCGGCGAGCTGTCCGTAGACCTTGTTGGTGCTGGCGAAGACGACCGGCACCCCGGCCGCGTGCTCGCGCAGCGCTTCCAGGACGTTCAGCGTGCCTTCCGCATTGACCGAGAAGTCGTGCCTGGGGTCGAGCAGGCTCGATGTCACGGCGACCTGTGCGGCCAGGTGGAACACCGCTGCCGCACCGGTGACCGCCTGCCGAAGGGCGGCCGAGTCGCGGATGTCGGCCAGTATCGGATGCAGGCGCTCGCCGTGTCGCCCCGCGAGCCAGGCAAGGTTGCGCTCGACGCCGGGCCGGCTGAGGCTGTCGAACAGCACGACCTCCCGCCCGTCGTTCAGGAACGAATCCGCGAGGTTGCTGCCGATGAACCCGGCGCCGCCCAGGATCACCACCGGAGCCGCCGGGCGCGCGATGGCCGGTGCGGCGAGCGCCCCCTGGCTGCCGGCGAGGCCGATCGTGCCGCCCTCGAGCAGGCGACGCAGCAGTTTCGGCCTGCCCTGCCAGTCGGTCACGCCGAGATGATAGTGTCGGGGATCGAAAAGGAGGCCCTCCTGCGTCGGCACCGTCGGCGCGAGGTCCTGCCAGCCATACCAATACAGGCGGTCCGCCGGCGCCGACAGCGCCTCGCGAAACTGCTCGACCTGCACCACCTCGTCGTTGCGCCACGTCGAGTAGCCGGTCTCGGTCAGCCAGATCCGGGCCTTGGGGTTATAGCGGTCGAGTATCGCGCGCATGCTCTCGATGAGGGTCTCGAAGCCGAGCCAGTTGTTCGCCCTGCTGTCCCAGGTCCCGGGAAACCCGTGCAGTCCGACCGCCGAGACGGTGGCGAGCACGCCGCGCTGTCCCATCAGGTCGAGCCAGTAGGCATCGAACGGACAGGGACCAGCCAGCACCACGTTCCAGCCGCGATGCTTCGCCCAGTGCGCCGCGCCGCCGACCATCTCGCAGAACAGCAGCCAGTCGTGATCCTCGCGCCAGTCCCAGTCGAGCAGGTTGTTCGGCTCGTTCCACAGCTCGATGTGGCTGAAGTGGGTGCCATGGCGGGTCAGCACGTGGTCGATGAAGTCGGCATAGTCGCCCAGGCGCCGCGGCGCGCCGGAGGGGCGGCCGTTGCGCGACAACGAGGGTGGCGTGTAGTGCACGCACGGCAGCAGGTCGAAGGCCTTGCCGAGGGTGGGGATCAGCCAGTCATACCAGGCCTCGCCGCCCGGCGCGTGGTACTCGGCCCAGGACAGGTGCGTGCGCAGGTAGGCGGCGCCCGCGGCCCGCATCCCGGCGACGGCCTGCGCCACCCGATCATATTCGCCGATGCGGAACCACTCGACGAACCCGAACGGGCGGCTGGGTTCCAGAGCGGATGCCGGTTGCAAGGCCGGGACTTGCAAGGCCGGGACTCTCAAGGCTGGGGCTCCCAAGGCCGGGGACCCCCTGTCCACCCGCTTCATGCCATCAGTCCACGCGCCTCGAGCTGGCTCCTGGCATGCTCGCCGCGATCGGTCGCCTCGGAGCCGCGTATCCAGGCCGCGGCCTCGTCGATGGTGTCCTCCAGCGGGTGCTCGGGCGAGAAGCCGAGCAGGGCACGCGCCTTCGAGATGTCGGCGAAACAGTGCCGGATATCCCCGGCGCGCGCCTTGCCGAGCAGTTGCGGCGCCAGTTCGGGCACCCGCATCGCCTCGGCCAGCATCTCCGCGATGCGGCCGATCGTGTACGAGCGCCCACTGCCGATGTTGATGACGTGCCCGGCCGCCGCCGGCCGCTCCATCGCCAGGCGGAACGCGCGCGCCACGTCGCGCACATGCACGAAGTCGCGCCGCTGCCGGCCGTCCTCGAACACCAGCGGCGGCAGTCCGTTCAGCAGTCGTGCACCGAAGTTCGCCAGCACGCCGGTATAGGGGTTGGACAGCGCCTGTCCGGGACCGAAGACGTTGAACAGGCGCAACGCCACCGCCTCCATGCCGTAGGCCCGGCTGACGATGAGGCTGTTGCGTTCCTGGACGAACTTGGTGACCGCGTAGACCGAGGCGAGATCGACCGGCTTGCTCTCGTCGGTCGGGACCGGGACCAGCTTGCCGCCGTCCGGGTCGAGCGGGTCCCACTGCGTGGAACCCTCCTTCAGCACGCGGCGCACGCTGCCGTCGTCGCGGCCACCGGCGTTCCTATACAGCCCCTCGCCGTAGACGCTCATCGAGGACGCCACCACCAGCCGCTGCACCGGCCGGGCGATCAGGCGCTCCAGGAGAATTGCGGTGCCGAGGTCGTTGGCGCCGACGTAGCGCGCGATCTCGTACATGCTCTGGCCGACGCCGACCTCGGCCGCCAGGTGGAACACGCCATCGACGCCGACCAGCGCCGAGTCGAGCAGCGCCGCGTCGCGGATGTCTCCGTGGATGAACTCGACATCGGCGGGCAGGCGCGGCTTGCCGGATCCGTGCACCTGCTCGATGAGCCCGTCGACGACGCGGACATGATGGCCCTGAGCCAGGAGCTCCTCGCAAAGGTAGCGTCCGATGAAGCCCGCTCCACCCGTGACGAGGTAGGTCCCAGCAGTCCGGCCAGCCATACCGATGCCTCTCCTTCGGTCACGATCCACGGCCGTGGCGAACCATAACACGTCGGACCCGACGCGTCGCACGGTCACACCGGCCCCGGACGACGGGTACCGGATCATGAAGACAAAGATGCTGCTGGAGATCAAGACGCGAACCGAACAGCCTGCGGATCAAGCAACAGCATCGTGTCGAGCAGACGGATCGGCCTGCGGCCCCGCTATTCTGCCCTGACCGTGGCGCAAGTGTTCGAAGCGACCATTTACCGAGTATTGCGGTGGCGCCGATCGAGGACTGGCGCTCCAGCCCATTCGGTGCCGCCGATGCGATCAGATACGGCTGCCGCCGTCTCCCCTGACACCGATGCTGTCCATCGGCGTGAACCGCCAGGCCACCTCCGTCTCGCCCTTGTGCTGGGCGACGGTAAGCTCGATGACGCTGGTTCCGTCATCGCCGCCGCCGCAATTCTCGCACCAGAACTGGATCACCAGGCCATCCCGCCGTGAGCTCGGATTGCCGGAGTCTGCCTGCGCGACGAGCTGGACCGTCGTCTTGCCGACCTCGACGCTGGTCTTCAGGACCGTCTCGGCATCCTCGCTGCGGTCATACGCGACCACGCCGCGATGGTGCAGGTAGCTGTTGCCGCAACGGGGGCAGAGCAGGTTCGCGCCGCCGCTATGCTGCTTGACGATGATGTGGGTGCCCGGCGTGAGGGGCATCTGTTCCACGCCCGGCGGCAGCGCTGCCAGCGCCTCCTTGCGATGACCTGCCGAGATGTTATCGCTCATGATGTGCCCCCCTCCATTCTACAACGCCATTTCGCCACGCCTTCCACGGCATGTTCAACGGAACAATATTGGGATGCGCCGCATCAGAAACCTAATTTATTCGTTTCGGATGGCGGACCCGAAAGGATTCGAACCTTCGGCCTTCGCCTTCGGAGGGCGACGCTCTATCCAGCTGAGCTACGGGTCCAGCGTGGTTTGCATAGCCCGAACGCCGCCTCCCTGCCAAGGCCCCCAGCCGGTGCATCGCCCGTAGATGCATCGCCCGTGGGCGCCTCTCCCTGCCGCCCTCACTGACCCAGGACGAGGTTCTCGAGGTTGCCCGGCAGCAGCGGCGACACCTTCTCGTCCCAGAAGTTGCCCGATATCCACGCCGCCGCCGCCACGTCGGCGCCCGAGGGCAGCGCCCGCTGCGGCTCGAAGATCCAGGACGCCACGTCCCCGATCACCGCCTGGCGATTCTTGTCGCGCATCAGCAGATGGTAGCCCCCCGGATAGAAGGCGCGCCGCGCCTCGTCGTGCAGCCGCATCCAGGTCGCGGCCGTCGCCGCCGGCGGCACCAGCTGGTCATGCGCCCCGTAGGCGATCAGCATCGGCTCGCGCACCCGCGGGGCGGCGGCTGCCGCCCGCGTCATCAACCCGACCAGTCCGCGCAGGGAAGCCGCACGCGTCTCCTTGAGCGTCAGCGGGTCGTAGGACAGGCGATACAACGCCGCGATGTTGTCGCTCGCCCGCACGTGCAGCGGCAGTTCGCGCCCGGTCAGCTTCCAGTCCGGCGCGAGGGTCGAGGCTGTCCACAGCGAGGCGGTCATCAGCGGGCTCATCTGGCTGCTGCTCCAGACCGCCGGCGCCAGCAGCACGAAGCCGGCCACCGGCGGATGATCGGGCCGCGCCGCCAGGCACAGCGCGACGGCGCCGCCCATGCTCTCGCCCATCACGAACACCGGGGTCCCGGGATAAGCGGCGCCGACCAGGCGAACCATCTCGGCGGCGTCGTCAACCAGCCGGTCCGTTCCCGGCCATTGCCCACGGCCCGGCGCCTCGCCGAAGCCGCGCTGGTCCGGCGCGTAGACCGCGATGCCGTCCCCGGCCAGCACGGGTCCCGGCAGCTCCCAGGCGTCGCGGCTGTCGTCGATGCCGTGCAGCGCGAGCACCACCGCGCGCACCGGAACTGCGGCAGGCTGCCACACCCGGACCGGCAGGCGGGCACCGTCCGACAGCGTCCAGACCAGATCCGGCGGCACCAGCCGGCGGTCCGCCTCGCGGGCGTCCCCGTGCGGGCCGCCGTGTGTCCGGACTTGACGCACCATGCCGGAGCCCCCCACGCAGCCGGCAATCGGCAGCGTCAGGAAGGCGAGCACGAGCAGGCGGAGGCGGAGGTTTGAAAGCATGGCCATCCTGCGTATCATCCCGCCTCGATCCAGGCCACAATCCAGGCCACAGGCAAGGTGAAAACATGCCGTTCGGCGCATCCACCCCCACCCCGCAACTCGGCCTGGTCGAGACGCTGACCGTCACCAGCCGCGTCGTCGCCTGCGATGGCGGCGACGGCCCGTTCGGCCATCCGCGCGTCTGGCTGCGCATCGAGGGCAGGCAGACCTTCTGCCCCTGGTGCTCGCGTGTCTACGTGATCGACCCGCAGGCGGAGACCGGCGATTCAGGACATTGAAGTCTTGACCGGCCCGGCCGCCGACGCGCCGGCTGCGGAGGTGATGAGCGAGGCCGCACCCACGGGAGCCGGGCCGGACGCCGGGGCGGCATCGCTGCGGGATGCCCACCTCATCCTGATCGACGGCTCCGGCTTCATCTTCCGAGCCTTCCACGGCCTGCCGCCGATGAACCGGGCGGACGGCACCCCGGTCAACGCGGTGTTCGGCTTCACCAACATGCTCGCCCGCTTCCTGCGCGATCATGTCGGCACCCATCTCGCGGTGATCTTCGACGCCAGCCGGCTCACCTTCCGCAACGAGCTCTACAGCCAGTACAAGGCGCATCGCCCGGAGCCGCCGCCCGAGCTGGTGCCGCAGTTCGCCCTGGTGCGCGACGCCACCGCCGCCTTCGGCATCCCGGCCATCGAGCTCGCCGGCTGGGAAGCGGACGACCTGATCGCCGCCTACGCGAAGACGATGGACGAGGCTGGCGGACGCTGCACCATCGTCTCCTCCGACAAGGACCTGATGCAGCTTATCCGGCCACGCGTCGGCATGCTCGACCCGATCAAGCAGAAGCCGATCGGCGAGGCGGAGGTGCGCGAGCGTTTCGGCGTCGGACCCGACCAGGTGGTCGAGGTGCAGGCGCTGATGGGCGATCCGGTCGACAACGTCCCCGGCGTGCCGGGGATCGGCCCCAAGATCGCCGGGGCGCTGGTCGCGGAGTATGGCGGCCTGGAAGCCATCCTGGCGGCGGCGCCGGCGATGAAGCCGTCCAAGCGGCGCGACGCCCTGATCGAGCATGCCGAGGCCGCCCGCATCTCGCGCCAGCTGGTGATCCTGCGCGACGACGCGCCGATGCCGCTGCCGATCGGCGAGCTCGGCTTCGCCAAGCCCGACCGGCCGCGCCTCGCGAGATGGCTGCAGGAGATGGGCTTCCACTCGATCATCCAGCGCCTCGGCCTGGACGGGCAGGCCGAGGCCGAACCGATCGCGCGCGTGGAGCCCAGCGCCACCGCCGCCGCGTTCTCCGGCTACGAGACCGTCACCAGCCTGGAGCGGCTGCAGGCCTGGGTCGCCGAGGCGATCGCGGCCGGGCTGTGCGCCATCGATACCGAGACCGACGGGCTGGACGCGATGCGCGCCAACATGGTCGGCTTCTCGATCGCGATCGCACCCGGCCGCGCCTGCTACGTGCCGCTGCGCCATGACGGCGACCTGGAGCACCCGGTCGCGGCCCAGCTCGACGCCCGCGCCGCGCTCGACGCCCTGGCGCCGCTGCTGACCGATCCGGGCACGCTCAAGGTGTTCCAGAACGCCAAGTTCGACCTGCTGGTGCTGGAGCATGCCGGCGCCCCGCGGGCCACCCCGATCGACGACACCATGCTGATCTCCTACGCGCAGGAGGCCGGCGCGCACGGCCATGGCATGGACGAGCTGTCCGCGCGCCATCTCGGCCATACCCCGGTCACCTACGACCAGGTTACCGGCACCGGCCGCAACCGCATCCCGTTCGCACGCGTCAACCTGGAGACCGCGACCCACTACGCCGCCGAGGATACCGACGTCACGCTGCGGCTGTGGCACGCGCTGCGCCCGCAGCTCGCGCCGAACCGCTCGCTCGCCCTGTACGAACAGCTCGAACGCCCGCTGATCCGCGTGCTGGCCGACATGGAGCAGGCCGGGATCAGCGTCGATGCGGTCGAGCTGCGTCGCCTGTCCGCCGATTTCGCCGAGCGCATGGCGGTGATGGAGACCGAGATCCACAAGCTCGCCGGCCGCGCGTTCAACCTCGGCAGCGCCAAGCAGCTCGGCGAGATCCTGTTCGACGAGATGAGCCTGCCCGGCGGCAAGCGCATGAAGACCGGCGCCTGGGGCACCGACAGCTCGGTGCTGCAGGGCCTGTCCGAGCAGGGCTTCGACCTGCCGGCGCGCATCCTGGAGTGGCGCCAGCTCGCCAAGCTGAAATCCACCTATGCCGACGCCCTGGTCGAGGAGATCAACCCCGACACCGGACGGGTGCATACCTCGTTCCAGATGGCGATCACCTCCACCGGCCGGCTGTCCTCGAACGAGCCCAACCTGCAGAACATCCCGATCCGCACCGAGGAGGGCGGGCGCATCCGCCGCGCCTTCATCGCCGCCCCCGGCCACGTGCTGGTCTCCGCCGACTACTCGCAGATCGAGCTGCGCCTGATGGCCCACGTGGCGGGCATCCCCGCCCTGAAGGAGGCCTTCGCGACCGGCCAGGACATCCATGCCCGCACCGCGAGCGAGGTGTTCGGCGTGCCGATGCAGGGCATGGACGCGCAGACCAGGCGGCGCGCCAAGGCGATCAACTTCGGCATCATCTACGGCATCAGCGCGTTCGGGCTGGGGCGCCAGCTCGGCATCCCGCCGGGCGAGGCGCGCACCTACATCGACGCCTACTTCGCGCGCTACCCCGGCATACGCGCCTTCATGGACAGCACACGCGAGGAAGCCCGCACGCACGGCTACGTGCTGACCCCGTTCGGCCGACGCTGCTGGGTCCCCGGCATCGTGGACAAGAACCCCGCCCGCCGTTCGTACGCCGAGCGCCAGGCCAGCAACGCGCCGATCCAGGGCGGAGCGGCGGACATCATCAAGCGGGCGATGGTGCGCGTTCCCGCAGCCCTCGCGGCCGCCGGCCTGAAGACGCGCCTGCTGCTGCAGGTGCATGACGAGCTGCTGTTCGAGGCCCCGGAGCCGGAGGTCGAGGCGTTGCAGGCACTGGCACGCGACGTGATGGAGAACGCCGCCAGCCTGTCGGTGCCGCTGGTGGTGGAGACCGGCCACGGCAGAAGCTGGGCGGAAGCGCATTGAACCGCAGAAGCGCATTGAACCGAAGGCTCGCCCTGGCGCTTGGCGGCATCGCGGTCGCCCTCGTCGTGACCGGCACGACGGTCGCCGTGCGTCCCTGGTTCAGCCAGTCCAGCGAGCCGATGACCGCCGCGGACATCGGCGGTCCCTTCGCCCTCGTCGCGGGCGACGGCCGGACCCGCACCGACGCCGACTTCCGCGGCAAGTGGATGCTGGTCTATTTCGGCTACACGCAATGCCCGGACGCCTGCCCGACCGCGCTCACCAGCATCGCCGCGGCACTCGACATGCTGAAGGCCAGGCGCGACACGGTGGCGCCGATCTTCATCACCGTCGATCCGGCGCGCGATACCCCGGCGGTCATGGGTCACTACGTGGCGTTGTTCGACAAGCAGATCACCGGCCTGACCGGGACCCAGGCGCAGATCGACCGCGTGACGCGCGAGTACCGCGTCTACGCCGCCCGCCATCCGACCAAGGGCGGCGGCTACACGATGGACCACAGCTCCATCATCTACCTGATGGACCCGCAGGGCCGCTTCAACTCCGTTCTCGACGGTGCCGCCAACCCCGAGGACATCGCCGCCAAGATCACGAAGCTGGAAAGCTGAGCGGCGGATGCGCACGCTCCTGCCGCCGCTCGCGGCCTGCTGCCTCGCGCTGTCGCCGGCGGCCCAGGCCCAGGGGCAGAACCTCAGGGCGCCCCCATACGAGCCCTCGCATCGCGGCGGCACCCTGCGCCTGACCGCGGACAACTCCGGCGGCACGCTGGACCCGCAGATCAACTATCTCGCCCAGAACTGGGAGGTGTTCACCGTCACCAACGACACCCTGACCACGTTCGCCAAGCTCGACGGGTCCGCCAGCACCACCATCGTGCCCGATCTCGCCGACGCCCTGCCGGCGCCGCAGGATGGCGGCCGCACCTACGTGTTCCACATCCATCCCGGCATCCGCTTCTCGACAGGCCAGACGGTGACGCCATCCGATGTCGCCGCCTCGATGCGGCGGATCTTCAAGGTCGGCAGCCCGACTGCCGGCAGCTTCTACGGCGGCATCGTCGGCGCCGACCACTGCCTCAAGGACCCCGCGCACTGCACGCTGGCCGGTGGCGTCGTGGCCGACGACGCGGCCGGCACCGTCACCTTCTATATCATCCAGCCGGACGGCGAGTTCTTCGACAAGCTGGCGATGGCGCACGCCACCGTGCTGCCCGCCGACACGCCGGCGCACGACCTCGGCAATACGCCGCCCGCCGCCACCGGCCCCTATCGCATCACCGCCTACGACCCGAACCACGGCATGACGCTGGGGCGCAATCCGTACTTCAAGGTCTGGAACCCGCTCGCCCAGCCGGACGGCTACGTCGACCACATCCAGTATGACTTCGGCCTGTCCGACGAGGCGCAGACCACCGCCGTGGAGAACGGGCATTACGACTGGATGTTCGACAACAAGCCGCTCGACCGGCTCGGCGAGCTGGGCGACCGCTATACCGACCAGGTCCACATCGAGCCCCTGTTCGCGAACTTCTACATGCCGATGAACGTGAACCTGTATCCCTTCAACAACATCCTCGCGCGGCAGGCGGTCAACTATGCCGTCAACCACGCGGCGATGGCGATCTTCTACGGGGGAGCCGCCGTCGCCGACCCGCTCTGCGAGATGGTGCCGGTCGGCATCTCCGGCCGTACCGGGCATTGCTTCTACACGCGCGGTGCCGACTTCGATCATCCTGCCAGCAGCTGGCAGAAACCCGATCTCGCCCGCGCCCGCGCGCTGGTCGAGCAGAGCGGCACCAAGGGCGCCAGGATCACCCTCATCGTACCCGAGCGCGCCGTCGAGATGTCGATGGGGATCTACCTGCAGAACACGCTTCGCCAGATCGGCTACGACGTCACCGTCAAGTTCGTGACGTTCGCGATCGCCCTGAACTACATCGAGAACACCAACAACAAGGTGCAGATCAGCCTGAGCGACTGGTATTCGGACTATCCAGCGCCGTCGAACTTCCTCGACGACCTGTTCGGCTGCGAGAACTTCCATCCCGGCTCAGACTCGTCGATCAACATCTCCGGCCTGTGCGACCCGACTATCCAGAAAACCATGGAGCGCGCCGGGCGGCTTTCCGCCACCGATCCGAAAGCGGGCAACGCGCTGTGGTCGCAGGCCGGCGACCAGATCATGCGCAACGCCGCGGCGGCCCCGCTGATCCAGATGAAATGGGTCGACTTCGTATCGAAGCGCATAGGCCACTACACCTACACCATCCTCTACCACATGCTGTTCTCCCAGGTCTGGGTGCAGTGAAAACCCAGGATGGCAGCCGACGCGTCCCGCGCAACGGCCCCTGGATCACGGCGGTACGGGGGCTGGCACGCGATCGCACCGCGATCGCAGCACTCGCGGTGCTGCTGCTCATCGTGCTCGCATGCCTGGCCGCACCGCTCTACGCGCGGCATGTCGCCCATACCGACCCGTTTCTGTCCGACGTCGCCGCCACCGTCACGGTGGACGGGCGCGAGCTCGCCGTGATGCAGCCCAACGCCAACAGGCTGCATCTGGGCCTGACCCCGCTCGGCCCGACCTGGCGCCCGTCCGCCTACCTGCTTGGCTCCGACAGCCAGGGCCGCGACGTGATGGCGCGGTTGCTGTACGGCGGCCGCAACTCGCTGCTGATCAGCGCCGCGGCCACCGTGCTGTGCGTCGTGATGGCCGGCGTCGTCGGCATCGTCTCAGGATTCTTCGGCGGCATCGTCGATGCCGTCCTGTCGCGGTTGATGGATATCATGTGGGCGATCCCGGTCTATCTGTTCGCGATCTCGCTCTCGATCGTCACCATCAGCCAGGGCTTGCGTCTCGGCCCCTTCACCATCGAGTCTGACAACCTGCTGCTGCCGATCGGCATCATCGCGCTGGTCTACGTGCCGTATGCCGCCCGCCCGATCCGCGGCCGCGTGCTCACCCTGCGCCACAGCGAGTTCGTGCTCGCCGCGCGCGGCCTCGGCGTCCGGCGTTCACGCATCCTGCTGCACGACATCCTGCCGAACGTCAGCGGCACGCTGATCGTGCTCGCACCCCTGCTGATGGCGCTGGCGATGCTGGCGGAGTCCGCACTCTCCTTCCTCTCGATCGGGGTACAGGCGCCGGCGGCGAGCTGGGGCACCATCATCCAGGACGGCGAAGGCCTGATCTACACCCGTCCGATGGTCGCCTTCGCCCCCGGCCTCGCCATCGTGCTCACCGTGCTGGCGCTCAACCTGCTCGGCGACGGGCTGCGCGACGCGCTCGACGTGCGCGACGCCAGCCGAAGGCGCGAATGATGCTGAACGCTTTCGCCAGGCGGCTCGGCCAGACCGTGTTCGTGCTGTTCGGCATCAGCGTGCTGGTGTTCCTGGTGTTCTTCGCGACACCGGGTTCCGATCCCACCGCACGCATCGCCGGGCGCAACGCCTCCGCCGACACGCTCGCCCTCGTCAGGCACGAATACGGTTTCGACCGTCCGCTGCCGGTGCAGTACGTGCGCATGATGGAGAAGCTCTTCATCACCCGCGACCTCACCTCGTTCGTCGATCATGGCGAGCGCGTCGTGCCGGAGGTGATCGAGGCCACCCCGGTCACCGTCTCGCTGGTCCTGGGTGCCGCCGTCGTCTGGGTGCTGGCGAGCGTCGGCATGGGCACGCTGGCCACCGCCACGCGCGGCAGCCTGATCGACCGCGGCCTGATGATGCTGGGCCTGATCGGCATCTCGATGCCGGTGTTCTGGCTCGGCGAGGTCATCAACCTCATCACCCAGAACCGCCTGCACGATACCTGGCTGTTCTCCTGGGTGCCGGGCCTGGGCTACGTGCCGCTGACGCAGGATCCGGTCGGCTGGTTCAAGGCGCTGGTGATCCCGTGGATCACGCTGGCGATCCTGTTCATCGGCATCTACGGCCGCGTGCTGCGCGCCGATCTGGTCGCCGCCTACGGCGAGGACTTCATGCGCACGGCGCAAGCCAAGGGACTGTCGGCCAGCCGCGTGCTGTTCCGGCATGGGCTGCGCACGTCGATGATCACCTTCGTATCGCTGTTCGGGCTCGACTTCGCGCAGCTCGTCGGCGGCGGCGCCCTGCTCACCGAGGTGGTGTTCGGCCTGCAGGGCGTCGGCCGGCTGACCTACCAGGCGCTCACCAACCTCGACCTGCCGCTGATCATGGCGACGGTGATGTATTCCGCCTTCTTCGTCGTGCTGGCCAACGCCGTGGTCGACGTCGTCTACCTGTTCCTCGACCCGCGGGTGCGCGATGCCCGCTGACCTTTCCGGCAACGGCGACCTGCTCGAGATACGCGACCTCACCGTCGCCCTGCCCACCTCCCGCGGCAACCTCGTGCGCATCATCGAGAATCTCTCCTTCTCGGTCCGCTCACGCGAGATCCTCGGCATCGTCGGCGAATCCGGCTCGGGCAAGAGCATGACGGCGCTGGCCATCATGGGCCTGATCGACACGAGGGGCGCGCGGATCACCGGCTCGGTGCGTTTCAAGGGGCGCGAGCTGATCGGCCTGCCGCCGCGCGAGATGCGCCACCTGCGCGGCCGCGAGATCGCCATGATCTTCCAGGACCCGATGACCGCACTCACCCCGGTCCACACCATCGGCTGGCAGATCGACGAGCAGATCCGCGCCCACACCCGCCTCAGCCATGCCGGTGCGCGCGCACGCACCGTGCAGCTGCTCGGCGACATGGGCGTGCCCGATCCGGAACGCGCCGCCGACCGCTACCCGCACCAGCTCTCCGGCGGTCTGCGTCAACGCGCGATGATCGCGATGGCGCTGTCCTGCAACCCCGCCCTGCTGATCGCCGACGAGCCCACCACGGCGCTCGACGTGACCGTGCAGGCCCAGATCCTCGAACTGCTGCGCAGCCTCAAACGCGACTTCGACTCCGCGGTGCTGCTCATCACCCACGACATGGGGGTGGTCGCCGAGACCTGCGACCGCACGCTGGTGCTGTACTCGGGCAACATCGCCGAGCGCGGCCCGACCGGCGCGATCTTCGCCGCACCCGGCCACCCGTACACCAGCGCCCTGCTCGCCTCGATCCCACCGCTACGCGGCGTGCGTCCGGCGCGGCTGCCGCAGGTTGCCGGCCAGCCGCCCAATCCCGCCGACCGTCCCGCCGGCTGCCCGTTCCAGCCGCGCTGCCCGCACGCGCACGCGGCCTGCGAGGTCCGTCCCGCGCTGATCCCGCGCGGCTCCCAGGAGATCGCCTGCGTGCTCGCCGCCGTATGACACCTCTGATCGAGGCTCGAAACGTCGGCAAACATTATCGCGTCGGCAGCGCGTTGCTCGGGCGCCGGCAGAGCCTGCGCGCGCTGGACGACGTGTCGCTCGCCGTCATGCCTGGCGAGACGTTGGGGCTGGTCGGCGAGTCTGGTTGCGGCAAGTCCACCCTCGGCCGCTGCCTGCTGCGCCTGACCGACATCAGCGACGGCCGCATCCTGTTCGAGGGCGAGGACATCACCACGCGCGGCGACCGGGCGATGCGACGGCTGCGTCCGCGCATGCAGATGGTGTTCCAGGACTCCTACGCCTCGCTCAACCCGCGCCGGCGCATCGGGGACCTTCTCGCCGAGCCGATGCGCGTGCATCGCGGCCCGGACGGCGCGCCGCACGGCACCCGGCAGATCGCGCGACGGCTGGAGGAATTGCTCGCCCTGACCGGGTTGCCGCCGCGCGCGCTCGACCGCTACGCGCACGAGTTCTCCGGCGGCCAGAGGCAGCGCATCAACATCGCCCGCGCGCTCGCGCTGTCGCCGCGCCTGATCGTCGCCGACGAGCCGGTATCGGCACTCGACGTGTCGATCCAGGCGCAGATCATCAACCTGTTCGCCGACCTGCGTGAGACGCTTGGCCTGACATACATCTTCATCGCCCACGACCTCAGCGTCGTGCGCCAGATCGCGAGCCGCGTCGCGGTGATGTATCTCGGCGCTATCGTCGAAATCGGCGCCACCGACGCCGTGCTGCACAGCCCGGCGCATCCCTACACCGCTGCGTTAATATCGGCGATCCCGGAGCCGGTGGTCCGGCAGGCAGCGAGTCGCACCATCCTGAAGGGCGACGTCCCAAGTCCGATCTCGCCGCCGCCGGGCTGCCGCTTCCATACCCGCTGCCCGATCGCGCGGGAGCGCTGCCGAAGCGAGATCCCGATCCTGCGCGCACTGCCGAACGGCACCGAGGCGGCCTGCCATTTTCCATTGACCTCCGCGGGCGGGAGCAATCCGCCCGATTGAGAATGTCCCGCTTCCATGTGCATCGCGTATGCCATCGAGCAGGTCCATGCGGAGGCGGTTTCTGATCATCGAGGCGGATGCAACCCATCCAACCTGGCACGCCGGGTTTCCGCTCTCCGCGCAGGCTGGATCAGTTCCGGGCCCTCTCGCTGCAGCCGATGCTACCAGCCGGTCAGCTTCATGACATGGGCAACCGGGGGTAGCGACCGGGTCCGCTCCGCTATCCTGGCGAGTTTCGGCGTGTTCTGCTGGAACCATTCCAGGCGCGGGCGCCATGCGACAAGGGTCGCAACATAGATGTCGAGAGCGCAGACATCTTCGCCAAGGACGAAAGGTTCGCCACCTGCTCTTCGAGCCACAAATAGAGCTTTTCCCGATACCGGGCCGTCGCGTCGTCCAGTTCGCCTGGCGCGGACGGGGCCCGACGCTCCGGGTAGTCGCCGTAGGTGAAGGTCGGATAGACATTGGCTACAAGCCAGATCAACAAACAGTAGAACTTGTTCCGATCGGTGGTGCCGACCGCGGGTGCCAACCCGGTTGCTCGGTCCGAGAGGAACAAGGCAATCGCCGCCGTTTCAGTCAGGACGGTGCCATCGTCAAGCACGAGCGCAGGAACCTGATGGAGAGCGTGATCGCCCGAAGACGGTCACGAGCAGGGCCCGGCTTGTCAAATCCAGCGACATCGATGAATTCGTAGCGATATCCCGACAGGGCGAGCATGCCTTCGGTAATTGCAGAACCGCAATCTCTCGCGCCATAGATCAGCATTCAGCGCTTCCGGACATGGTGGTAACGGGAGGCCAGTCTAGCCCATCTTATTCAGCGCATGGCAGGGATTCGTTGGCGGATGTCGCGTAAAGCGTTGATTTTGTTTATGGATTGGGTGTCGAGACCACTCCACTCACCGCATCACGCCGAGCCACACCCGCCATGTTCGAGATGACGATCGAGACCTTCGG
>JAABUX010003074.1_pt1 | contig 22582 bp, 31 predicted proteins | sample 5561851 | NCBI WGS metagenome assembly JAABUX01 (sample SAMN10711883, study PRJNA513361) | rock metagenome | isolation source: Antarctica rocks | place: Antarctica: Victoria Land, Richard Nunatak red sandstone | collected 2016-01-03 | reverse complement strand
CATTGAAGGCGATGGCGCGGAACTGCTCCGGCGCCTCCTCCGGCGCACTGAAGTCCAGCGCCAGCAGATCCTGGGGAGCGTAGGCGTCAGGCCGGCGCGGCCGGCAGCAGCGCAGCTGGACGGCAGGACTGCAGCCAGTGTCACGCCGGCGCCGCGCCTGAGCCACGCCGAAGCCCGTGAGCCCGCCCGACGCGACGAGCAGCTTTGGCGCCCTGGGGCTCTGCGGGTCGTCCTCGGGCAGCAGCACCTGGGCGCGCAGCGCGCGCCCTGCAGCCGCGGGCGGGCACGCGCGGGGGCGGGCATCCCGGACTGCAGCGCCGCGGCGCGCGCACCTCGCGCCGCGGGTGCACGACGATGGCCTGCTTCTTGCTGAGCGCGGAATGCAGCCGGCCCTGCTGCCCCTCGATGCGCAGCAGCTCCTCCAGCAGCTCGTCCAGCGCGCTGGCCTGCTCCATAATGGCGGCGGAGGGCGCGAGCGGGCTCCGGGGGGCGCCGCTGCTGGGAGCCCGGACTGTGTGGCAGCCTCAGCGCCAGCGCTTTGCGGACCGCCTGCCAGGCGGCAGTGGCTCAGTTGTGCGAGGAAAGCAGAGAAGTTGGCCTGCAGTCAGGCTGCGCACTTTCCTGCACACCGACCCATCTGAAAAAGCTGCAGGCAGGATCGCTCAGATGGGCGTCGGGAAAACCTGGCACGCTGGTCCATCACAGCGAGTACCTGAGCAGCTGCTCTCTTTGCGCACTCTCTCAAGCACTCGAGCTACGCCATCTCCCTGCCTCTGTCCGGATCGAACCGACCCGCCATAAGCCAGTCAGCCCTGAACGTCCAGGTCTCGTCCAAGACCGCCAGCGTACTTCCAAGCTCAGGCACCTTGTGTGAGCGCGGGGGATTGCTCTGTACCGCTCGCTCTGTACCGCTCGCAGCCAGTGTCGTACAAAATTTGAACAAGAGACACGGAGCAGAAAGAGAAGAAGAAGACACTCGACAAGAGGCCAGCCGTTCTGGCGTTCTGCGTCCGCCGTTGGCGGCATACACACCTGCGCTGGGACCTGTTGAGCCTTCAGGTACCTGGTGCTGCTTGCTCGTGCCGCCTGGCGAGGACACCCCATCCCTCAGCTGAGGACATGTAGCAGCTCGCCAGTGATACTGCTCAGCTGGAGGAGCGAGCAGGCTCTCGTGCCGGCCACAGAGCGCGGGCCGCTGTGCAGCGCGCGGCGGGGCGCACCTCCTCGCAGACCTAAAGCGCGCTGCCCCTCTGCACCGCCATCAGCCTTTGCGTGTGCAGCGCCGGCAGCCCTCGGCCTGTTCCACGTTTAAGTGCAGCCAGCTTGCACTCCTGGGGAGGCAACAGGACAGGTTGCAATGGTACCTATGTAACAAGATGTTGTGGCATTCTTGGACAAGCGCCTGAGAGTGCATAGCTGCAGCTGTGCACGCACACTGCTGAGGACGTGCAGGTTGATAGAGGCTATGCCGATCATAGTTGCAGCCTGTGAGGCTTGGCGCCACCGCCGGCCGCCGTCCAAGCAGGTCAAGCCTGAGCACCGCTGCATTGCACAGGAGAGCTGTGAGCAGTACGGAGCAATGGTGCCGGAGCGGAGGCCGGCGTAGAGGCGCGCGGCCCGGATTTGCAGCTGACTCGCCATACACGCGCGTTCCAACACGTTGTAGAGCTGAGCATATGGTGCACCAGGAGGAGCGCCATGGAGGGCGGGCCTGATGCGCAACCCATGGCAAAGGCAAGCGCCGGCGCAAAGTCCAGCGTCGCCGTGGTCGCCAGCGCCGCAGCAGAAGGCACGGGCCCTAGATCATACGTGCCGGCTGGTCTGCTGAGCACTGCCAGTGGTCACCTGGCGGGGACGCGCGCAGGCGCTGCAGCGCCGGCGGCGGATGCCGAGGCGCCGCCCAGCCCGCCGCGCAACTACTCCGCGCCGGCATTCAACGCGCCCGACGTGGAGGCGCAGGCCGGGAAGCGGGCGGCGCCGCTGCTGGAGGACGAGACGCGCGAGTTTGAGCGCTACCGCCGCGTCAGCGAGGTCAACTGGTGTGAACATCGCCCACTCCATGACTTTCGCGTCCGCGCCGCCGATGTGCCGCATCTCAGGAAGGACGTAAATTCATGATGAGCTCCCGCATCACACTACATCAACGGGCCCCGGCTCGGCCATGCAGCGCGGCTTCTGCATGCCGCCCGAGCTGACACGGTCGTTTGCACCGGTGGGCTCAGCAGCGATGACGGTCATCCGGCGCAAGTTGTGAGCAGGGCCCGCCCGCCTGGATGACGCAGGTGCGGCGTGGCGGTGTTCCTGGCGTACCTGGGCGCGCTCGTGTTCTACCTGTGGGTGCGCATCACCAAGACGCTGGACCTGGGGCCCTACCGCTGGTACGGCATCCTGGTGCTGGTCATTGAGTGCCTGGGCGCGACGACGGTCATCCTGTACGGCATCAACCTGCTGCGCATGCCGGTCGCCACGTTCCACGTGCAGGCGCGCGGCGCGGTCTGTCAGCCGGTCCCACGCTTTGACCGCATGGCAGCCACGCACGGCACCCTGCCGGACCGCTGTGTGGGTGGAGCATTGTTCGTGAGCACGAGTACATACATTACCAGGCACGCTGGTTGAGGGGTGGCAGCGCCTGGCCGCCCTCCGCACAAACCTGAACAGGTGCCTCTGCTTGCACGCACGCTGCAGAACATGCTGCCCTGCGCAAGCCTGTGCGGGCGAAGGCGAAGCGTGCCGCCCGCGTGGCAGGAGGACCCGACCAGCCCCGGCAAGCCCTTCACGCGGCACCCGTACCATGTGCGTGTGCTCGTGCCCTGCTACAAGGAGGGCCTGGACATCCTGCGCCGCACGTTCATGGCCGCCTTCGACGCAGCGCTGCCTGAGGGCTGCGAGCGCACGATTTACCTGCTGGACGACGGCAAGGACGCCAAGAAGCGCAAGTGGGTAGACAGCCTGGGCCCCGGCGTCGTCTACGTGTCCGGCCGCCGGCGCGAGCCGGGCGAGATGAACGGCAAGTCCGGCAACCTGAACAACGCGTGCGCGCAGCTGTACCCGGCCGGCACGCCCATCCCCAGCACCGAGCTGCTCTGCATCTTCGACGCCGACCAAGCGCGCGCGCGCCCGCCCTCAAGGCACAAGGCTGCTAGGCGGCCTGGAGCGCTGTGCAGCCCGGTGCACAGGCGCTGGGTTCCTAACAGAAACTCCTCGAGGGTCTGTGCGAAGCGGAACCTGCATGTGCTTTCGCACGCAGCCTCGCGCGCATGCGGCGTCCTTGCATGTGCGCATGCAGCCGTGGCGACCCGCGCTTCTTTTGCCGACCTGCGCGCGGTGCCAGTGTAGGTCGGCGCGCCAGGTCGCGAGCCGGGAGTTTTTCCTTAAGACGCTGCCGCTGTTCGACAGCGGCGACGACATCGCGATGGTGCTCTCGCCGCAGTGCTTCCACAACCTGAACCTGCACTCCGACATCTTCAACCACTCCAACGTGCACTTCTGGGAGTACATGCAGCCCGGCTATGACGCGCTCGGCTTCATCTCCTGCACCGGCACCAACTTCCTGGTGCCTGCCACCCCGCCGGGCTTGCTCGCCGGGCCACAACCAGGGTTTAAATAGGGTCAAGGGTTACGGGTAAATGCGCACAGGATGGCCTTACCCTTTCTGTCCCTGTCAATTGGCTCTCTGCCAGGGGCACATGGGAGTCTGCGCCGCGCGAGGCTAAGATGCCCAGAGAGGCTCCCCGCCCACCGGCCGGCGCGCGCGGCAGGTGCGCTCGACGGCGATGATGGAGGTGGGCGGCTCGCCGACGTGGACGCTGACCGAGGACTTTGCGCTGGGCATGGAGCTGAAGAAGTACGGCTGGAACTGCCGCTACGTGCAGGAGTACCTGGCCATTGGCGAGGCGCCCGACCAGATCCGCAACTGCTACCAGCAGCGCTCACGCTGGTGCAAGGGCCACTTCCAGGCGCGGGCGGCCCCCACCCGCATCCCTACCCCCGCCCGCACGCGCGCCCGCACCCGCGCGCCTGCGCACGCATGCGTCGGAGTGGAATGCATGCGCTTACAGCACTGGTCTCAAGCGGACAGATCGCACGCTCGCTGGCGAACGCCAGAGGCGGCCACATGTGCGCGTGCCAGATTTGGGTTGCAGGGCCATGCGCATGCGGCGAGTGCGCCCTGCGCTGCGCTGGCTGACAGCGCGTGCGCGGCTGCAGATCCTGTTCAACTACGAGCACTGCCCGCTGTTCCAGCGGCGGCTATCGGTTTTCATGCGCATCATGTACATGTCGGGCGTGTGGGCATACATCGTGGGCGCCATCTCCACGCCCACCTTCATCATCATCCCCATCGTCACCGTCTGGTGCGCCCACAAAGCGCCGACCACCTTTCCACATGTGGTTGTTTCTTCAGTGTTATCCTGGCAGTACCTGGAAATGCTGCCCCTGCTAAGCTAACTAGCACCATCTTTCAAGTTGGTGGACACTCACTGCATGCCTGCTGAGCATTACAGCGTGCCCCGCTCACCGCTGGTCATGGCGCGCCGCGGCCGCCAGGGGCGGCGTGTTCCCCATCGTCGTCTCGCAGTGGGCGGCCATCGGGCTGACAGTGTACATGGTGGCCACGCACGCGGTGCTGTACTACGTCCGCAGCCCCAAGCACCTGGAGGCGCTCTGGTTCTCCAACGTCGCCAATACGCTCATGTGGTTCACGTACGTCAAGGCGCTCCACAGCGCGCTCAGCGCGGCCGTCCTGGGCAAGGCCATTACCTTCAAGACGACCATGAAGGGCGCCGCCATGCTCATGAACACGGCCTTTCGGGACATGGTCCGCCCGTGCCCGCCCGCGCGCACTTTTATGCTCACACGGGCCCCGGGGGCGGGGCGCGGCCAGACGCGGCGCGCGCCGGGCCGCGCAGTGGATGCCCGGCCTGTGCTTCGTCCTGCTGCTGGCCACGCTGCTGCTGGGCCTCATCAAGCTGGGCAGTGCGGCGACGATCGCGTCGCCGCTCTGCATCTCCATCGTCTGGATCGTCTACGCGCTCATCCCGGAGGCGCTGGTCATGTACTACGCATTTGTGTCCAAGGCGCGCGCCCGCCATGCGGGGGGTGCAGGACTGCGGCCGGGCATGCAGCCATGCATCCGCGGATGCATGCTGTCCTGCACCCGCTCAGCAGCGGCCGGCCGGGCCATGTGCGAGCCGCGCGGCGGCGCACCGCGCAGGGCGTGTCGCTGCAGTGGGTCTGCCGCGCATGCATGGTGCTCTCCTTCTTCAGCGCGGCCTGCGCGGTGGGCCTCATGTGGGGCCTGTACCCCAAGGAGTACGACCTCGGCGAGGTGCGCGCCGCCGGCACCTCCCATGCCGCGCCCGCGCCGCGCCGCCCCCGGCAGGCGCGCCGCCCCGCGCGGCCGCCCAGCTGACGGCGCCCTGCGCGCCCAGGTGCTGAGCCTGGCGAGCTTCTTCTACAACGCGCAGCGCGTCGGCCACCTGCCGCCGGACAACGGCGTCGCCTGGCGCGCCGACGCGCTGCTCTGGGAAGCCGGGCCGGGCGGCGAGGACTTGACAGGCGCGCGCCCTCACACCAGGCCCGCTGCCGGTCCTAGCGGGGCGTACAGAGCAAGGCCCCCGCCAAACGGCGGCCGCCCAGCGCGCGCAGGCGGCTGGTTGAATGGCGGCGCCGCGGGCGACCTCAAGATGACCGTGCCGACAGCGTTCACGGTCTCCCTGCTCGCCTGGGGCCTGCTGGCGTTCCCGGGCGGCTACGCGGCCGCCAATCAGACGGCCGCCGGGCAGGCGAGCGTGCGCTGGGGCGCCGACTACCTGCTCAAGACGCTCATCGCCAACTCCACCGGCGGCAATGTCAGCAGCATCGTGTACCAGGCGCGCCCGGTCGCCGCCGCGCCCGGCGCGGCCGCGCCGGACGCTGGGCGCATTTGCGACGGAAGGCGGATGCGTTGGCGTGTGATTAGGGTAGGGTAGGGTTAGGCCTAACCTTACCCTACACATGCGGGAGACGCGACGCGTGCGCGCAGGTGGGCAACTACACCATCGACCAGACGTACTGGGGCCGGCCGGAGGACATCCCGCAGGCGCAGGGCGGCTGCCCCACGCGGCCCGCCTTCACCGCGCCGGCCAGCCACGCGTCGGACGTGGGCGGCGCGGTGGTGGCCGCGCTGGCCGCGAGCTCCCTGGTCTTCGCGGATGCGGACCCGGGCTACGCGGCCACGCTGCTGGCCGCGGCGTTCGACCTGTACGCGGTGGTCACCGACTCGGCCAACTTTGGCCTGTGCGCCGCGCGCCTCCGCGGCCCCTTGCTGCGGCCGTGTGCACACGTGCTGGGAGCGCATGCCGGCGTGCGGCGGCCGACGAAAAGGCGAGCGGACGCGGGCGAGGCCGGCGCGCGCGCGCGCAGGTACGGCGACGCGGCGAGCTTCCGGGCGTGCGTGGGCCCATTCGCGCGGGGCTCGACGGGCGCGCAGTGCGTGCCGGCCAGCGTGCAGCTCAACGGCTCCGCGGTGCCGCTGTACAACGGCAGCACGTACTACGACTGCCTTCTCTGGGCGGCCACTTGGATGTACAGGGCCACTGGCGACGGAGGCTACCTGGATGACGTCAGCACCTTCTACGTCGCGCACCTGTACGACGAGACGGGGTCTGAGGTGCGCGCGCACCAACCCTAGCCATAGACCTAAACCCTTCCCGCTCCTACCGCCGTGGCGATCAGGCGGGGAGGCATGCGAGTGGGGGCTCCGCTGTTGGTGCCTCTCCATGTCGCCACATTAAAATGCAGGCCGGCATGGCCCGGAGCTGGCCGCCATGGCGCTGAGGCACCCGCTGCGCGCGGCGCCGGCAGCGGCTCGTATACGACTGGACCAGCTACTACTGGTCGTCCGTGGTGCTGCTGGCCGAGCTGACCGACGGCGGGACGTACCACGAGCGCGCGCAGCACTTCATGCGCATGTGGGTGTGCGGCATCGACCAGGCGCGCCACCCCCCGCCTCCGCAGCAGCGAGCTCGGCGCGCGTGCGCCCAACGCATGACCCGCGACGACCTGCGACGTGCCTCGCATGCGCCTCCGGTGAACATGTCTGTGGAGCGGCCTCCGCGGGAGCGCCACCGCAGCGGGCGCGCGCGGCGCGGGCAGGTGGTGGCGTACACGCCGCGCGGGCGCGCGTACAATGCCTATTCAGGCGCGCTGGGCGGCACGGCCAACGCAGTGTTCCTAGCCACGACGTACGGCGCCAATGAGGCGCCCAGCAGCGCCGGCCTGGCGGCGCGCTACGTGTGCTGGGCGCGCTCGCAGCTGCGCTACATGCTGGGCGACGCCGGGCAGAGCCTGGTGGTCGGCTACGGGCGGGACCCGCCGAGCCACGCGGCCAGCCGCGCGGCGTCCTGCCCGCCGCCGCCGCAGCGCTGCGACGCGGTCTCGGGCCTGCTCAACCCGCAGCCCAACCCGCACGTGCTGTACGGCGCGCTCGTGGGCGGCGCGCTGTTCAGCGACGCGTTCCAGGACGTGCGCATCCTGAACTCGACGCAGGTCCTGATCGAGGACAACGCAGGCTTCCAGGCGCGCGCCCGGCCCCGCCGCGCGCGCCCGCTCCTCGTCGGTCGAGGGGTTTGCAAAGCCAGCATGTCTTTGTCCACAGGAGCTGGGCTCGCTCGGTTTTGTGGTATGGTGTGCTTACTCACACCTGCAGTGCTGCCAGCCGCTTGCTGTGCTTGCTATCGGCGCGGCGCACCCGCAGCCAGCCACAGTTGGCACGCACACATCATGGACCGCGAGCCTGCAGCGGCGCGATCCTTTGGAGCAAAGACACTCGGCACGGCGCGCAGGGTGTGCTGGCGGGCCTGGCGCAGGCCAGCGGCACGTGGGAGCAGTGCCTGCAGGGATACGGCGTGCTCACCAAGGACAAGACCGTCTGCGGGAACACATGACGGGCTGGCGCTGGTCTCACCTTGCGTATTCGTTTCGGCAACGTCACTGTGTAAGAAGAGGGGAGCGCTTAAGGACGCAGGCCCTGCATCGCCGCTTGCTGCTTACAGCGTCAGGCCTAACATGCATGTCCGCCATGCTGGTGTGTGGGACGCATGTCACATGTGGGACGCACATCATTGGTGATGATCTCCTCAGGTCACATAACGCTCCACCGTCAAACACATTAGCCCTCGTCATGATGTACCTCGTTATAACTCACGGTATCCCAGCATGTAACTTAGGTCAGGCTTGACAGTCGCGCTCTTCAGGTCTATGTCAGAATACGCAGAGTTTGCACCAATAAATAACAGGACCCTAAAAAGAAAGCAAGCCCAATTCGGGCTTGACGAGGGGAGCGCAAAACTGCCGGCCCAGCCATCACGCGGCGGCAGGCGGCGGGGCCGGCGCCTGGTAGCCGGCCTGCCGCTCCGGCATGGCCGCCTGGAATGCCTCCACCTCCAGGCAGTTCTCCCAGATGCTGGCCAGGCGCGGAAAAGGCCCTAGCGGCGTCTGGTAGCGGTGCACCGCATTCCACAGCTGCGGCACCAGGCACGCGTCCGCCATCGTCGGCGAGTCGCCGTGGCAGAACTTGCCGGCGCCGCGGCCGGCCAGCTCTGCCTCCAGGTGCTCCAGGCCGTACTTGACCCAGTGTTTCGCCCACGCAAAGTCAACCACGCCCTGCCCCGCAAGCGGCGCGGCGCCACGGCGTTGCCAGCTTTCAACAGGTGCTCGCTGTGGCCGCGGCCCTGGGGTTGGCTCGCCAGCCGCGCCGCAGCGTGCAAAGCACAGGCGCTGCAGGCGGGGCCGGAGGGTTCTCGCTAGAGCTTTCAGGGGGTGTTCTTGAGGCCAGGCGAGGGTCACGCAGGCCGAGAGGCTCAGCAGCGCACCAGGCTCTGCAGGTACGGGTTGAGCCGCGTGTTTTGGAGGGGCTGAACCTCCGAAACAACGTATTGCGAAATCGAGCGCACGCGCGCCCGCCCTTCAGCGTCAGTGGGTAGTAGCGGTGTGTCTGGCCATGTCTCTTCCATGTATTCCCTGCACAACAGCCGGCACTCTCATGTGCACCTGTCACCAAATGCATGCACCCCTGCATATGACCGCAGCTACAGAGTGCACCGAGGGGGCTGCACACATGATGGCGATTGACTGCGAAATCTTAATGTCGCCATGTATGAATAGCGGGACAAGCTGCTGCGGATTTAGCCCTGCATACTCCGCCGTGCGCCGCGCGGCAGTGGAGGTCAGGCTGATATCCTCATGCTGCAGGCCCTTGAGCGCAAGCGCTATGCGCACTCGGAACGAGCAGGATGATATGGGTGCCCCATACAGGATGAGCTTCGACATCAAGCCCGAGCAACGAGCACGACAAGCTTCCAGATTCCAGTTGTAGTGCAATCGTTGAAAACGGCTGCTACTTCTAGGTCTAGGTTGCTGGCTCCTAGCTCTGTTAGCTCTGTTAAAAGTGTCTGTCGCGCCTGCTGTTGGTGATCATCAGACGACTTTCCCTGACTCTGCATTCTGCGTAATTGTGCCAGAGCTGTGGCAAGCCAGCAGTGCGAGCAGCGCAGCGCTTGGCAGATTGGCAACCCGTGCCGGACGCGCGGCAGCGGCAGAGCAGAGCCGGCGTGCGCGCAAGCATGGGGGACGTTCTGAACATGTCCCTGGACGACATCATCAAGAAGAACAAGGAGGAGGCCGGCAGTAAGGAGGGAGCGAGCCGGCCCCAGCAGCGAAGCAGGGGTGGCCGGGCGCGACAGGCAGGCGAGAACGGGGCCGGCCGGCCTGCCCCCGCCAGCCTCAAGGTCGCGGGCTCCGGCGTGCGGAAGGCGGGCTCGGGACGAGGTCGAGTGCTGGTGGTGAGTGCCTGGCAACTGGGAAGATTAATGATCAGCCTGCCCGGGGCGGTGGGATGCCGGTGCACCGGCACTACTGCTCGCAGCCTGGGTTCATGGGGCTGCCAGAAGCGGCAGCGGCAGTGTCGGAGGCTCGCTGCATGCGGAGTTGCGGCGCGTGCGTCGCGAACGCGCCAGACTGGCGGTTGCTGACGCGCGCCGTCGCCGCAGGCGCCGCGCAACGGCACGGCTGGGGGCCGGTTGCGCACAGAGCCAGATGCGCCGCGGCCGGCCGGCGTGCTGGACGGCGACACAAAGTGGGACCATGACCTGTACAAGGACTATGACGGTGTCCCGCGGCGCGACCTGACTGCGCGCCTGCGCAGCGCACCGGCGTCGGGGTTTAAGCTGTGCGCACCCCAACGACCTGATCATCACGCCTCCGGGGCCCCGCACGTCGGCGGCCCAGCTGCGGCGCAGCACTCTTAGCTGCTCCGACTGGGAGAGGCGGAGCAACATGCCACGTAGTCAGCAACCATTTGCTGCCGAGCCCTGGCCAGCAGCGCGCTGCGCAGCAGGTCTGCATGTATTTGCCGCGCCGGTGTTGCTTGTGCACCTGTGTGCTTTGCCACACTTTTAGCGCTGGGAGGCGCGACCAGCTTGCCTGCGACTTTGAGCCTGCTCACTACCAAAGGTTTTGTAAAGGAGTTTGGCACTGTTTCCACGCGGTCGCGGGTCCACAGCCAGGCAGCCATGGGTCATGCTGTCAGTGGTGAGCCTGGTGGCTGTATGCTGCTGTAAGGGGCGGCCATGCCTTTTTGGTGGGGTTCTTGGGCTGTGGGGTCGACGCGCTCCGACAGCCCTGCGGCTGCTGGGGGCACCTGCGCTGCGGAGGCGGCCCATCGGCTGAGCGCCGCGCGGCGGGCCCGCCAACAGGATCATCAGCAACCTGGAGTACAACGTGTCCGACGACGATATCCAGGAGCTCTTCGCCACCTGCGGCCCGCTCAAGGAGTGGAACGTGCAGTACGACCGCAGGCGCGCCGCACCGTGCTGGTCCCGCCTCTCAGCGCCCGCCGCCCCTGCTCTCGCCCCTGCCCTTTCCATGCCTCGCCACTCTGGCAAGGGCTGCAGCAAGCGCAGGCCGTGCAGGCTCGGCGCAGTGCGCTTTGGTGGCGTGCAGGGGGTGGGTGCAGGGCCTGACTGCGGGCGGCGTGCGACTCGCGCAGCGGGCGCTCGGAGGGCTCGGCGTACGTGGTGTTCGAGCGCCGCGAGGACGCGCGGAGCGCGCTGCTGAAGTTCAACGGCGTGGCGCTGGACGGGCAGGCAATGAAGATTGAGATGGCGCCCGGCGACGATGGCGGCCAGCGCACGCTGTCCAGCGGCATCACGTGCGCATCCAATCCGGCCTGACTTGCGCCCCCCTTCCGCAGCGCGCTCTCTCCTGCAGCGTGCAGCGTGTGGACCTGACTGCAGCCCCTCTGCCGTCTACTTGCCTGGTTGCCGGCTGCGCTGCCGCCTGCCTGGTGCTTGCAAAGGTGGTCTGCTCAGCCTTTGAGGCAGTGCATGCTCACAGAAGAAGATACGTGTGCAAAGTCTCGTGCTGTGTCACTTGCCTTCGCGCTCCTCGAGCGGTGGCATGCACTTAGGGTGCAGCGGTGCGGTTTTGCTGACCAGAGGAGCTGAGCGCTTGGGCTGTTGCGTGTGGCGCAGCGTGACGCGCGGCGGCGGCCGCAGCGGGCGGCCCGTGGGCGGCGGCGCGCTCTTCCAGCGCGCGGCCGGCGAGGCGATCGCGGTGGCGGCGCGCCCGGCGCGCGCGCGCGGCGTCGCGGTCGGCGCGCGCGGCGGCGGCCTGCGCTCGGAGGGCGGCCGGGGGCGCGGGGGCGGGCGCGGGCGCGGGGGAGGGCGCGAGCGCGAGCGCGTCGTCCGGTCTGCGGCGGACCTGGACCGCGACCTGCAGGAGTACATGGAGGAGTGAGCGCGATGACCCCTCAGCCTGCTGCCTGAGGCGGACGCGCACCAGCTCAGTTGCGAGCTGCGAGCTGTAATGAAGCGGCGAAGGCCGGCCGTGCGTGTCTGCTTGTGCGGAAGCGACCTGTGGGGCGGGGCTGTGCAGCGGGGCGCGGCGCGCGCGCCCGCGCGAGCGCGCGCAGCAACGCGCTCCTTGTGCGGCGTGGCTGGGGTTACGCTGGTGCTGTGCATGAGCCATTGTGCTTTGGGAGCACAACGATGTGTGGAACGCTTTGGCTGTGCCATAAAAGGTCTTGTGGCGCGCCAGTTGTAGCCCGGCCCTGGCTTGTGCAGATCGCTGTGGCCCCTAATGAACGCCGATGCAACCGCGGGCTCTTGACCGTCTCTCAGGGCTCGCTCAGCCTTGGCAGCCATGCAGAGTCAGGCACGCTGCAGATTTGAAATTTATGCACTCCGTCGCCCACAACGCTTTAAGCAGCTGAGCGCACCAGCGAGAGTTACTCCAGGTGCCAAAGGCTCAAGCGGCTCTGTGCTGTGTCATGGATGTGCATGTATGGCACCTGTGCAAGCGCCATGCACGCCGACCACGCCAAGTTGGCGGCGCCAACCACATGTGCTTTACAGACACCTAGTGACCCAGTGGGTTACACAGCACCCTGTGCACGGCAGAACGCACACTCCCTCTTGAGACACACGAGCCGCGCTTGCACAACCGCCCTGCTGCCTGCGGCATGCCACCCAGCCCAGCGCCGCGGACGACTGCTGCGCGGCTGGCCGCGCGCTGCTCAGCGCTTGGCGCCCTTGGCGGGCGCGCGCGTCATGGGCACGTTCTTCACGGCCTTGCCGCCGGGCACCTTGCCGGCCGCCGTCCGCGAGGACGCCTTCTCCTGCTTCTTGTTCTTCATGCGCTCCTTCACCTGCCCCCAAGCCCAGCTCCTGTTCTCTCCAAGCCCGCACCGAGCCGAGCCAGTCTTTCGCATCACACATCGCCCTACTTGTCACAAACAGTGCCCTCGCGACCTGTGAAAACAGCTCTGACAGTACGCACTGCGCTCTGTGCTGTCTGCAGCACAAAAATGACCGGTGGGTGCTCTGCGGAAAAGGCGGCGCAGCGGAGCGCGCACCTCGCGCAGCGCCTGCTCCCGGGACGCCTTGCGGGCCTCCGGCTTCTCGAGCCTGCGCTTGTTGATCACCTGCGCCGACACACCCAGCCTTCCTGCATTTCCACAACACCTCAAGAGCTGCGTGTCGCTTGTCAAGTTACCCCAGTGCTTGGATGGATTGCAGGCCCACGCCGCACACCACCACTCTCGAACAGCACGTGTGAGCTATGCACAGATAGCAGGGCTCTTGGTCGCACCTCGAGCGACGCGCCGGTGATAGACCGCGCCTGCACGCGCGTGGTCGTGCGCCGCTTCTTGCGGGCCACCACCGCGTCTTGATCCTGGACCCCGGCAAGCGCGCTCTCAGCTACGGGCTATTGCGCATACTACACGCACACGCTCGAGCAGCTCCCAGGGCTCCGGCCGCCTGCACTCCTCCATGCAGCCCACACGGGCCGCGCCGCGCGTCTGCCCGTGCTGTTCAGCGCCCCGAACCCGTAGCGCCGCAGCGCGAGCAGCGAGGGCCCGTACCTTCTTGTGCTGCTTCCGGTAGGTGGTCGTCCATGCAATCTTGGCAGACCGCTTCCGCTGGTTGAACAGGCCCTTGGCCTTCTGGTTGATGAACAGGTACTGCTGACCGTCGGTGCGCACAAACAGAATGCCGCGCCCGGGGTATATCCGCAGGCCGCTGAAGCGGCAGGTTGTCGTCTTGAGCACCATGGCCGCGCACTGCCACCGAGCCCGCGCCTGCAGGAGGAGCAGCTCGCGCACTGCGGCGGCCTGAGCACCGACCCTAGCCCCTTCAAGGGTGTGCTAGGGAGTACAAGGACGCGGGAGACAGAAGGTGCACGGTGTGTTCCATCGCATCACGCAGCAGCAGAGGGTGCTGCTGACCGAGACCAGGCTGGTGAACTCGTGTGCTTGGTGGCGCGTCACCAGTTTGAAAAGCAGCTGGTTGGGGCGGCGCTGCTCAGCCAGCTTCAGCACCTGGCCCGCCAGCCGTTGCGCAAACTTCACCAGGGCCGTCAGAGGCCTGGCTTGGCTGCAGCCGCCCGCGGCAGCGTGTGTGACTCGTGACCTACGCGCGCCTGGCTCTGACGGCAGCCGCGAAGCTGAGCTGCGCGCTTGGCTCTGGCCGCGCCTGCATGAGCAACTGAGCCTCGGGTGCCCGAGCGCGGCCGGAACTCGCCGCAACAGCGCAGTGTTGTAGCTGCCCAAGGGGGGGCCCTGCGCAGCGCAATGGCCCTGCAAAAGGAGCGCAGTCTCGGCCGTGCACGCACCTGCCAAGATAGCTTCAGTGCTGCGGTGCGGCGCGGCGGGCCGTTGTGTGGCTCCGCATGTTTGGCAGCTCCGCGCGCTCCCACCTTCATACCTGCCCGCCCGTGCTCACATTGAACCTTGGTCTGCCTGCAGGAGCCCCCAGGAGAGGTCATACAGTCGCCGACCGACCCTGCGGTGCTGCATGCTGAGCACGGCTTGCAGCACGGCGAGCTGGGCCCCGGGCTGCCGGTGCGGCGCCTTTTACTTGCACAACGTTCAGCAGTGAGTGCGCGCCAAGCGTGCGAGTGTCTGGCACCGGACATATGACTCAGTGCAAGGTTGCATACTCATGAGTACCCGCGCAGGCTGAGGGATCCGCTGCGCAGCCGCTTGCTGATGTGGAAGCGCGACAGCCGGCAGCGGGCTTCCAGCGCCGGGGGAGCAACAGCTTCCTGCACGTGCTCGCGAGCCGCCTGCGGGGCTTGCCACCCGGGCGGGGCGGGGCGGGCGGCGCAGATGCGAGCGAAGGTGCGGGTGGTATACCGAGCAAGGGCCTGCCCTTGCGTGCACAGAGGTGCATTGGGGGCCTTGCACTGGCGCCATGACGCGCAGGTCTGGTCGCGACTTGGTGCTAGGCTGATGCAACAGAGCTGCCGCGCTGCGGACACCTTGTGCAGCGCCTCTCTCCTGTGCTGCTGCTGGCTACCCCGCCACACCGACCCAGCCGCGCAAACGCGCAGACGGTGCGGCGGCCGCTGGCGAGCGGGGCGGGCCGGCGCCGCTGCGGAGCGGGCAGGCGCTGGCCGGCGGCGACGGCGCGCGCGGCTTCCGCCGGCGCAGCAAGTCGCTGACGGAGGGGGCGGCGCGGCTGCCCGAGCGCGGCGCGGCGGCGCGCGCGCTGAAGCCGTACGGGCTCGTCGGCTCGCGCAGCGTGGGCGGCGGGCTCGCGACCAGCCGCTGGCGCGTCGCGACCGCCGCCGATCTGTTCACGCTCGTCACGCCGCCGGGGGGCACGCCGACCGCCGGGTGCGCTGGCTGCCTCCATACTAAGAGCGAGATCTGTCGCCCAGCAGGTTGTGACCAGCAGTCGGTCTGGATGTCCGCCCCTCCTTTGCCGCGCGCGGGCTGTGTCACATGCGACCACCACCACCAACCCTGTCTGCAAGTGCTGCTGGCTGACCCTGGCGCTGGCTTTGCCCTGCCTCACCCGATCTTCCAGTCATCAGCTAATACCCTTGCTGTCAATCAACTCCTTTATCTGTCTCCCTGGAGCGGAGCATGCGCAAGCAGCTGACAAGCTCATGGCATCACAGGAGCGGCAGCGAAGCTTTTGGCGATGCGAGCCCGGCTGCAGCCGCGGCGCCCGGCGCGATCGGCAGCCGGCGCGGGTCAAACGTGTCGGCCGGCGGCGAGGGCGACGACGCGCCCGGCGGCGGCGGCATCCGCCGGCTGCTCTCCCGCAAGCTCTCCCGCAACCGGTGCGCGCGCGGCCCTGCACGGCCGCCGCTGCTGCGCTTCGCCAGCATTTCGCAAGGCATGGGGGGGAGCGAGGGAACCTGCAAGATGCACGATCTTTGGTTCTGTCACAACTCGCCTGACCGTCGCGTTTGGCACGCCGGGCGCGCCGCGCTGCGTGCAGGCGCTCGCGGCGAGCAATTGGGCGCGCACCCGTGTCGCGGGGGGGGCCCTCAGCGACCCGAGCCGCCGCGCGCGCGCGCAGGCTGGTCATCAGCACGGCGGCGCAGACCGCGCAAGCGGGCGAGCGGCTGCTGGCAGACGAGGTGGCTTGCTTCGCCGGCGACACGCTGGCGGAGCTGGGCGGCGAGATGGAGCTGCTGGCGCGCCACGGCGCCATGCTGTAGCCCTGCGCTGACGCTTTATACGCTCGCGCTCTAGTGGAACACACGCGGTCGCGCTTCGCTAGTGGTTGGTGTGCATGTGGGGGCCAGAGGGCAGCGTCTGCTTGCACCCTGTGCAAGATTGTCCCGAGCCCTCGGCGGAGTGAGGGCTTGTGCGCGCGCGCGGCTACGACAAAGTCGAGGCCCCATCAGCTGCAGGCTCACGCGGCCTGTCCCGGCTGCCGCGCAGGTGCAGTTTCCTGGCAAGAGCGCGCGCGCGGCGCGCTCGGGCCGGCGCACGCCCGACGTGCGCAGGGCCCCTCGCACGTTGGTCTGCAGCTTCCTGCGCCCTGTTAAAGCGGGGCGGGTGCCGGCAGTGCTGGGAGCGGCATATTCATTCTGCCGCACGAAAGGGCGTGTTTGTTGGCCCTAAATGTATGAATCCATAGTGTATTGCCTGGGTTGTTGAGCCCATTAGGCGTGTTTGGTGCGGCGAACGTGCAGTGCAGGCTCAGGCTGATGTCGCGGCTGGCGATGCCGCAGGCACCGAGCTTTGCCGCGCTGCGCGCCGGCCTGGATGGCGCGCCCGCGCCGGGCGTGGCTGCTGGTGCGCTGGTTGAGGGGGGGCGCGTGGCCTGAGGCAGGCCTGACGCATCCCGGGCTCATTACCTGTGCATGCTGCGACACGAACGCTCCGCCAGCTTGACTGCTTGCCCGCTTGGACGTACCAGCTGCGCTGGCCGGTCACTTCAGAGTCTAAAATGGCGTACTGGGCTTGAACATATGGTATGCGCTTGTGACCGGACATGATGTGATCTGAAAACACTTTGGGCTGCTGGTTTGAGCATCAGGTGTGAGAAGTCAGCGGTTGCAGTGTCTTTGACGCACTGCAGAGGTACCCAGCGTCAGCTCAGGCTGTTCCACTGATCTTGTCTATGGTTGTCAGCAATTGGCGTGTTTGGTGCAGGCGTGTTAGTCTGCTTGGGGGTGACACGCATCATAGGAATGCGCCGATGTGGCGAAAGCGCAATTGCAGGCAGTAATCACTGCTGCACATTGCGCATGAGGCTTGTCCGCAAGCGGCCGGCTGCTTTTTGCTTGCTGGGTGACCTTACGGCACGCCGTGTAGTACACGGTGTTGGTGGTGCGGATGTCACAAGCCTGGTACCCGAAAGTCGTATGTAAAAAGACAACGGTGAGACGCGCATTACAACTCTGAAGCCGACAATGGAACAGATGCAATATTCATACTACGGGCGCAACATACATGCATTAGTCCTGCAGCATTTGTAAGCACGGTGGCCAGCATGGCGGGTCACCGTGGGTCCACGATGAGCTCCACGGCGGCGGGCCGCAGCGTGATGCGCGGCTCCGCGGCTGGGAACGCCGCGCCCGGCACCGGCGCCAGGCGGAAGCGCTGCAGCACGCTCGCCAGCACAACCACCGCCTCCAGCATGGCAAAGCCTGCGCGCGCGCGCCGCCGGCCCGGCTGCGTTCCGAGCAAGGTCTGCACTGCCGGTGCACATCCGCTCCACAGCCCCAGCGCTGCCCGGCACGTGCGTGCCTTCACATGCGACCAAGCGCAGCCGCGTGCCCCTCAGTCTGCGCATCACCTCTGTCACTGGGCAGCATGATTGACTGAAGGCCTGCCTTCAGCAGCCCAAGCGTCGGGCGCACCGGTGCCGATGCAGTTCCGCGGGCCGGCGCCGAACGGCGCGTACGCGCCGTTGGGCCCCAGCCCGGACAGCGCCGCGCGCGCGCCGCCCAGCGCCTCCCAGCGCTCGGGCCGGAAGGCGGCCGGCGCCGGCCAGCGCCCCGGGTCGCGGTGCAGCAGGTACGGGCTGACCAGCACGGTCGTGCCTGCGCCGGTTAGGGTAGGGTAAAATTTCCCTGATCAGCCTCGCACGCAGTGAGGCGCCATGATCAAGGCGTCACGAAGCTCGCACCGGGCAGCGCGCTCACCCACGCACCGCAGGCGCGCCGTTCACATGCCCCGTGGTCCCCAGGGGGCAGCCACGCCTCCCTGGAGCGAGAGGCCCGCCCCCAGCCCTCCAGCCAAGCCCCTGGCGTCACGCGCGCGCGCCTGCAGGCAGGCTGTAGGGCCCCAGCTCCACGCGCCGCGCCGCGCAGCGGCCGATCAGGTACGCGGGCGGGCGCAGGCGCAGCGCCTCCAGCACCACCGCCTCCAGGAAGGGCAGGCGGCCCGCGTCGGCCGCGCCCGGCGCCTCGCCCGCCAGCGCGGCGTCCACCTCGGCCGCCGCGCGCGCCTGCGCATGGGCGCAGGCCGCGCCATGTGTCCCGCACACGCAGGCCTCACTGCCCTCGCTCAGACTCCGTCAGATTTGCTTTGGGAAGCTGCGTGGCGCGGGCGGGCTCGTCGAACACGGGACGGGCGCCCCAGGCCGCGCTCGGCGAGGACGCGGGCCACCCGCGGTGCGGCTGGGCGAGCGCCGCCCTGCCAGCTGCAGGCCAGAAGCTAAGGATCCGAGCCGCGCCGGCGGCGGGTGCGCCAAACGGGCCCCGGCGCGACCGTGCACGCGCCCGGCGCACGCATGCCCCGCCCCGCCGGCACGAGCGGGGGGCCCCATGACCCGCCCTGCACACCCAGATTAGGGTTAGCCACAAACCTACCCGGACGCACCTGCACGGCCGGGCGGTGCGCGAGCAGCGCGCAGGCCCAGGCGAGCGCGACGGCGGCCGTCTCCTGGCCGGCGACCAGCAGCGTCATGAGCTCGTCGCGCAGCGCGCGCCGGCCCATGCCGGCCCCGGCGTCGTCGCGCGCGCCTAGCAGCGCGTCCAGCAGGCTCTGCGCGCGCGCGCCGCGCCTCGCTGCCGGTAGGGTAGTTTTAGGTTACCCTGTGCTTGACAGCCGGACCGGGGTGTGCTGGCCATGCTGCAACGCCCGCGGCCCTCTACGACCCAGACGACCAGCTGGCTACATGAGGGCCCCGCTGGCCCTGCCAGGGCGGGGCAGCAGGGAAGGGCAATCGCACAACTGCAGAATCAAGCACGCGGCTCGGCCAGGGACCCAGGCTCCCGGCATCCCACCAGCGTGCCTAGGCGGCGTCAGCATCAAAGTTTTTGGTTATGTTTGCGCCGTCAGCGGCCGGCGCGGCCGGCCTCAGGCTTCCTGTTTCTGCTCATCCTCCGCCGCCTTGGGCCTGGGTCGGCTTTGACAGTGGCACCGACGACCGCCCTGAGGGCGCGCCTGCGGCGGCCCGGGCGCGGCCGCGAGCTCGGCCGCGCGGCGGTCGATCACGCCGTACACAGCGCGGTCCAGGCGCCGCACGGCGGCCGCATACGCGGCGTTGCCGGGCGTGGGAGCCCACTCCGGCACTGCGAAGCCGGTCGCCGCGCGCTGCGAGAAGAACTCGAACGCGGTGCGGATGGCGCCTGCCGCAGCGGGCGGGGTCGGGGCGCGCGCACGCCGGCTGCCGCATGCTGCTGCGGCAGCCTGGTGCGGCTTGACACCGCGCTCTCCGCACGGCGCGCATCGCACGTGCGGGGGATGCGCGCTGGAGCCTGACACAGAATGCTGCATCATGGGGACACGGTCCCGCAAGGTGTGCCTCACGAGCGCGGCGGGAGGCCGCAAGGACACGGTGCAGGCACGCCCTCGCACGCATGGGCGGCCCGCAGTGTGCACCACAAGCGTGCAGCATGCCTCACACCGCACCCGATCTGGTACTTTGTAAACGCTGTGACAGGGCACACCCTAAACCTCACAGCTCACGCAGACGCCCAGGCTGTCCTGCTGCCTGCATATGCCCCCGCAGGCGCCTCCCTGCCATGCAGGGGTGCGGCGCGCCCGGCCGCCCACGCGCCATCGGGCACGAGCGCGCACCAGTGACGTCGGCGGCCTGCTCGCGCGGCAGCTCTGCGCCGAACAGCGCGCCGGTCGTGATATCCAGCGTCAGCGTGTTGAAGTCTGCGTACACGCTCCGCCGCCCGCTGCCCGCCCACGGCCCGTCCAGCAGCCGCCGCGTCTCCGCCGCCATTGCCTGTCACAGTGTGCCGGTCAGTGCATGCCACGGCAGCAAGACTGGGAGGCAGGCATCCTGCGTCTGGGGCGGGCATCGCCACCCACCCCTGCCTGAAACTTGCTGCGCGCGTTGATACAGGCAGAGGGTCGTGATGGCATGCGGGACGCCACTGGTTGAGCCACTTAGTCGTGAAGTCGGAGGCTTGCATGCAGCGCACGTGCTCCCGACGCCGGGCAGAGCACGCCCGACACCGCATGCATTTCACACTAATGGAGAACGGCCGGGCCGGGGGCGCGCCGCGGCGTAGCTGTTGACGGCCGCGCGCCGAAAGGCCGGGTTGGCGAGCTGGCGCTGGCGCCGCCAGGTGGGCCCGTCGCTGACCAGCAGCCCCTCGCCCGCCAGGCTGCTGCCGGGGAAGAAGGCGGTGCCCTCCTGCGCGCGCGGCCGTCGGCACTCAGCCGGGCCCGCCGGTTGCACGGGGGCAAGCTCGCCGGTCCTGCTGAGCGCCATCGGCCTGGCGTGGCTGCCTGCCAGCGCCCGCACGCGAGCGTGGTACCCAAGCGCAACTGCACAGGCAGACATGTTTGGGCTCGAAACAGACATAATGACTGCTGAGCGGGCCGCCGCCCCAGCGCAGCGTGGGGAACGCCCAGGCTCGCACTCGGGCAGGCGGGCCGCACGCTGGGCGGAGGGGCTGGGCACGCAGTGCAGGGGCCCGCCGCGCCTTGACAAAATCGGCGACCTGGTCGACGAGCACCGCCTGGGCGAGGCCTGGGTCCGACACGAGCACCACGCGCTCGCCGCCCAGCACCAGCGCGGCCGCGCCGCCGTGGCGCGCGGCCGTCGCCTCCAGGAAGGCCAGCGGGTCGCGCAGCAGCTCGAACACGACCTCGCCGCGCGGACCTGTGAAAAGGGTCGGAGGCTGCAAGCTCGGTCCAGCATACGCAGTTGCACACCACGTGCAGTGCTGGGGCCGAAGGTGGCGTGGCCAAACAAGGTAGTGGAGGCGCCTGGTTGGAGCACCTGCAGGAAAGCCGGCCGGGTGCGGCTCGAAGCCGCGCCTGAGGCGCGTTGCCACATCGCCTGCTGCGCCAAACAGGCCCGCCAGCGCCTGCATGCCGCCCTGCACTGCATCCCTTGCACGGCCTGTTTGCACAGGCGGCTCGGCGCTATCCAGCCTGCTGGCTAGCTGTGCGGACTGCGCTGCCTGCACAGCCGTGGCCTGTGCTGCTCCGGCTGCTCGGCGTCTCTGCTCAGCATCGCGGGCTGTGAGACCAGGCTCTGCGACGGCTTGCTCTGTCAACTGCGCATTACACGGAGCGTGCACGACACGCTTGGGGAGCACGCCAGGCAACAGCGCGGTGCCCCGCATAAACATTCACGCACTGATGTGACGGGCCCTCTTTACACAGCGCAAGCAGTGCACCGTCCGCCTCCCATACAGCGTGAAAAGGAAGACGGTTATGAATTGTGCTGCATGCATATATATGCACCGGTGCATATATGCACCGGCACGCTACAGGCCCCATCAGGGCGATCATCATGATGTATAGCTTTGCCTCATAATTTCCACTTTGACCATATGTCTTCGGCATGCAGACTGTCGACCCTGCAAGCCAACTACGCCGGCATGGCACCATGCCATACATATGCACGACAAACGAATGCCAATGTCGGGCCGGCAGAAGTGCTGGCGCCTGAGCGACCGGACAAGGTCGGCCTCATTGCATGACCAGACAAGGCCAACCTCCCACCCTGGCCTGTCTTTCCGCACATCTGTGCTCATCAGAGTGGGCCTCCAGCATGTCTGTGACCTCCTCCATGGTGCAGCCCAGCCACGTCTCAACGCTGATCAGTCCAGGCATGCAGGGATGAGGTCGTAGACATGCAGCCACCAAGGGTCCAAGAACGGCATGCAGCCACCTCCAGAAAGCTGCCTGTGCAGGCTGCAAACATGCTGGCATAGAAGCTTGAGTGGTGGCTGGGCTGCAGCATGGAGGAAGATGCAGACATGCTCAAGGCCCACTCACACGAGCACATGGCGTGGGAAGTCATGGGCGAGGCAAATTGACCACATCTGGCCATGCAACAAGGCTGACCTGTCCGGCGTCAGCCAGAAGGAGCGCTCCGACGCCAGCACTTCTTGCCAGCCTTCAACCTACCCATGTGCCTGCAGGCAGAGGGTGCCATGCACGCACACGGTGCTACACAGACATGCAACAGGTGCATACCTGCAGGGCGGCGTCGCTCTGCGCACCTGACAGTGAGCGGCCGCTCTTCCCAGACCTGCGCCGGGCTGTGACGCGCTGGGCGGGCGTGGCACCGGATGGCTCTCGGGCCTTTCGTGGAACACAGGGGAGATTGGCACGCAGGCTGGGGCTGTGCTGACGGCTACCTATCGCTTGTTCCAGCAGACTGCAGACTCTCCGCTCTTGCGCTTCTGTGCTCAAGGGCTGCAAGCGCCTGCCCTGCCGGCGTGCGACTGTCGGATCCGCAGCCCTGTCAGGGCCGGCTGTGGCTGACCTGTGCCCGGTTTCAGCTCTGTCTGCCACTCTGCGCTCATCACGCACGAGCTCTTGCAAGGAGGCAGACAAGCAGGCTGCAGCTGCATGCGCCGACTGTGGCTGACC
>JAABUX010003073.1_pt1 | contig 22582 bp, 16 predicted proteins | sample 5561851 | NCBI WGS metagenome assembly JAABUX01 (sample SAMN10711883, study PRJNA513361) | rock metagenome | isolation source: Antarctica rocks | place: Antarctica: Victoria Land, Richard Nunatak red sandstone | collected 2016-01-03 | reverse complement strand
CGGCGACTGGACCGAGGACGAGCTAAAGGGACTATTCCGCCCGCTGCTGCCCATACGATAGGCACGCCAGCACATCCTCGCGAGTAATCGTCGGGTAATTCGCGGTCACGTCGTCAATGCTCCATCCCTGATGGCAAAGGGCAACGATAAACTCCACCGACAAACGGGTCCCTTTGATCACCGGCTTGCCGACCAACACGTCAGGGTTGACGATGATACGCTCCTGCCACTCAATGGCCATACATCTATCCCCCTTCACGCTCCGCTCTGGTACGTTACAGCTTTACATCTTCCCTGAAAATCGTGGCAGCAGAGGACAGAGTTGAGATACTAGAATTGTCCCAGCATACTGACAGGAGATCCGACCATGCCATCTAGCCTCAGCCTTGAGATACAGCAAACCCTGGAGCGGTACCTGACGGGGAACATTCCCGTCGATGACTTACAAGCTCAGCTTGCCGCGATGGTATGGGCAGTCGAGGAGCACGAGTCGCCGGATGTCGTCGATCTATTTCACGACGTTGAGTTGAGCCTCGCCGAGTTTACGAGCGGAGATTGGACCGAAGCGGAACTAAAACGATTGTTACGACAATCCCTTATGGGTCTCACAGTAGGCGCAGGAACGGCCGGGTAGTAGAACGCGCTCTAGAGAATATTATAGTCAGCCGGGTTGACCTTGAAGGGGAGATAAGACCTGCCATCAGAGCCCAATAGCTTCAAGATTCCTGGTACTAATGTAGTCCTTGTCTGCCAGAAAAAGGACGGAGAGACCTATTCGTCCGATTCTTCTTCGCTGTCTGGAAACAGTGACAATTGCTGTGCGGGCGGCGGGAAAGCTCGCTCAAAATGGCGCTCGAATGTTCGTTTATTGGGCGAAATGCGCATCAAAGTCGTTACTACCGCAAGGTGTTTTCCCAAGTGCGGGTTGCCAATGTCCTCCGTTAAGAATTGATGATGCTTACGCTTCCGTCGCCCTGTTTCGTCTGTGGGATTTTTGCGGCGCAATTCATCAAGCACGCCGGGCGGCAACTTCTCATAGACTAGTTGGTTGGTTAGCTTGCCGACATATCCTGGTCGTCGGACATTCAGGGGGCGATAGCTCCAGCCCCAAAGGCGGAACATATTCTCATAGAATTCATCAGGGAACCGCTTCGCCCATGGGAGGAATGATGGAGAAATGTACTTTTCCAAGATTCTTTGAAGCTCGTCGCGATCCCGCGCCTCTTGGTAGCCGGTTGCCTCATCTACTAAAGCGGTGATGCCAACCATGGCAAAGCCGCGCAGCAATATGCGGCACTGTTCGGCAATATGCTCTTGTGTAGCTTGGAGTTTACCGTCCGCCTTTGCATCAACATAAACGTGGCAAACCAGTGGGAGGATCGTAGCCTTGTATCCGAAAGCAATGTTGCCGAGATACCCTCCCTGAGACTCAAACTGAACGGGATGCCATATCTCGCGTAGTTCGGGAGGAATATAGGGTTGGAGATTCTTTGCACTCAGAAACCCTGGTGTGTCATCGGCGGCGTCCTTCTTCCCAGGGTTCTTGTAGCGGCCCAACGCAACATACATCCCTCGCTGGTGCAGCACTCGCTCTCCATTTTCGAGAACTGAGCACTTAATGGTTATGCCCCCGATGGCCAGCTCTCCAGTATGTGTAGCACGCGCAAGCTTGCCGATCGTTTTTTTATGCTCAATTCGCTCACGAACGAGAGGTTTCACGCTTAATTCTGATTTAATCTGGACAAACGTGCCGATCGTAGAATCAATGCTCTCGGAATGATTACTCATCGCTATTCGCTCCTAATTCTGGTAAGGCAGTCCTGCTGATGATACCTAGTAGCAGTTCGCGTTGAGTCGGTTCCATCATTGCTCCACGAATCCGCATAACTAGAGACCATGCACTGTTTTTGTTAATCCCTAAGTGTTTGGCAATCCGGCATATCACTATGTTTGCCTTCTCGTCTAGAACTAGAGGGAGCGCGAGAAACCAAATCTGCAATGGCAAATGGCTGCGATGAAAAATTGTGTTGACTGTGACGCTGAACGAGACGTTACAGCCGTTGCAATGATGACGATGGGTACCTTTGGCTGGCGTCGTTCGTGTGGAGCTACAGTAAGGACAGATCGGTATGCCGTTCCATCGCATCTCTTCCAACTGAGCAACGCAATCGGCCTCAGTTGAACATTTCCTATACATAGCCACGACACCCATCGCGCTCCATACGTTGCCTAGATGACTAACTATAGCATGCGCACTGGGGAAGTACACTACCTTTAAGTAGGATATTTTCTACCTTGAACTAGGCTAAATTTGCCCTCCCTTTGCCGTCGCAAGTTCGTGTCCACGCGGCACCACTGCCAATACCACCCACAGTTCTTGAACGCCACCACGTCAGCGGCCGTATCGGCCACGGCCGTCTCTAACGCCTGCGTGCTCAGGTAGAGCCCCAAGATGTGCCTGAGTAGCGACCGGTTCTCGCGGTTCGACAGTGTTTTGGACTGCTCCCGAGACGCTATTCCATTAGGGCTCAGGCGGCTCGAATCTCACCCGACAGAAGTTTCGGCAACAGCACGTCACGGAGTGCCGAAAGAGTACGTATCTCCTCAACATTTACTCGAACGTGAGCCAGCAATGGCGCTACAATCTCCTCGAAAGCCCCGATGATCGTCATCGGAGGTGCCAGCATTCTGTCATGTACGCGATATTGCGATTGAGTCCAGGTACTGCAGAGTCTGCCCCGAGAGATGCAAGTTCCAGAATTGAAAGGGCATAAAAGAGATAGTACATGCTTTGAATTGTGGCTGTTGGAACAATGTAGAAGGTCGTGTCGATAGGGAAGAAGTCGCTTGGCACCCAGGTAACAGTGCCAGCATTGCCCTTTCGCCCTATGACGATGCCAGACCCTTTGGCCAATGCTTCATCGTGCCACCCCACTTGCCCGTTGGAACCATATACTGGTATTGTCCCATGCCGTCTTACGTCCGCTTTAAGCGCTTTCCCATAAGCGAACTCAACGATCTTACCAATCGGAGACACCTTCCAATCACCCGGGATCTCGCCGATTGATGATGGCGCTAACGATTCCGGGAACAGGGCGGCGGTATCCGCGTCCATGCCGAACGGCTGGCGTCCTTCCATCTTGGCGCGCACGGGGTCGAAGTCCACGAACCACGACGTGAAGATGGCCCGCGCCATGGCCTCCAGCGTCTCGTTCATGCGGCGGTTTAGCTCGATCTTGTCGTCGAGCGCACCAAGTATGGTGGCAATGGCACGCTGCTGGGGAAGTGGAGGAATACGTATCGGAAAGCGTGGAAACTCCGTTAATGGTATGCGGTCAACAGTACTGCCAGGGATCGTATGCTTGCGTAATATATTCTGAAACTCCGGCCCCATGTAAGCGTACAGAAGAAAACGCGGCTCGACCTTCTTTCTATTGGGGCGCATTAGCGCCATGCGTCGCCCCAAGCAACACCGGAGTCCACGCGGGATCATAGCTGTTTCGCCCAATCGGGTTTCGTAGGAGAAAACTATGTCACTCTCTTGCGGTACGACTCTACGTGTCCAACGGACGAAATCTTCTTCGGATAAATGCTCTGCACCCGTTAAATCGATCCGCCCGTTATTGAGATTGGATATTCCGAGAAAGATGGGGCCGCTGTCTGTCTTCGTTGGCGTAGCGTGAGGACCATCGAAGATTCCATCACATATCGAACCGATGTTAACAGTAGACCAGTCGCAACTAGACATCCAACTTCAGGCCTCTCAAGCTCGCGCGTATTGTTTGCTCCAGTTGCGCGCTCTGGGCGAACTGCTCTTCGAGCGTGTCGACCAGGCGCGTCATCTTGTCCTCGAAGGGCTCGCCGTCGTCCTCGATGTCGGCGGCACCGACGTAGCGGCCGGGGGTGAGGACGAAGCCGTGGCCGCGGATCTCGTCGATGGTGGCCGAGCGGCAGTAGCCGGGCACGTCGGCGTAGAGCGGTAGGGGCGTCTCCAGGGAATCGGGCGCGTCCGAGGAATTGGGCGTGTCCGAGGAACTGGGCGTATGCAATACGCCCCTACCCCCGGCGGGCGTGTGTGAGGAGCCGGGCGTAACCGAGGAGCCGGGCGTCTGCGATACGCCCCTACCGTCGTTGCTGCCTTCGCCGCGCCAGGCGTGGTAGGTGGCCGCGATGCGCGCGACGTGCGCGTCGGTCAGCTCGTTGTGGGTGCGGTCGACCTTGCGGAACAGCTTGCGCGCGTCGATGAAGAGGGTCTCGCCGCGATGGTCGCGCAGGCCCGCCGGCGCTTTGTCGCGGGCCAGGAACCACAGGCAGACGGGGATCGACGTGGTGTAGAACAGGCTGCCCGGCAGCGCGATCATGCAGTCGACGAGGTCGTCCTCCACGATCTGCCGCCGCATCTCGCCCTCCACGTTGCCGGCCGACATGGAGCCGTTGGCCATCACGAAGCCGGCGCGTCCGACGGGCGACAGATGGTAGATGAAGTGCTGTATCCAGGCGTAGTTGGCGTTGTTGTCCGGCGGCAGGCCGTAGCGCCAGCGCGCGTCGTCCCGCAGCAGGTTGCCGCGCCACTTGCTGATGTTGAACGGCGGGTTGGCCAACACGTAGTCGGCGCGCAGGTCCTTGAACCGGTCGTCGTGGAAGGAGTTGCCGAGCCCGATGTTGCCGGGGATGCCGCGGATGGCCAGGTTCATGCGGCAGATCTTCCAGGTCGCCTCCAGGCTCTCCTGACCGAAGACCGAGATGCTGCCGGGATTGCCGTGGTGGGCCGCGACGAAGCGGGCGCTCTGCACGAACATGCCGCCCGAGCCACAGGCGGGGTCGAAGATGCGTCCCTCCAGCGGCTCGAGCATCTCCACGAGTAATTTGACGATGGAGCGCGGGGTGTAGAACTCGCCGCCGGCCTTGCCCTCGCTCTCGGCGAAGCGGCCGATGAAGTACTCGTAGACGCGGCCCAGCACGTCGCGCTCGCGGGCGTAGCTGTCGCCGAAGCCCAGGCGGCCGACGAGGTTGAGCAGCTCGTAGTAGGCGTGCGGCGCGACGTGCGTGGCGGCGTAGCTCTTGAACAGGATGCCCCTCAGCTGCGGGTTCTCGGCCTCGATGGCGCGCATGGCGTCGTCGATTGTCTGGCCAATGTCCGGCTGCGCGGCCCTGGCCAGGACGGCGTCCCAGCGCGCTCGCGGCGGCACCCAAAAGACGTTGACGGAGAGGTATTCGTCGCGGTCCTCGGCCACGGCGCGCAGGTCCTCCTCGCCCGCGCCCGGCACGTAGTAGTCGGACCGCTCCTCGCGCACGGCGCGCTCCAGCCAGGCGTGGCGCTCCGCGAAGGCGTCGGAGACGTATTTGAGGAAGATCAGCCCCAGCACGATGTACTTGTAGTCCGAGGGCGAGACCGCGCCGCGCAGCAGGTCGGCCGCGTTGAAGAGGTCCGCCGCGTGGGTCAGGTCGCCGGCCCCGTCCTCCAGCGGCAGGGGCGCGGCGACGATGTAGCTCTCGGATCGGGCCATGTGTCTCAGCTCTCGCTAGGGAAAGAGACGGGCAACGGGATAGGTGAAGCCCAGCACGACACTTTCCCCGTCGAGGGCATCGGCAACCGTCAGGGTCGCGGATGGCGCGTCATCACCGGGATGCCACACATCGACCGTCTGCTCGTCGGCCCACGCGATCCACACCAGGGACGTGCCGCCCCGCAGGTAGCGCCGGGCCTTCTTGTCCATGGCGTCGTGGTCTTGCGACGCGGAGGCAACCTCGACCGCCAGATCGGGGGCAAAGGGGATAGGCTCGCGCGGCGCCACCAGGTGCGCACGAGACGCATAGTAGAAACCGATGTCGGGCTGGAGGCCGGTGTTCGGCTGCCCCGTGCGCTCGAAGTCGTAGACCTCATCGGGCAGCGTGACAGTGCCGAGTCCGTGCGCCTGGACGAACGCGGCAAGCGGAAAGATAAGGCTACGGGTGATGGCTCCCGCCTCGGGTCTGGTCCCTGCCATACGGACGAGCACCCCCTCCACGACTTCGTAGCGATACCCGTCGTCGTCCGGCCAGTCCAGCAGGTCCGCGACGGTCATATGGTGCGGCGCATGGGGTACAATCTCGGCCCATGGCGCGATAGGGTCCGGCGGCAACGCGCGTATAGCTGTCATGTCTCCGTTGTCCTCTATTCATCGGCGTGGGCACACCCTTACGCTAGAGTGTACTGCATCCGGTATCGGCGCGCCGGCTCGATATCGGATAAAGGGCGCCGCATACGATTGTAATGATGGGTGTGAATGCCATGGCTTTGGGATCAACAGCGAGGGGAAGGGCGCGCAAGGCGACGGCTCAGGGGAGTCTGGTGGCCTTGCGCGCGGCGTCCTCGTCCCAGTCGATGGGCGAGATGGGCGGGGCTTCGCGCAGGTGGGCGTAGTCGTTGTAGCCGATCAGCCGCCAGCGCGGCGACGGGTCGCCCTCGCGCTGGCGCTGCTGCCAGTGCGTGATCGAGGTGTTGTGGGTGTCGAACTGCACCAGCGGCTTGGGGACCACGGGCAGGCCCATGAAGTGCAGAATCGAGCCGTCGATGACCCCGCCGTGGCAGACGACCACCACCCGCTTGCCGCGCTGCGCGCGCGCGATGCGCTCCAGCGACCGCGCGACGCGCCCCATGAAGGTGACCCAGCTCTCGCCGTTGGGCGCGATCACACCGGCCGGATCGCGGTCCCAGTCGGGCAGGCCGTAGGTCTCCTTGAGTTGCGCGATGGTCATGCCGTCGGCGTCGCCCGGCCGCATCTCCTGCACCTCGGCGTCCCAGATGATGGGCCGGTCGATGGCAGGTGCGATAATCTCGGCGGTTTGGCGCGTGCGCGGCAGCGTGCTCGAGATAAAGACATCGGCCCGCAACTCTCCCGTCTGCCGCAGGCGGTCACACAGGCGCTCACATTGGTCCACGCCACGCGCGGTCAGCCCCGTATCCCCCTCCATCCCACCGATGATCGGCTCGACGTTGCTGACCGCCTCGCCATGACGGATCAAGTACAGACTCGTCTCCCACAAAAACGCGCTCATGCCGGTCTCTCCCCCTTTTCCCGTAGCGCCCCAGCCATCGTAGCCTCGTCCACGGCACGCCGCAACGCCCGCCGCGTCAGCACGCTCGCCAGGTGCGCGCGATAGCTTTGCGACCCATAAAGGTCGGAGCGCAACTCGACGCCCTCCGCGGCATGGACGGCCGCCGCGCGCAGCGTCACCTCGTCGGGGCGCTGGCCGCGCAAGGCCGCCTCGACGCCGCTTGCGCGCACCGCGCGGACGCCCGCGCCGGTGACGCCCACCCTCACCTCGTCGAGCGTCCCGTCGTCGGCCAGGGTCGCCGTCGCGGCCACGCCCACCAGCGCGTAGCCGGAGGCCGGGTTGCGGAACTTCTGATACGAGCCGCCAGCGCGAGAGGACTGGCGCGGCATGGCAATGGAGACCAGGATCTCGTCGGGGCGGAGCGCCGTGGCGTAGGCGCCCCGGAAGAAGTCGGCCGCCGCGACCGTGCGCGTGCCCTCGGGTCCCTGCAGCGTGAACCGGGCGTCCAGGGCCAGCAGCGCGGCCGGCGCGTCGGCGGAGGGATCGGCGTAGGCGACCGAGCCGCCGAGCGTGCCGCGGTTGCGCACCTGTTGGTCGCCCACCTGTGCCACCAGATCGACCAGCAGCGGGCAGGACGCGGCCACGGCGGGCGCGTCGAGTAGGTCGGCGAAAGTGGCGGCGGCGCCAATGGTCAGCGTGTCGCCGTCGACCGTGACGCCCGTGAGCCCCGGCGTGCGACTGATATCGACGAGCAGGCGCGGCGTCAGACGACGCTCGCGCAGCAGCGGCAGCAGGCTGTGGCCGCCGGCCAGGATCATGGCCTCTCCGCCATGGCGGCGCAGCGCGTCGGCGGCCTCGGAGACGGACGCGGCGACGACGTAGTCGAAGGGGCTAGGATACACGACTGAGGCCATCCTCTACTGATACTGATGCGACGGGCGCCGTCGTCCTTCTTAACTCCGTCGCCCTTAACTCTGTCGCCGCCTCCTCGATGGCCGTGACGATTGTCTCGTAGCCGGTGCAGCGGCACAGGTTGCCCTTGATGCCGAGGCGGATCTCGTCCTCGGTCGGGCGCCGGTTGCGCAGCAGCAGCCCGTACGCGGCCATAATCATGCCGGGAGTGCAATAGCCGCACTGCAGGCCGTGGTGCTCCCAGAAAGCCTCCTGCAGCGGATGCAGCGCCGGAGTCCCGTCGCTATCCACGGCCTGGACGCCAGCGGCCGCGGAGGGGGCCAATCCCTCGACGGTGATGACGTTCGCGCCGTCAGCCTGCACGGCCAGAATTGAGCAGGATTTCACGGCCCGACCATCCATGACCACGGTGCACGCGCCGCACTGCGCGGTGGTGCAGCCGATATGCGCGCCGGTTAAGCCTGCCACCTCACGGATATACTGCGCCAGCAACAGGCGCGGCTCGACCTCCTGCGCCTGCTCCACGCCATTAATGGTGAGCGAAACCCTCAAGCCGTCCCTCTCCTCTGTGTATTCCGCGTTCAGCGATACAGCTACTAATGGACGCGTCGGCATGCGCGGCCTACTCCGCGCGACCGAGCGTCGGCCACGACTAAGGCTAATGGCGGTAGAAGTCTTGCGGAAAGTTGCGGACGTTGGCCGAGATCGGCAGGTCCATCAGGCAGTGCAACACGCGCGCCCCGGCGTGGCAGCGCAGGTCCTGGACCGCCGTGAGATAGTAGCCGAACTCTTGCGTGGTGTAGATTTCCAGCGTCAGCGCGCCGTTATGCACCCGACCGCTGTGGACACTGATCGAGAACTTCCCCACCGCGCCGTTCTTGCCGTGACCTATCGCGTCGCCATCGCCGCTGACGCGGCCATCGCCGTGTTGGCGCAGGCGCAGCGTTTCGACCTGACTCGGGGAGTGGTAAACCCAGGAGCCAGTCACGGTGTTCCGGGCAGCCGAGGGCGCGGGCAGCGGAGCAGTCACGCCGCCGCGCTGTATCGGCGACCGGGTAGGGGCGGTCGTGGCGGCAGGCACGGGCGCGGCGCTGCTGTCCGTCGCGCCGGGCATCGCGCATGCGCTGAGCGTCGGGGCCAGCAAGGCCAGGACCGGCAGCATCAGCCAACTCCGCGGCCGCCGGCCCTTGAGGTTTCTCGTCACCATCTGCGTCCGCACTGTTTGCTCTCCCGTATCCTCAATATCTCTCTACAGCCGGATTGTAGCAGCACGGCATCTTCGGCGCAGGGAGGAATGCGACAAGGGGTGCGCCTCGAAATAGTGGACTGCGGCCGGAACGGGCCTGCGACTGCGGTCGCATGGCAAAGCACGGGCCGACTGCGGTCGGGTGTGGGTCGCCGCCACGCTGCCCCCGGCCCCGTTCTGACACCGCAGTGTCCGTGCGCTGCCATGCGATCGCAGTCGCAGGTCGAATCCCACAATTTTAAGGTGCACCCTGCGGCAAGCCTGCGACTGCGGTCGCATGGCAGATTGTCATGTCCCTGCGGGACGCCCCCACGAATGAAAATCCGCGATTTACACAGCAGCGCGCGGACACTGCGGTGTCATGACAAAACAAAGGCAGACCGTACGCCTGGACGCCCGCACACCGTCGAGACCCCCCACCAGTCCCGTCCGACCGCAGTCGTCGTTCGCTTCCATGCGACACATGCGGACTGGCCCCCGACCGGCTGCGGCCGGTCCCGGTCCAGCCGGGCAGTCGCAGGCGGTGTCCCAGACCCCTACGACGCCGCGAGCGTCGCGAACACCTCGTCGGCGGCCCGTATCGTGGCCTGAATATCCTCATCACTATGGGCCAGCGAGACAAAGATGGCCTCGAACTGTGCCGGCGCCAGGTACACGCCGCGCTCGATCATGCCATTGAAGAAGCGCGCGTAGGCCGCGGTGTCCGAGGCGCGGGCGCTCGTGTAGTCCGTAACCGGGGCGGAGGCAAAGAACAGCGTGCCGATAGAGCCCACACGGGTCCCATAGGTCGGCACGCCGTGGCGCCGCACCGACGCCAGCAGGCCCGCGTGCAGCGTCGCGCTGAGCCCGTCCAACCGCTCGTAGACGCCCGGCTCGGCCAGCATGTCGAGCAGGGTAATGCCCGCGGTCATGGCCAGCGGGTTCCCGGAGAGCGTGCCCGCCTGGTAGACCGGACCCAACGGCGCCACCAGCGACATGATGTCGCGCCGTCCGCCGTACGCACCCACGGGCAGGCCGCCGCCGATGATCTTGCCCAGACAGGTCATATCGGGCGCCACGCCGTAGAGATGCTGAGCCCCGCCGAACGCCACCCGGAAACCGCTGATGATCTCGTCGAAGACCAGCAGCGCGCCGTACTGCTCGGTCAGCGCGCGCGCGCCCTCCAAATAGCCCGGCGCGGGGGGGACCACGCCCATGTTGGCGGGGATCGGCTCCACGATAAAGGCGGCCACGTCGAAGGTCTGGAGCGCCCGCTCCAGCGCGTCAAGGTCGTTGAAAGGAATGTTGACCGTGGTCGCGGCCACGGCGGCGGGCACGCCCGGCGAGTCGGGGACGCCCAGCGTCATGGCGGCCGAGCCGGCGCGCGCCAGCAGCCCATCGGAGTGGCCGTGGTAGCCGCCCTCCACCTTGACGATGATGTCACGGCGGGTGTAGGCGCGGGCGATACGTAGCGCGCTCATCGTGGCCTCGGTGCCCGAGGACACGAAGCGGGTCAGCTCCATGTGCGGGAATGCGCGGCGCACGCGGCGGGCCAGCTCGGTTTCCAGGCGCGTGGGCGCGCCGTAGCTGGTCCCGCGCGCGGCCGCGTCCTTAATCGCCTGCACCAACAGGGCGGGAGCGTGGCCGGCAATCAGCGGACCATAGGAGAGCACGTAGTCCGTGTAGCGGTTGCCGTCGGCGTCGTAGAGGTAGGCCCCCTCCCCGCGTTCGATGAAGCGGGGCGTGCCGCCAACCGCCTTGAACGCGCGCACGGGGCTGTCGACGCCGCCCGGAATATACTCCTGGGCCTCGGCAAAGAGGCGCTGCGAGGCCGCGATACGCTGCGTGCCATGCATCCCCGGCGTCCCTTCGAGGTGTTGCGTGTCCGGGGGCGCGCCGGCCGTGTCGCGCTCGTCGAGCGTACTTTCATCTGTATCTGTCGTCATGGTCGCGAAATACCTCTCCAGGGCCCGCACGAGCCCCTCGCTAGTGTGGTCGGAGGCCACGATATGTGGGTGCAGGCCCGCTTCGCGCGCTTCCCGTGCGGTGGACGGTCCGATGCAGGCTACCACGGCTTGCCCAAGGCGGGCCGGGGCCGTGTCTCCGCCCAGCGCCGCCACCAGGTTGCGCACCGCCGACGGACTGGCCAGGGTCACCGCGTCGAGGGGGGGACTCTCACCATCCCTCCCACTTACGCCGCTACCGTTGGTGGGCGATTGTACCTGGGAGCGCGGGCGTCCCGCCCGTCCCCGCGTTGGACCCGGGACGGGCGGGACGCCCGCGCTCCCAGGCCGATAATGGACGGACTGCGCTTGGGAGAGTGTCCTGGCAGGAACGCCAGCATCCTCGGCCGTCGATCTTCTCTCATGTATCGAGGCATGGGAGCCACGTAGCGCCTCCAGGTCGGTCATGACGTCGGGAGCGACAGTACGGTAGGCGACATAGGTCTCGACACGGGCGCCGCGCGCCCTGAGCGTCGCGGCCAGCCCCCCATCGGCGATCTCCGAGGCGGGAAGCAACACGCGCTCACCCGGTCGGACGGGCAGGCCCTCGGCCAAAGCCACGGCGGTGTGCGCCGTGGGGACATAGGCCACTGCGACGCCGCGCGCGCTCAACAAATCGGCCGTCCTGGGGCCGACGGCCGCGACCCTGACGTCTCCCCGGCCGACAGACTGCCAGTCATATCCCACGGTCCGCAGTCGCTGCTCGACGTAGGTGACCGTGTTAGCGCTGGTGAAGAGGAGCCAGTCGTAGCCCTCCAGGGCGGCAAGGGCAGCGTCGAGGGCGCGATAGTCCGCGGCGGGAGCGATCTCGACCATTGGGAGCAGCACCGGGACGGCGCCGGCCGCGCGCAGTAGATCCAGCAACGAACCGGCCTGCTCGCGGGCGCGCGTCACCAGTACCCGTCGTCCGGCCAGCGCGCCGGTTGCGCGCGATCTATCCAGGTCGTGCTGCCGCGTCGCCAAAGGTTGCCTCCCTCATAGACAAACCTCACTACCTTAATACTACAACGTTAGGGTCCGCCTGCGACTAAAGTCGCATGGCAAAAGACGACGACTAAAGTCGTGGGACGGCGCGTACTGAGACATGTCAGTGTCCGTGGTTTGCCCTGCGACTAAAGTCGCAGGTCAATGTCACGTTGTAATATTAACATGGCAATACCATCGCTATCCGTTCGTATCGTCCCCCGGGCTTGCCGCGACCTGGGCGACGAGGCGCTCCACGGGCAGCGCCTGCCCGGCGGCCCACGCCTCCGCGAAGGGCGCGTCGCCGAGGGCGGCGCGCGCCGCCGCCAGCGCGCCCTCGATCATGGACCGGTCGGCCGGCCGCGCCGGCGTGCCCATCGCCTCGCGCAGCCGCGCCGCCGCGCTCAGCAGGCGGGCGCCAGACCGCGCCTGCCCTTGCCCCACCGCCAGCACGCCGAGCGCGTCCAGCGCCGCGGCCACGACCAGGCGCGGACCCATGGGCGCGGCCAGGGTGAGCGCCTCGGCCAGGTCCGCCCGGGCGGCCTCCCCCTCGCCACGCGCCCCGCGGACGCGGCCCCGCGTGACCAGCGCCTCGGCCAGACTTGGCCCGGCCTGCATGTCCCGGAAAACGGCCGCGCTCTCCTCCGCGCGCCGCGCCGCCGTCGCCAGGTCGCCGTCGAGGTAGGCTGCCCACGCCAGGTTGTTGAGCGCGAAGCCGATGGCCCAGCGCAGGCCGAACTCCTCGAACACCTCCAAGCACTCTGCGCAGTACGCGCGCCCGCCCGCCGCGTCGCCCAGATCGCGCGCGATATCGGCCAGGCCCAGGAGCGCGGTCGCCGCACCCTCGCGATTGCCCACCTCCCGGTGCAGCGCCACGCACTCCTCGTACAAAGCGGTCGCCCGCGCGTACGCGCCCTGCTCCGCCGACACCAGGGCCAGGCGGGCGAGCGTGAGCCCCAGGCCATTGCGCGTGATGGTGCCACGGTCCCCCCGCGCGCGCTGCTCGGCCAAGGTCTCCTCGAGGAGCGCGGTCGACCGCGCATAGTCCCCGCGGGCGCGGGCCTCCATCGCCGCGTTGATCAGCAGTCCGGCCAGGCGCTCGCCTTGCCCAAGGGCACTCCGCAACGCGGCGGCCCGCGCGAACAGCGTCGACGCCTCGGTGAAATCGTGCTCATCTTCGGCAAGCCAGGCGGCGCTTTCGGAGGCATCGGCGCGTAGCTCCATGAGCGTCGCGTCGCCATCGACGAGCGCCAACATCGCCACCAGCCAGCGCCGCCCCTCACTCGCATACCCACGGTGCCGCCAATATAGCCAGACGCCGACCGCTACCAGGAGACCGGAACGGCCCAGGCCGCGGTCCAGCGCCCCCTGCAGCGCCGCCCGCAGGTTGTCGCGCTCGCGCTCTAGCCGCGCCAGCCAGGCCGCTTGCTCCGGCCCCTGCAACGCCGACGCCGCCCGCTCGGCCAGCGTCGCGCACCAAACCAGATGCCGCCCCCGCACCCCCTCCGTTTCACCCGCGCGCTCCAGTTGCTGCGCGCCATACTGCCGCACCGTCTCCAGCAGCCCGTAGCGCGGCTCGCCCCCCGCGTCGTAGACATAGACCAGCGAACGGTCCAGCAACTCGTCGAGCAGCCCCAGCACCGCCTCCTCCTCCACCTCCTCGCCGGCGCAGACCGCCTCGGCCGCCGCCAGCTCCCAGCCGCCGGCGAACACGGCGCACCGCCGCAGCAGGGCTTGCTCGACCGGGCTGAGCAGAGCGTAGCTCCAATCCATCGTCGCCTGCAAAGTCTGGCGCCGGTCGGCGGCGCCGCGCCCGCCCCGGCCCAGCAGCCGGAAGCGGTCGTCGAGGCGGGCGAGCAGATCGTTCACCGATAGCACATGGAGGCGCGCGGCGGCCAGCTCGATGGCCAGGGGCAACCCGTCCAGCGCGCGGCAGATCTCCACCACCGCGACCGCGTTGCCCGCGTCCAGGGCGAAGCCAGGACGCGCCGTCCGCGCCCGTTCCACGAACAGACGCACCGCGTCGGCCTGCCCCAGCGCCCGCAACGTCTCCGGCGTCGGCGCGCCCTCCGCCAGGTCCGGTAAGGCGAGAGGGGCGACCGGCCAGACCGTCTCCGCGGGGAGCCTCAGCGGGCGCTGACTGGTGGCGAGGATGCGCGCCTCCGGGCAGGCCTCCAGCAGCCGCGCGGCCAGGACGGCGCAGGCCGCTACCAGATGCTCACAGTTGTCCAGCACCAGCAGGAGGCGCCGTTCTCGCAGACGCTCGACCAGCGTGTCTGGCGCCTCCTGGCCCGGCTGCTCGCGCAAGCCCAGGGCGGTCAGGGCCGCATCCGCCACCGCTGTTGGGTCGGGGGACGGGTCGGTCGCCAGGGAGGCCAGCTCGACCAGCCAGGCTCCGTCGTCATACTTGCCGCGCACCATCTCCGCGACCGCCAGGGCCAGGCGCGTCTTGCCGCTGCCGGCCACGCCGCTCAGGGTGAGCAGGCGGGCTCCGGCGGCCGCCGCCGGGTCCAGCGCCCGCGAGAGCGCCGCCAGGTCCGCGGCGCGGCCGACGAAGCTGCTGCGGTCCGGGGGCAGGTTGGTCGGCGGCCGGTCTGGCGGACGCGCACTGGCCAACTCCGGCGTCGGGTCCGGCGCCATGGCTAAGGCGGGCGGCGCGGTCACCGGGGCCGCGGCCGGCGACTCCGGCTCCGCCGTCCGGATCGTCGGGGGTAGGGTGGACGGCGACGGCGCGCGCTCGACGGCGCCCAGCGCACGTAGCGACGCGCGCTGGGCCTCCGTCACTCCGGTCAGGCCGGTGATGTCCATCCGCTCGTAGGGGCGGTCGGGGCGCAGCGCGCGCAGGAGGGCGCCGCTCGTCGCATCCCACAGCCGGATCGTCCCGTCGAAGCCGCCGCTGGCCACGAGCGCGCCATCCTCGCTCAGGGCGACGGCATAGACGGGACCCGCGTGCCCCCGCAGGGTGACCAGCGCCCGGCCGCTCGCCGCGTCCCACAGTCTGGCCGTCCCGTCGAAGCCGCCGCTGGCCACGAGCGCGCCATCCCCGCTCAGCGCCACGCTCGTCACCCCGCTCGCGTGCCCGCGCAGAGTGGCCAGCGCCCGGCCACTGGGGACGTCCCACAGCCGGACCGTCCCGTCGTTGCTGCCGCTGGCGGCCAGCCGTCCATCCCTATCCAGCGCCACGTCCATCACCACGTCCGCGTGCCCCCGCAGCGCGTCCAGCTCCTGCCCGCTGCCCACCTCCCACAGCCTGACCGTTCGATCCAGGCCGCTGCTGGCCGCGAATCGCCCGTCTCCGCTCAACGCCATGCCGTAGATCATGCCGGGGCGCCCCCGCGGCGCCGCCAGCGCCCGGCCGCTCACCGCGTCCCACAACCTGACCGTGCCATCCTCGCTGGCGCTCGCCGCGCGCGGTCCGTCGGCGCTCAGCGCCACGGCGTAGACACCGCCGCCATGTCCGCGCAGCGTGGTCAGCGCCTGGCCGCTCACCGCGTCCCACAGCCTGACCGCCCCGTCGTGACCACCGCCCGCGACCATCCGCCCATCCCCACTCAGCGCCACATCAAAGATCCCGCCGCTGTAGCCCTGCAGGGTGGCCAGCGGTCGGCCGTTCGTGGTGTCCCAGAGCCGCACCGTCCCGTCGAGTCCACCGCTGGCCGTCAGCGATCCATCCCCGCTCAGCGCCACGCTCTGGATCCCACCCGTGTGCTCGCGCAACGTGGCCAGCGGCCGCACGGTCGCGGTGTCCCAGAGCCGCACCGTCCCGTCGTAGCTGCCGCTGGCTAGCCGCCGCCCGTCCCCGCTCAGCGCCACGCCGTAGACCCCGCCCGTGTGCCCGCGCAGCGTCGCCCGAGGCTGGGGCCGGTCACTCGCCGCGTCCCAGAGCGTGACCGTGCCGTCGGGGTCCCCGCTGGCCGCCAGCGCGCCGTCCCCGCTCAGCGCCACCTTCAGGAACCCGCCGCCGTGCCCTGACGGGGTCGCCCGCATGGTCGCCACCAGACGTTCAGTCCCGGCCTCCCACAGCCTCACCGTCCCATCATGGCCGCCGCTGGCCACGATGCGTCCATCGGCGCTCAATGCCACGTCGGAGACCGGGCCGTCATGCCCCCGCAACGTGGTCAGGGGCTGCCCACTCGCCGCGTCCCAGAGCCGCACCGTCCCGTCGAGGCCGCCGCTGGCGAGCAGCCGCCCGTCCCTGGTGAGCGCCACGCCGTGGACCCCGCCCGCGTGTCCGCGCAGCGTCGCCCGAGGCTGAGGATGGTCACTCATCGCGTCCCAGAGGGTGATCGCGCCGTCCTCGCCGCCGCTGGCGAGCAGCCGTCCGTCCCCCGAGAGCGCCACACCGTAGACGGGACTGGCGTGCCCCCGCGCCGCCAGCAGCAGCGCGCGGTCCGCCACCCGCCAGAGGAGGACCTCGCCCATCGCCGTCCCGGCCGCCAGGAACTCGCCTCCGGCGTCGAGCGCGACCGCCGTGGGGAAGTTGAACGCGTCGGGCAGCGCCGCGTCGGCGAGGTGGGCGCCGGCCAGGCTGGCGTCCCGCGCCTCCACCCCTTGCAGATAGGCCTGCCGCAGGGCCACATGAGAGAGATCCAGCCCGTGCAGGTCGCCGCGCAGCAGCCGCAGCAGGTTGGCCGCGCTGCCCGGCCCGTAGCCCTGCTCCCCCGCTGGGCGCCCGCGCCACCCTTCCAGCAGGTCCAGCAGCCGCCGCTCGACCGCCTCCGCGCCGCCGCGGCGCTCGGTCAGCAACTCTAACAACGGCCGCGCGATCAGGCGCTCCTGGGCGCGCCGCACGTAGTCCCTGGCCGTCGCCTTGATCACGGGCAGGCGGAGGAGCAGGGCCGGCTCACCCGCCACGATTTCGTCCGCCAGGGCCTCGACCAGGCGGGCGGTGGCGTACTCGAGCACCACCGGCTGCGGGCTGAACGCGCCACCCACGCCCCACTCCAGCAACGAACGCCGCCGCAGCGCCTCCACCGCCTCCACCGCCTCGGCCCGCGCCACCCCCGGCCCCAGGTCGGCCACCAGCGCCGCGAACCCCACCGGTTCGCGCTCCACCGCCAGCCAGTTCAGGATCGCGCGCTCCGGCGGCGAGAGGCGGCCCACCTGCTCATCGAGCAACTGCCGGATGTCCCCGAACACGGCCGTGTCCTCGGACAGGAAGGCCGCGATGTCGCCGCCGAAGACCACGCCGATGGTCTCCCCCACCACGCGCAACGCCAGCGGGTTGCCCGCGTAGCGGTCCACCAACGCCCGCCACGCCGCCTCGTCGCCCGCCAGGCCCCGCCCGCCCAGCAGCACCCGGGCGGCGTCCACCCCCAGCCCCTCCAGGCGCAGCGCGCGCACCGCCACCCCATCCACCAGGTCGCCCGCGTCGTCCGGGCCCGCCGCCAGCGGCTGCTCACGGCTGGTTAGCAGCAGGCAGCTCTGGTGCTCGCCCTCGGCCAGCCGCTCCAGGATCGCCCCGTAGCCCTCGCAGCCCGTCCGGTAGCGCACCCCCAGCGCGCCCGGCTCCAGGATGGCCTCCAGGTTGTCCAGCACCAGGAGCGCGCGGCGCTCGCGCAGCAGCACCAGCAGCGCGCGCACCCGCGCCTCGGGCGCGTCGGGGATGGCGGCCTGGCCGGCGGAGAGGGCGGCGATGGCTCCGGCCAGCCACTCCTCGGCCGGCGGCGCGTCGCGCAGGCTACGCCAGTAGACGACGGCGAACGCGGGCGCCAGGTCGCGGGCCAGGCGAGCGGCCAGGGTCGTCTTGCCGATGCCGCCCGGGCCGAGCACCTGCGCCACGCGGCAGCCCCCCTCGCGGAGCCAGCGGGCCAGCGCGGCCAGCTCCGCGGCGCGCCCTCGCACCAGCGGAACCGCCGGCGCATCCCCCCAGTCGTACCATCCCCGCGTGGGCATGGGCTCGGGTTCCGCGGGCGCGCCGCCGGGTTGGGGCAGCGCGGCGAACCAGGCCTGGTCGAAGGGGGGCGTGCGCTGCGGCGCCTGCGCGCACACCCTCCCACAGCGTCGCGGCCTCCTTCCCGGCCGCGAACGCGCCGCGCTCCAGGTAGAGGGCGACCAGCGACTGGAGGCGCTCGGCCGCGGGGTAGGAAAGGCCGGCCTCCCACGCCCCGATGGCCTTCACGCTCACGCCCAGGAGAGCGCCCAACTCGCGCTGGGTCAAGCCGGCGCGCTTGCGCAGGGCCAGCGCCCGGTCGGCGAAGCCGTAGTCGCGCCCCTGGTCGACACTAGTGGAGGGCATGAAATGAAGATCTCCGATGCTCGCGCGTGGCGCGCCTGGCTTACACAGGATCGCCGCGTTTACCGAACGCGGCGGGCCATGGGCGCCGCGCGTCACACGAGACTGTACTCGCGCGTAGTGTACCACGGCTGGCATGCCGGCCGCCGGGGACGCGGCCCCTGTCCTGATCGCGCGGCAAGACGAAGCGACCGGAAGCGACTGGAAGCGACCGGAAGCGTGCGAGCGGAAATGAGGAAGCGACCGGAAGCGCAAAGCGGAAGCGATCCCCACTGACATGGCGTCCGCCAACCTCTAGAGTGAAAGGAGGACGGGGCGCCTCGGGCGGCGCGCTCACCCACCACCCGCGGGTCCACACGCGGCGCCGGGCGGCCAAGACGCGACGAATCGAATAAGGACAGAACGGACGACGTGTATAGCCCGACACCGACACCACGCGGGCACGCACCGCCGATGTCCGGCGCGGATGTCCGGCCCGCCGCGACAGGCCGCCGCGACAGGCAGGAGAGACGAACACGGCAACCACCACCCAGGAACGGCCTGCCACCCGGCGGTCTATCCCCCTGCTCCATCCCATGCGCCACCGTGACCGGACATCTGCGCAGATGTCCGAGTGGCTGGCCAAAATGTCCTGGCGCGCGGCTACGGTCGAACGCAGACTGAGGAGCAGGGGCAGCGATCGCTGCTTCTTGATAGTGCTATAAGGGGGAAAACGAGTTTGAACGAATCTCAAAACGGAGAAGCACCGGCAATCACGGTCCCACCCGCGGGGGGCACGGCGGTATGACTGCTGGGTGACACCTATACACTTAAGATCGCGGGAGAGCAAACCGGGAGAGCCTTCGCGCTGCTCGAGGGGGTGGTCCCGCCACAGGGAGGACCGCCGCCGCACCGGCGCCTACGCGAGAATGAGACGTTCGTCGTGCTGGAGGGTGAGCTCGAGATCTGCGTCAACGGCCGCGCGGCCGCGGCGCCGTCGGGCGCGGTGATCCACGTACCTAAAGGGACTGTCCACTCCTTTGCCGCAGTGGGCGCGGCGCCCGTGCGCATGCTGTTCCTGTACACTCCGGCTGGCATGGAGCGGATGTTTATCGACATCGGCGCGCCGGCAAAGCCAGATATGCCCGCACCACCCAACAACTCCGAGGATGTTGCCAAGCTGCTCACCGTGGCCAGCAAGTATCACTTTGAGGTCGTCGAACGCGGCGAGGCGTAAGAAACCATCCAAAATCAGGCTGTCCGCGGCCAACGCCAGTGGCGTGAGCGTGGCCGCCACGCGCCGCATCATCAAGCAGCCATGGGACCGACGTGACAGACCGGAAGAAAAACCTGAAAGAAAAACCTGAAAGAAAGACCTGAGAGGACGATTTTATGGTCCACATGCGTTCGCAGTTGCTTAGCCCATTCCTGTTCAGCGTCCTCGTCGCCGCGTTCGTCGCCACTGGGCAGGCGCGCGCGGGCGGCGTGGTGGGGAGTGGCATCACCGTCGTGGCCTCCGGCCTCGACCATCCCAAGGGTCTCGCGTTCGGGTCCGACGGCAACCTCTACGTGGCGGAGAGCGGGCACAGCAACGGCTCCTGCCCGCCGCCGACCCCAGCGCAGGGCGTGACCAGCGGAGGCTTTACTGGCGCGGTCGCGCGCGTGGCCCTGGATGGCACGGTGACGCGGGTCGCCACCGGCTTGCGTTCGCTGTGTGACCAGGGTGATTACATCGGACCAAGCGCCGTCCTGCCCACCGCCAACGGCCTCTATATCCTGCAGGGTGTCTGTGTCGGCGCCTTCCCGATCGTGGCGAACTCCTCGTGCGCCGTCTCCCAGCCGCTGCTGCTGCAGGCGCCGGACGGTACCCTGCGCCCGGTCGCTCAGTTCATCTCGCACGGCAACGGCGACACGCCCAACATGCCGGACGAGAATCCCTACAGCCTCGCGCAGGGGCCGGACGGACATTTCTATGTCGGCGACGGCGGCGACAATACGGTCTGGCGCTTCCGTCCCACGGCGACGGGGGGCGTGCGGCGCATCAGCCAACCCCTTGTGCAATTCGCGCACGACCCCACGGTCAGCGGCCTGACGGTCGGCCGCGATGGCACGGTCTACGTGGTCATCTTTGGCAAGGCGCCCTGGCTGCCTGGGAGCGGGCGCATCGCGCGCGTGATGCCCGATGGCAGCCACTCGCTCGTGCGCGGCGGCCTCATCACGCCGATCAGTGTGGCAATCAGCCCTGCCGGTGTGCTCTATATCCTGCGGTACTCGAGCGCGTTCGTCCTCAAGCCGTTCCCACATTTCCTGCCCAACACGGGCGTCGTCTACCGCCTGACGCCGGGAGGGGCGCTCGTCCCCGTCGTCACGGGACTCAATGTCCCGACGGCGATGACCTTCGGCCCCAATGGCAACCTGTACATCACCAATAATGGGACCGGCGTCGCGCCCACGGCGACGGGTCAGGTCCTCAGCGTCCACGTCGGGGCCTAGCCGACACAGGCTAACAAGGAAACAGGGAGAAGATACCGTGTCACAAGAGAAGATCATCGCGGTCGTGGGCGCCACGGGCGCCCAGGGAGGCGGCCTGGCGCGCGCCATCCTCGACGACCCGACCGGCGCGTTCGGCGTGCGCGCGATCACCCGTCATCCGTCGTCCGACAAAGCGCGGGCGCTGGCCGACCGCGGAGCGGAGGTGGTCGAGGCCGACATCGACGACGAGGCGAGCGTGCGCCGCGCCTTCGCGGGCGCGTACGGCGCCTACTGCGTCACCAACTTCTGGGAGCACTTCTCCCCCGAGCGGGAGGAGGCGCAGGCCGCCACCATGGCGCGCGCCGCGCGGGCGACGGGATTGCGCCACGTGATCTGGTCGACGTTCGAGGACACGCGGGTGTGGGTCCCGCTCGACGACGACCGGATGCCGACGTTGCTGGGGCGCTATAAGGTGCCCCACTTCGACGCCAAGGGGATGGCCAACTACGTCTTCACCGAGCTGGGGGCGCCCACGACGTTCCTGCTGACCTCGTTCTATTGGGACAACTTCATCTACCTGGGGATGGGTCCGCGGCACGGCCAGGACGGGACGCTCACGCTCACGTTGCCCATGGGCGACGAGAAGCTCCCCGGAATCGCCAGCGAGGATATCGGCCGGTGCGCCTACGGCATCTTCAAGCGCGACGGCGACCTCATCGGTCAGACCATCGGCGTCGCGGGGGAGCACCTGTCGGGGGCGGAGATGGCCGCGGCGTTCGCGCGCGCGCTCGGCGCGGAGGTGCGCTACAACGACATCCCGCCGGAAGTGTACCGGTCCTTCGAGTTCCCGGGCGCCGACGACCTCGGCAACATGTTCCAATTCAAGCGCGACTTCCACGAGGAGTACCGCGGGGCGCGCGACCTCGCCGTCGCGCGGTCGCTCAACCCCGCGCTCCAGACGTTCGACGCCTGGCTCGCGGAGAACAAGGGGCGTATTCCCCTCAGCTAGCGCGCGACGGCGGCATGGAAGGAAGGATGGACGTAACGCCTACCGATGTCGAGGCCCGCATGTGATGGTAGCACAGTAGGACACGGCGGCGGCCGCCCCCCGGCCGGACATCTACGCAGATGTCCGGGCGCCAGGCCGGGATGTCCTGACGGGCAGCCGCGGTGTGGCGCGGACTGGAGAGCAGTGGACGCCCGGCGCGTACGGGGTGTCTCCGCGCGGAGGCGCGTATAGCCTGGGAGGCCGGGCCGGCCGAGGTCTGGGCCGACATCCAGCGGCGTAGCCCCGGCGCTTCGTCGGTGGGGCGTCCGGATCGCACGGCGGGCCGTGCGATCCGGACGGGCGGTTCGGACGTGGGGGAGTGACCCAGATCAGATTAGACGTAACACGAGGAAAAGAGAGCGACATGCAGGTAGGAAGGAATCCCACAACGGGTCTGGTAGTCGATGTGTTCGGACCCACGGTGGAGTTTATGCTGCCGCTTGATGAGGCGCGGGATAGCTTTTGCGTGTTGAAGGGGGTCATCCCGCCCAGTGGCGTCGTGCCGCTCCATAGCCATCCCGATATAATAGAGGACTTTGTCGTCATCTCCGGTGAGATGCAATTACTGAGACAGGGTACGGGATGGTCACGACTGGATCGTCGGGAAAGCGGGGGATTACATGCATGTACCGGGCGGCGTGCCGCACGCCTGGCGCAATGTCTCCACTGAACCTGTCGTCGCCCTTCTCTTCACGACTCCGCGGCTC
>JAABUX010003071.1_pt1 | contig 22587 bp, 27 predicted proteins | sample 5561851 | NCBI WGS metagenome assembly JAABUX01 (sample SAMN10711883, study PRJNA513361) | rock metagenome | isolation source: Antarctica rocks | place: Antarctica: Victoria Land, Richard Nunatak red sandstone | collected 2016-01-03 | reverse complement strand
AGAGCTGACATGGCAGACGTCAAAGACGCCCACAGGGCAGCGACAGACACCGACGCATGTGGGCTCAGCGGTATATGTCATTGCATGCAGTCGAGCGCGAGCAGGAGAGGGGCCTGCGGGCGGGCGTGCCTCCCAGCGGCCCTGCTGGTGGTGCCGCGTGACGCCGCGGTACTTGGACTGGCCCCTGCGCAGCCGCGCAGCCGCCCGTCCTGCCGCGCCCTTTGCGGTGCGGGCATGCTTGCCCGCGTCACACGCATGCCTGGGGCGCAGCATGCAGGCCAGCACCCACATGAGAGGGGCCTCAGGGGTGTGGGGCCTCATGTAATGCCCCGCTTGCGGCGAGTTTGATCCTGGCGCGGCGCCCCAAGCTCTGTGCGGAGGCGCCAGCATGCCGCCCGGGACGCTGCCATGCGGGGCCGCGCCTGCTGAAGCCGGTGCTGTTGCGCTTCAGCATGGCGACCACCTCCTCGCGCGACTGCGCGTCCAGCATCGCCATGTCCGCCGCGTAGTGCTCCGGCGCAAACTGCGCGGCCGCGGGACCGTCCGCATGGGCCTGCCTCAGCTGGTCACGACGGGTCACGAGCCGGGCCGTCGGTGCCAGCTGCTCGGTCATGCAAGCAGGGGAGCTGGCCGGCGTCACGCATGGCACGCATCCGGAGAGCCATGCCTTCATACTGACTTAAAACCCTATAAAAGGGTTGCACGCAGGGGTGGAGGCGCGCATTGAGCACGGCGTCGGCGCCCCAGAAGCGGATGGCGGCCAGGTCGTACGCATGCGCGGCGGCCTCCTCGGTCATCCAGCCGCCGAGGTAGACCTGCTTGCCGCGCGTGCGCCCGCCCTTGCTCTGGGCGCGCATGCCATACAGTCAGGCATGCAGTGATGCTTGTCGTTGTGCACAAGAGCAGGCGACTTACTGAGCAGGCTGACATAGGCGCTGCAAGATGCATGTTGCTCGGTGTGTCCTTGCAGGGGGTGCCACGGCGTGGCGTTACATGCAGTCACATGTGCAAGCGCGGCAGGCAGCGTGGGCGGGTCAGCCGCGGGATCAGCCCGCACCGTTTTGGCGCGCTCAAAGGAGGAGTCCCACCTGGCAGCGGCACAGCTCACTGTGAGCTCCCTGATCTTGCCACCAGGTCACTGTTATCGTGGTTCTTGCAGAGTGCACAGCAGCCCAGCCCCAGCCGAGAGCAGGACAGGCTGCAGTGCTGCAAGCGACCGGAGGGCTGTCGGGGAGCGCACAGGTGCGCCTCAAACCGCCCTGTTGTCGTGTGGCGCGTCACGCCCCTGCAGGCCCACGCACAGCATGAGCGCCGAGGACGTGTGCCCCAGCTGCACTGATTTGATGCACGCCCTTCCACATGGACACACCGTGTGTGGCGCAACCCAAAAGCTGCCTGCATGATTTCAACAGCCGCGCGTGTGGCCTTTGGCCGCAGGACGGAGCTGACATGCAGGCTGCACACATGCACTCTGCCATCAGCCAGCCAGCAAGGTGTAGCCGGCGGCCGGGCCCGCGCGAGCGCCGCACCGGTACTGCGATGACGAGGCCTTGGCGTTGCGGCCGCCGCCGCTGCCGCGCCGGAGCGCTGGCGCGCGTGCCGGCGCAGGCGCACTCACCGCCGCGCAGCTTGCGGGCTCAGCAGGGCACAGTGTAACAGAGGCGCCAGCCACCACGCCCCAGGGCCCGCTCGCGGGCCCGCCCGCATGCGCACCCAGGGGCCCACCCAGCCCGCTCGCCAGCGGCGGGCCCGCGCCCGGCCCCGGCGCATCCAGGGCCATGCCTACGCCCCCGGGCGGCGCGCCGTGCGCGCGCAGCAGCAGCGAGTGCTCGGCCAGGCTCAGCAGCGCCGCGCTGCCGTTGGCCGTCTCCTCGCCCGCCAGCCAGCCCGCTGGTGCACGCATGGGGACAGCGCTCTCAGGGACAGCACGGCGGAGCAGTGTTTGGTGCTGGCTGCACACGAGCGTTGCTGATGAGCGTAGTATTCACAGCTTGGCTTTGCATAACGGCAGCAGCGCGCTGGCAGTCAGAGGCATGGGGGGAACGAGCTAGGCCACCACAGGCGGGAGAGCCATGGTTGGAGCTGCCATGCCGGGGCGCTCACCACCATGCGCGTGCAAGCCGCTGCTGCCACTGCCGCGCACGCGTGCCTTGACGCGCGCCGTCTGGCTCGGGCTCTCAGGCGCAGAGGCCGGCCGGCCGCGCTTGGCCGCGCGGGCGGGCAGCGGCGCGCCTGCTGGCGCTGCGCCGCCAGCCGCGGCAGCGCTTCTGGGTCGCGGCGTGCGGCCTGCACGGCTCTTGTCTTGGGCTCAGTGCGCTTGAGATGAGTCAAGGGCTGGGTGAGAGGTGCTGTGTGTGTCGGGTGCAAGCCTCTTGCCTGTCAGGGCAAGAGGCGCCTGCTCCTGGAGGCTGGTGGGCTGCCTGGTTGCTCAAAGGTCCTCCGTGTGGAGCGTCAGCTGTGCACCGGGGTGTGCGTGCCTGGTTGCCTGGGCGCCTGCTTTGCAGGGCGCCCTCTGCGCTGCAGTGGAGGACGGGCGTCCAAGTCCTCTGACGCCTCGCTGCTGCTGGGCGAGAAGGGCGCGTCCATCAGCGCACTGTACCTGACGAGCGCCGCACCAGCCTCGCCTGTGATCATCTGGTCGGTGAGGTCGTGCCTCGGTATGCTCGAGTGCTTGACTCTAGCCCACTGTGCGAAATCGCTTCCCACACAACTGCTGGTGCAGACGCAGAGCTCTTCTATGCTGCGACGTAGGCCTGGGGCCGACTTTCCGTTGTGCTTTGAGCTGCCTCGAGTTTAAATGCTTTCGGTAACCTGAGAGGGCCGCTATACCCTCGCAGCCGAAAGAGGAAAGGCATATTTTGGCAGCTGACGGTTGTTGCAACCTCGGCAGTATAGCTCAGTGAAGCAGTACCAGCGAGCTTGATTGAGGCTTTGTTTCTAATCTGTTGTAACCTGCAAGGTTTAAGCTACGCATGCCTCCGCGTGCCTAGATGAAAGGCACCACGGCACTGTGAAATTGGGCTTGTCGCCCTCTCTTTGTTTGTACGCAATAGGGTCATCGGCTGCTGTTAGCGTGGTCAGCTATCAACAGCCTCAGCAGCGACCACACTGTAGGCACAGTGTGGACTGCATAGTAAAGCACTCCTGACTGTTTGAAACAGCGGAGCGCTCCAGCACGGGCGCCGCATATGGCGGACGAGAGGGGCAAGGCGGGGGGCGACAAGTGGGCCACCCCTGCAGACCCTGGCGTGCAGGTCGCGCCCAACTGGGCTTTGCTGCGCTCGGACGCGGCTCTGCCGCTCAATCGCACACACGCGGTCTGGCACGACAGCGAGCTGGGTGCGCGGCCGCCGTCTGCCCCGCCCGCGCGCTGCCGCCCAAGGCGGCCGGTTGCACGGGAGGGTCTGCCGGTGCCCTGCACGCCGCGGCGCTGAGCTCACATATGTGACGAGGCAGTTGAGGCGTGAGTGCTGGTCGGGCACAGGCGCGGACGTGGAGTGGCGGTCGCGCGCGCAGCGCAAGGGGCGCTTCCCGCGCGTGTGCCCGAACCAGCCGGACTGGGCGCAGCACGTGCACCTGCCGTGTGCGTTCCTCCTCTGGACAGCCCTGTGGGTCTTCCAGACCGGCCCGTCGGCCTTCCAGCCCTGACCGCGCTGGCCGTGAGCAGCCAAGCGTGACCCGCGGGGCTGGGGCCGCTCTCTCATGTGCTGCTCAAACATGCAGGGCCATAGTACGGGCCGGCGGCATGTGCGCTGCGTTGGCGCACAGGCCGCTGGCCGCATGCGCGACTGTGTTGGCCGCGCGCAAAGACCTGCGGCTCAGGGTTTTCTGTGCGCGCAGGGTATCGCTTCTGGGGCTGGGAGCCGGACAACGTGTCGTACTGGGTCGCGCTCCTGTTCACGCTCGGCTCCGCTGCCTGGGTCGTCAATGGCTGGTTCCTGTTCCTGCCGTCCAGCGATGCCGACCTCGACCTAAACGGCGCGGGCTGGTCGGGTGAGCTTCCAATGGCCCCTGGCTTTTGGTGTACAGAGAGCAAGAGTCCTAGGCGGTTCTGTATTTAGCTGCCACGCACATGCCGGTCTCGAGACTGGTGCACTGACGTGGCGTGCACGAGAAGCCATAGCCGTTACACAGCGCAAAGGAGATCCAGCAGTCAGCTGCTCAATAAGCATGGTGACAGATCCCAGCGTGTTGTGTGCCGCAGCGCTGGCTGGGGGCACGCTGTTCACGGTCGGCGCATACCTGGGAATCGTCGAGGCGCTCAACGTCAACCGCGAGGTGCTGTTCGGCTACCATGTGCGCCCGCACCTGTCGCCGCCTGCCTGTGAACAGCCCCCACGGCTGCGCAAGCTTCTCACTGCGGCTTGACCATCTTCGACCTCCTGATGCCGAGTTCGCAGTGACGTGCATGTCCCACCCTACCTCCTGTAACCCTAATATGTCCCTACCCTGCCTTCCCTAGGCCTACCTCGTGATGCTGAGAGTACGCAGTGATGTGTACGTGAGCCTGCATGTGGCAGACTGTGTTTTCAGGGTACGCGCTCATGCCTGAGCACGGCGCGCTGGCGACAGGTGCGCCAGGCGGTCGAGGCCGGGCTGCGCAGCATGGCCTTCCACCCCAAGGAGGCCAAGCGGCGGGTGCGCGGCCCCGCCCCGCGCTCGGCGGCGCCCCGCCCCCGCCCCTGCGCGCCGCACCGCGCCCGCAGCTGCACAGCGCCGCCCGCGTCCTGGCGTGCAACGGCCGCATCCCAGCAACGGCCCGCGCGGGCCGCGCGCCTGGTCCCATCGCAGCTGCGTCCTGCCATCCCGGCGCTCAGGCCGGCCTGGCCACGCAGGCCAACCCGCGCGACCACTCATACGCGACCGAGCTGCCGCACGCGGCCGCGCACACGCACGCCGTCGTGGGCGGGCCCGCGGGCGCGCGCACGCCGCCCAAGGCCGGCGGCGGCGGCGGCGCGGCGGGCGGCCTGGCGCCGGCGCCCGCGCCTGCCGGCGCGCTCGAGCTCGATGGCGGCGCCGGCCGGCTCGGCGCCTCCAGGTGCGAGCCTGCCAGCTGCGTCATGCTCAAGCACATGCCGCGGCTGTGGACGCGAGCGGGCGCCTGGCAGCGTGCCGGCCGCCGCAGGGCGAGGCCGGCAGCTTGCAACAGTCGTCCTGCTCGCGTTGCTGTTGTGAACGAGGGGCGTCCTAACAGTACCCGCCGATCGCCAGCTGGTGTGTGGGGACGACAGGGTGGCGCCCGCCGGCGGGGACGGCGGCCTTGGCGCCGACCGGAGGCGCTACGGCAGCAGCGCGGGGGCGGTGGGGGCCGCCACGGGGCCCATGCGCCGCCTGCGCAGCGAGCCGCTGTCGGACGCCGAGGCTGGCGAGGCCGCATGGGCAGGCGCTGGCGCCGAGCGCGCAAGCGCCGAGCGCGGCGGCGCGCGGCGCGAGGACGAGGCTGCGCGCCGCGCGAAGCTCGCCAACTGGTCCTGGTGGGGCTTCAGGTGCGGCGCGCCGGGCGGCCCAGCGGCGTGCCCGTGTGTGCCTCTCAGGCCACGGGGGGTGCGAGCGGGGTGCCGTGTCTCCGCGATGCTGCAGTGCTGCAGCGCCGCGCCTTCATCTGGCCGGCCATGACCTGTCAGGGCCGGTGGTTCGGTGCAGGCCCCGCTCTCGAAGCACGCCACAGATCCAGCCGATGCCTTTCAGCGCTGACCGCCATGCGCTGCTGACAGCGGCGCGCGGCCGCAGGTGGCACGAGGTCGGCTTTGCTGCCGCGTTTGTGCAGATGCTGGGCGCCAGCCTGTTCCAGCTTTCCGTCGTCGCCGGCGTGCCGCACCTGATTCCAGCGGCCAGCTGGCAGCTGGCCGACGCGCTGATCTGGACGCCGCAGGTGCGGCCCTCGTCCAGGCCTCGAGCGTGCGGGATGCAGCCTGTCATGTGGTGCGGCCAGTTCTGATGTGGGCAACCCTGACCCTACTCCTTGACACGGACAGGGCGTGACGCGCGGGTGCTCGCTGGGGGCGCGCGGCAGGTGGTGGGCGCGGTGGGCTTCATCGTGGCGAGCGGGATGCTGACGCTGGAGACGCAGCGCAACTGGTGGCGCCCGGAGCCGCTCGACATCGGCTGGCACGTCGCGTTCTGGAACCTGGTGGTGCGCGCGGCGCGCCGAGGCCGGGGCCCGCGCGGCGGGCGGCGCCCCCCCTCTCATGGCGCTCGGCGCGCGCATGCCCAGGCGTGCGTGTGTGTCATCCATTGGTCGGAGTGCCGCTCGCGCGCAGGCAAATGTCGTCACAATACCCACACCCTAAAGTGTCCATACCGTACTACCACCCGGTGTGTAGCTGCTGCGTGCGCTGCGCGCAGGGCGCGATTGGCTTCTGGCTCAGCGCCTTCTTCGGGTACTTTGGTGCGGAGTACCTGCGCTGGGGCGTCTGCTTCTCCACCTTCTGGGGTGCGCGCGGCCGGGCTGCCCCCCTGCCATCCGCGCGCACCTGGCACGCACCTCCAGAAAGGCGCCCACCCCGATGACGCAAGCGCGGCGTGGCGGCATGCCTGTCCGCGGGGGCGGCGCCTTGACACTCGCTGCGAGAGCGGGTGTGGCGTGCGGGCGACCGGCGGCCCGCGCGCGCAGGGGCGTGGGCGTTCCTGCTGGGCTCCTACCTGCAGCTGCTCGAGGCGCTGAACAAGCACCCGCTGTCGCTGCGCGAGGTGTTCAAGAGATAGCGACCGGCGCCGTGCTGCGCGCGCGCGCCGGCCGGCCCTGCCGGTCAGCACAGGTTTTGGGCGTCGTTTTGGGGAGGTGGTTTGTGTGAACTTTGCCACCAATGAATGGGGCTGCAGTGCCTGCAGGCAGGCACTGCAGGCAGGCACCGCAAGCAGCGGCCGCCACCTGTCTCGGCAGCATTTTTGCTGGCTAGGCGCGCTGTGGTGCGGCCTGTCTTGAGGGCGTAACGTCACTTGGAGCTTTGCGAGCACGTTTGGCACATGGTGCCGTGATCACATCGACTGCCAAGGGCCCATGGCATTGTTATAAGCGCCCACGCTTTCTGAGGGTGTGCCGTTTTGCAGATGTGCAATGGTTTTGAGCCTGCCCATTGAGCACGCAGTGACACTTTACTGCAACAGTATGAGGGCGTTGGATTTGGCGAGAGCGACTTGCACATTGCTTATATAGTTGCCTGCATGCCTTGTGTGTGGACTTACAGTCACGTTGATCACCTTAAGTTACTATATCTGCATCGTAGGTTGTGCCTTGAACAGCCACACATGCAGTCCAACACGTAGCGAACTTATCATCTGGTGTGCCTGCAAGACAGGGAGAGCGCTCACACTGCATGCAAGCAGACATGCACCATCTGCCTAACAAGAAATCAGCGCAGGCTGCAATGCTCAGCGCATAGCCATGCACCATGCACATGCTGCCACAAATGCCTTACTGAGCGCGCGTGCTGTGCGTCTCTGCCTAACGGCGCTCCAGTGGCCCTGCCTCCGCCGCAGCATGCGCATATAATCAAGCACCCGCTAGTCGGTCTCGCAACGCGTTGCTCTGCAGCATGCAGCGTGCTGCAGGAGCCCAAGCAGCGTCCGCTGTGCAGGGGCAGGGGCCAGGCAGTGCATGCAGGGAAATCAACAGGTCGGGACTCAGTGCTGCAAGTGAGAGAGGGCATACAAAGTTCTGATCACCAAAGCAGGCAAGCGCCTGCATGGCTGGCCGAGCAGAGCAAACACCTGCCTGTGTGCACCAATCCCACACATTAGCTACCCCAATACCAGGAACTGGCATTACGCGCTGCTAGTTTGCAGACAGCGCATGCAGTGCTTACACTAACACAATACACGGAAATACCCGCCCACACCACTTTAAGCGACAGCCTAGCGCATCAAGACTCCCTGTGCAGCCCTTTGGCTTCCCGCAGACACACCTCTCAGGACAGGGCTGCACAAAGCTGAGCCAAGGCGAGGGAGCCAACAGGCCAAGGCGTCTTGCAGGTCGTTGTGTGCTCTACAGTGTCACTGACTTGCAGGAATTGCAGATATAAGTGCTGCGATGCTGTGGCAGGGGTGCGTGTACCCGCTGATGAAGCCCCAGAAGCACTTGCCATTGGTCCCCCGGCGATGCCCATTCCGCGCCTTCCTTTTGCAAGTGCCAGTGCGGCACTGAAGCACAGCAACTTGTGCGGGGCGCGTTGACGTTGGCGCGCCCGATGCCCTCTAGCTGGCTGCCAGAGCGGCCGCGTGCTGTCGGTACGCGGCGAGGAAGCGCTGCCGCATCACGCTGTCTCTCCGCGCATTGGCCGCGACGCATGCGTAGGCCACCTGGCCAGCATGTGGCTATCACGCATGCCGGGCGTACACAGGTTTAAATGCAAGCTGGGCCGGCTCATGGCACATGAGCTGGGTGAACTGGGAGTTAGCCTGAGCCGGCCGCTCGTCACACAGGATCGCACAGAAGCTGCCCGGCGGACGGGCGCACCCCGCAGCACAGCAGCATCTCTACGGCGAAGCGCGCCGGCCAGCGCCGCTCCAGCACCCAGTGCGAGAACTCGTGGTAGAAGGAGCAAACCAGACAGACCGCCTGCGGGGGCCCGCACGACGATCAGCGCGCCGCCCCCGCTCGGCCCCCGTGCGCGGGCAGCCGGGCAGGGGCCGCACCTGCACGTACGCGCCCGTGGGCGCGGGGAACTGCAGCATGTAATTCAGCACCGAGTTGAGCACCTGCGGCGCGCGCCCGCACAGCCTGAGCCATAGGCCCCTGCGGTCGGCTGCTATCGTGCGCAACGCGCCTGCTGTCTAGAAACATTTAAGCGCATGTGGCGGCACAAAACCAGACCAGCAGCAGCGGGGGCGGTCACCGTGTGAAAGATCGGCAGCTGGGACATCAGCGGGAGCTCGCCGCGCTTCACGAGCAGGGCGGTGGTCATAGCCAGCGCGGAGTTGGCCAGGAACGTCCAGGCCTTCACCACCTCGCTGTAGGCCAGCCACTTCCTGCACCGCAGGACACCCAGGGGCTGGGAGCGCGACGCGGGAGTACTGCCAAACTTACGAGCAGCAGACCGGGCACAGCACCGACCACACTCAGTGGCTACCTCTCACGGTGGAAGTCCCGCGCGGACACTCACGGCTGCAGCGCACTGGCACGGCGTCAGAGGACGGGCGGGCACCGGGAGTTGTCCATAACCACGCGCGCCGCCCACAGATCGAGCGCGCAGCCCAGCGCGCACGTCGCAACCACCAGCAAGCGCCGCGGGTTCACGGCCTTGTGCAGCAGCAGCCGCGTTGCGCACGCAAACAGGAACAGAGCCATTGCCAGCTGCACTCTGCGGGTGACCTGCCTGCTCCTCCTGCATACGCACGTGCTCCTACATCAGCAGACCGCTTGCACGCGCTCGCTCTGACACGGACCTTTCACTTCACTCACACAGTGCACAGACACGTGCCATAAGCATCTGCAACAGAGTCGAACAGCAGTGCAGCAGCGCACCGAGCAACGTGCATGCGGTATGCGGCCTCAACGTGCTGGTCAGCAAATAGGCTGCCTGCATACTGTACGCGCAGCGGCGGCTTCATCCAAAGCACGCTTGGCCTGTCACGCCCGGCCTTCGCTCACGTCATGATAGCTTCCCAGCCTACCCTCGGCGACGTGCGGGTGTGTGGGTCCAGTGCGGCTGTCTGCGCACATCGCAGCTTCATTGTGGAAGCACCTTTCAGGTGGCTGTAACGTCCCAGCAGTTGAGCAGAGTCGAGTTCAAGGGGCAGCAGGGTGGGCCCTCGGGAGGTCGCCCCTCTCATCCCCAGCCCTGACACACGGTTGGCTGACACACGGTTGTAAATCATTCATGAGCAGATGGAGTGCGCTCTGGTGAACAAAGAGGGGGTTGTTTGTTCACATTGGCCTGGGCTCCACTCTGCTGAGCTTCACAGGCATTCTTGATTGCCTGGGCAACAGTTTTGTGACTGGTGCTGGTCGAGCAGTGCTTTGTGCATATCTTAGCTGGTACTCAGCTAGTTTGACAGACTGTGTATGGTCAGCCACGAGCAAGCAGTTATAATGTTGGTATATACGCATGATGGAGAGAACTGCTGCACTTGACGGTCTGAGGTGGTGCTATAGCCGGCACTGTTCCTATCTGTTGGGGTCTGTAGTGGAAGAGAGGTTCTGCACAAGCTGGTTCGAGGGCATGCAGTAATGCCTGACCTTGAGTGCCAGACGCCAGCAGCAGCCAGTCGCAGCGGCCGGCGGCAGCCTGTGCGTCAGGCCTGAGTGTGGCGGCATGCCTGAGCACGCACGCAGCGACGTGCCAGCAGCAGCCCCCAGCAACCTGCGCGAAAGCTTCTACTTTTCCAAATGGGTGCGGTGTCCAGGCCTGTCTGTTGGTGTGGTCGTGCAGCTGTGGGCGAAGTACGCCTGCCAGTTGCGGGCAAACCGCACCTGGCCGATGCGGCACCTCGTCTGCGCAGGTGACCTTCTCGGCGTCGGCGCTGGTGATGCTCATGGCGGGCCTTGCATACACCTTTAGCGTGTACAGCGACCTCCTCAAGGTGCTTGGTATGACATACTTTGCCTCACAAAAACAACGCCCTGTATGCCCGTTGCGTCTGGTGGCCGCGCACGCCCCTCACGGGCGGCGCCCTGGTGCAGGCGCGCTTCGACCTGTCCCAGACACAGGTGGCAGCCTTGGGCACGGCCGTCAACCTCGGAGGTGAGCTCCTGCGCGAGCGGAAGTATCTCTCCTGCGCAGGCGGCACTGCATGCTCGGCAGCCTGCCTGCCCTGGCGTGAGCAGCCGGGCGCCGCGCAGGCTACCTCGCCATCTTCCCGGGCGCGTTCTACGACAGCCTGCGGCGGTACAACAGGTGCGCCAAGGCTCCCAGCGCGCCGAGCCACGCAGGGCCGCGCATGCATGTCACATCCGGGCTCAAACTCGCGACATGCGTATGTCGCTGTCGGCGCGGCGCGGCAGTGGCGGGCCAGGCGCAGACGCGGCGCCCGCGCGCGCCGCAGGAAGGGCCCGCTCTTCACTGTGCTGGCCGGCATCCTCATCCACTGCGCCGGCTACCTCGCGCTGCACGCAGCGCTGGTCGGGCGGTTTAACCCGAGTTACTGGGCGCTGCTGGGCATCGCCTTGGTCGCCGGCAACGGCGTGACCTGGTTCGAGACGGCCGCGCTGGTCACGTGCGTGCGCAATTTTGAGACAGAGCGGTGCGCCTGCGCCTGCGCCCCGCCGGCCCGCCCAGCCCGGCCGCCCCTGCGCGCATCACTGCGGTGTGACCCGACCCGGCGTTGTCTGGCGGGCGCGCGCGCCGCAGCGAGCGGCGCCGTGGGGGTGCGGGCGTGCGGACGCCGCCATTGCTAAGCGCGGCGGTGGTCAGCCGCGGCAGCGCCGCGCAGGGGCACCGTGATCGGCATCCTGAAGGCCTTCCTGGGCCTGAGCGCGTCGGCGTTCGTCACGCTGTACGTCTCGTTCCTGGACCGCGACGCGGCCGCGTTCGTGCTGCTGCTGGCCATCCTGCCCGCGCTGCTGTGCCTGCTGTGCGCGCCCGTCATCAACTATGTGCGGCCCCGCGCGCGGCCCGCCAGAGCGGGCACCTTCTCCTCCAGCAGCCTTCCTTTCAAAAGCATCGCGCGGCTCTGCATGCCCTGATCGCCCGGCCTGCCCCGGTGTGCCTGCTGCGCCACGCCCGTCGACAGCAACGCGGACGGCTGCGCCTGCTGCGGTCGCCGCCCGGCGCCATCTCTGGACAGCGAGTCGCGCGGGAGCATGCTGCCTGGCAGGGCCCAGGCAGTCAAACGGAGCGCAAGCAGTCCTCCAAAGCGAACCCGCTTCGCCAGACCAAGGACTCAGGTGCCGCTGCGTGGGGCTCGAGCGCGTGCCGGGCGGCGCCAGGTGCCGTACATCCAGGTGGAGCCGCACACCAAGAGCCACGCGTTCCACCTGGCGCTCACCGCCGTCATCGGCCTGGCCAGCTTCCAGGCGGGGGCCCGCCCGCGTGACCCTGTCGGGCCGGTGGGATCTCAGGTGTGCCAGGGGACGCTGCGTCGCCGCGTGACCGACTGCCGAAGGCCGCGCCGCAAATCGCGCGATGCACACCAAACGCGCGTGGAGCCGCGCCGCGGCAGCGCAGCACCCGCGCGCTCTGCCTGCCCAGGCCCGCTGCCCTGAGAGCGCGCGCAGGCTTGGCCGGGGCGCGCCGGAGGGCAGCCGCGCTGCCGCGCGAGCGCGGGCGCGGCGGCGCGCCCCGGGGCCTCCGCCGTAGCGCCGCCTGCGCGCGGCGGGGCCCGCACCAGCGCGGCCCAGCGCCGGGCAGGGAACCTGGCGGGCCCCCGCGCGCGCGCGCTGACGTTTAGGGTAAGCTATATGGTATGCTACGGTTAGTGATAGGGCATATCAACCCTATATATGCTGACGCGCGCCACTGCCGGCGCGCCAGGCTGTGGTCGCGCTCGCGCGCCAGGAGGAGCGCCTGGTATGGCAGGGTTAATAATAGGGTATGCCAGCCCTATATATGCTGACGCGCGCGGCCGCCGCGGCGGCAGGCGGTGGTCGCGCTCGCGCGCCAGGAGGAGCGCCTGGACTTCTGGGCGGGCGTGCTGACGTCCAGCGCGGCCGGCATCCTGCTGCTGCCTGTACTGGCCATCCCGCTCATCTTTGGCGGCCTGCGCTCGCGCCGCCTGCGCGACCTGAGCCCGCCGCCGCCCACCGTGCGCGCCACGTCCGGCCGCCCCGCTCGCCCGGCCGGCGGCGCGCGTGGGCTGCACGGCTGCAGCGGGATTGCTTACTAGCATGCTGGTTGATCAAGACGGCGCCGGCGGCAGGAGGACACGGCGGCGGACGCCGGCGGCGAGGGCTACCCGCCGGAGCTGGCAGAGTTCCTGCTGCCGGGCGGGCCGGGCGGCGGCGGCGGCGGCGGCGCGGACGTGTACCGCAACCGCCCGCCTGCGCGCTGCCTGCGCTCGTACTCGTTCTGGATGCTGCTCTTCGTGAACGGCGCGTGCAGCGGCGCGGGCCTGACGCTGCTGAACAACATGGCGCAGCTGGCGCGCTCCCCGGGCTGCGGCGGGTGCTGTCGCTCTCACCGGCCGGCAGTGTGTCCTCTGTCTCTCAAGGCGAGATGTGTGCGCATGTCATGAGCTGCAGTGCTGTTCATGGTATCGGCACCTCCTTAGTTGCTGAGTGCAGCCTCAGCACCGGGCACTACTGCGGAGTGCAGGGAGTGTTGGGGTGCGCTATTCTGCTCTGCGCACCTGGCGGGCGCGGGTGCTGGCGGCAGGGCGCCTTTGAGGCAGCCGCTCCGTGCTGGTGTAGGGTGTATTACCCTGCATCTCAATACCGACGTGGGCCGCCGCTGTGATGAGTTGGGCTTAGGGCTGCTACCCTACCCCAATGCAGGTGGTCGCGCTGGGCGGCGAGGCGGGCGCGCAGGCGACATTCATCTCGGTGTACTCCATCGCTAACTGCCTCGGCCGCCTCGCCTCCGGGCGCGCGCCCGCGCCCGCACCCCCGCCGCCAGCCCCAGTGTCTTGTTGGCAGCCTCAGTCTGGGCCGACGAGCTCTGCAGTCAAATGCGCGCGAGCGCCGCGCCCGCGCCCGCACGCAGGTTCCTGCCGGACCGGCTGCTGCGCCTGCACGACGTGCCGCGCACGCTGAGCCTGGTCGCGCTGGCCGCGCTGACGGTGGCCGCCGCGCTGCTCAACGCGTTCGCGACGCTGCCGCTGCTGGGCGCGGCCGCCTTCCTCAGCGGCTTCACCTTTGGCGGCCTGCAGGCGCGCGCCGGCCCGCGCCGACCCGCGGCGCGCCGGCCCGGCCCGCAGGCTGGGGTTGCCCTGTGAGCCGTGCCTGGCGGGCCGCCTGTGAGTTGACAAGCCTGGCGCCGCCTGCATGTACATGAACATGGCAGGCGTGCTTGCGGGCCCGCCGCAGCGCCGGTCTGCAACATGCGGAGCCGCGGGTCTGCTCCCCAGCGGCGGCCCTGGCCTCGCATGCTTTTAGGACCTCGAGCTAGCAGCGCCATGCGGGAGGTGACCGGCTGAGTCCGTGTGCCTTGGTATGTGGCAGCCTAACTAAGCCCGCCCTGCGCCGCGGCCGGCAGGGCGTCGTGCCGGCCGTGACCTCGGAGCTGTTCGGGCTGCAGCACTTTGCGACGAACTATGCGCTCACGCAGCTGGGCCCTGCAGCAGGCGCGCGGCCCCGCCTTGACCGCATGCGGTGCAAGGGGCTGCACGTGAGTAGGCTGCCTCCGTGCGTGGCAGGAGGTGCTGTTCCAGCCCGGGAAATAGACCGTCGCGCCCGTACATGTTGAGCCTACATGCTTAGCTTGCTGCTTCAGGTTGCTCTCAGTGACAATGGCCGCTCGAGCAGTGCCACCCGCGCCTGGCGGCCGAACACCTTGGACGGGGGAGCCCTCCTGCGAGCACAGCACAGCATTGCAGCACCCTCCTGCGAGCACAGCGGCAGCGGCCAGCATGGCTGGCCGGCGCCCACCTGCTGTGCATATGTCGAAGCGGCTGTGACCCCTGCTGCATGAAAAAGCCCTACCAAACCCTACCAAAACCAGCCGGCAGGCAGCTCGCTGCTCGCGACGTGGCTGGCGGGCGCGCTGTACGCGCGCGCGCTGGGCCGCCACGGCGGCGGCGGCGGCGCCTGCACCGGCCCGGACTGCTTCCGGCCCACCTTCCTGCTGCTGGCGGGCCTGGCCGGCGCCGCGCTGGCGGTCGCGCTCGTGCTCTGGCACCGCACGCGCCCGCTCTACGAAAAGGTCATCGCCTGGACGAAGACCGAGCGCGGCAAGCGCGGGTTAAAGGCGCGCCGATACTTTCTTGGCGAGACGGCTGGGACCGGCCTCAAGGAGGGAGCCGCTGGTGACGGCTGCGTCTGTCTGCCCCGCGCCGCGACGCGCACTGCTCGCGTCACACAGCAGAGACGAGGGGTGGGCGCATGCAGGCGCACGCGCCTGTTTTTGCCTCCATGCCGCTGCATGCAGCTCGCTGCAGTCTGACATCGTGGATGTCTGACACGGTCTATAAAGCACGTGCGATGATGGATGTGAACTGTTGTGGCTAGGCCGCGCATGCAGACAGAGAGAGCGCAACAGAGCAGAAGCTGGAGGGGTGCGGTGCTGCAGAGCACGCGGGGCGACCCGGCGCGCGCCGCGCAGGGCGAGCTGGAGCAGGGCCGGCGGCTGATGCGGCGCGTGGCGTCCGAGAACCGGCACCTGCACGCGATCGTGCGGCGCGGCCGCGCGGCCGTCGGCGAGCTGGAGGCCGCGCTGCCGGGCGCGCCGCCCAGCGCGGCCGTCGCCGCCGCCGCCGGCGCGCTCTCCAGCCTGGCGCGCCCCCGCGCCCGCGCCTCCTGGCTCTCCGGCGCTGGCGTGGCCCCGCTCGGACTCTGCAGCAGTTGCCGGGGGAGACTGCCAAGTTTGGCGTGCCCAGGCCCTCTCTGCCCGGCTGCAAACTGACATGCTGACACGGGCCCGCCGCAAGAGCCCTGCGGGTACTGCCAGGGCCGCCCGCCACGTACCCACGCGCAGAGCCTGGATGCTTGGCCTGCAGGCGCTGACGCCGGGCTGCGCGGCGGCTCCCCGCGCGCAGGTGCAGGAGGCCGACGCGATGCTGGCCGAGCAGCAGCGCGCATTCAGCGCGCTGCCCAGCATGCAGGCGCTGACAGGCTGAGCCGTCCGGTCGGCCGCCAGTGCGATGCGGGTGATTACTGCTCCTATCCTTCGCTGCGCTGAATGGATGGCTCTGCAGGTCTGCGTGACCTCGCTGACAATGAGTTGTGCCAGCGCTGGCACTCGCATGTACTGCTCATGATATGTGTGAGCAGGACATGTGACACTGCAGGCTGTGGGGTAGCTGTCTGAAGCTCTTGGGTGAGTCTGCTCTGGCGCCGCATACAGCCACGCGGTCCTACTGCGCTCCTGACGCAAAGGCGAGTAAGTGCAAAAAGAGTTGCTTGCTCATATGAAGGTGCGCACGACCATGCCAAACATACCACAGGCGCTCACGCAGCTTAGCTAGTTTACGGATCAGACTGTCTCTGCGGATCACCTTCATTGCCACCTTCACCACTCACCTCACATCCTTGACACAAATCTCTGCGCGTACACTGCAGTCTCCCAGCAATGCGAGGAAGAAATAATGACACATGCTTGCCTCTCAGCAAAAGCATTATGACGCCCTGTCCTCCTGTCGTACAAACCTCTCAAAGATATGAATAGAGTAAGCATACACTGCTTCAATGCAGTCCCACGCAGCTAGCTGCATGCCTAGCACGATCGCTTTATGCCGCTTGCAAGACGAGCGCTCGCAAACCCTCAGCACAGCAGGGCTGGCCGAAAGCTTTTGCCGGGCGCCAAGCGCAAAAGAATGCTGGTGTGGAGCTGCGGGAGTAGCCTGCGCCCTCCTTGTTGCGCCCCAAAAGTTCGGGTCTTCATCAGAGGGTGAGCGTGTCCCTGCCTTGCCCTTACCCTTTGAGCAGACACGACGTTGATACCAGCGACACACCTGCCTACCTTGCTCACTGCTGTCAGACACGCCCTTGCAAGCTCCCGCTGCATACCTCCCAAGGTAGCTGCGGCCCGCTACCCCGCCGACTTCATACACGACAGGGGAGGCTCAGGGCGCAATCAACCGGACGCAGCACGTTGCAGTTTGCCCTGCCTCAAACAGTGCAGCCCTTTCGTTGGCTCACAACTCGCTGCCCTTGACCCCAGCGGCCCACCCCCAGAGGCTCCATGGAATCCAGGTGGTCTTGCGCACCCCCCTGCAAACGGCATGCCTGAAAGAGCCGCCTAGTCAGCCGCCTATAGTTGCCGCCATCCCAATGTCGACCAGTTGCCGCCATCCCAATGTCGACAAGTTGCCGCGACAGCACTGACGACAAGGCAGTACTCTGACGCAGGTCCGTGTCCCGCGCGCGCGCTCTCGCGCCCCGCCGCCCGGCCAGCAGCCGCGCGCATTCCACGCGCTCACTTGCCAAACCACTCCTCGATGACGGCCGGCGGCAGGTCCAGGCGCAGGCTGATGGCGTTGCCGACCACGGGCCGCCGACCGGGCAGCCCGTTGCGCGACTTGGCCGGCGCGTCGAAGAACGCGCGCACGACCTCCGTCTGGCCCCATGCCCTGCGCGCCGCCCCACACTCGGCCGCTGGACCAACGCCCTGCGCTCGCCCTTGGTGCCAGCAGCCCGCCTCTGCCACGCACGCCGAGCGCTGCGCCAGGCCCGTGCTGAGTTTGCCGGCAGCGCCATGAGGCTGCGCATGCAAGTCATCAACATGTTGCTCCACCAGCCCGTCAGGTTCACGACAACTCAGGCGCCTTGCTCCTTGAAGGAATGGCATGGCAGGTAGGGTATGGGCGTCCTGCAACGCACAGCATGCGGCCCATGCGCATATCCGGGCGAACGCATCAGGGCAGGGGAGCGCACCCCAGGTAGAACGCAATGTTGTTCAGCTTCTCCATGTACTCCGCCTCGGACATCGGGAAGGATTGCTGCTCCAGGTGCGTCCACTGCCGGCACCGCAGCCGCACGCTAAGCACGCTCGTGACATGCCGTGCGGTGCATGCCAGACAGCAGTGCTGCAGCGGCTCAGCAGTGCACCACGAAGGGGCTCTCGGCACAGCTGCCCACGTGGGAATGCAGCCTCACGCGTGCCTTCAGGGACGGGTCTGCGCGCACCATGACGTTCATGGCCACGATCGTCCTGCCCGCCAGCCGCCGCCGCACGATGGACAGGTCGTACGTGCGTCCGTACTTGCGCTGTATGCGCTCGCGCAGCTCCGTGCCTGGCAGCCCCAGGATTTCAGCTTGCAGGGCACCGCCAACATCTATGTATACCATGCTGAGCGCACGCCTCTCCCTTACATTTGCCTGCTGCGCTCATGAGGCGCCCTTTTCCGTGCTGGCTGGCAGTACTGCTTGAAACAAGACCGTGCGAAGTCGTAAGCAGACTGCCGTGTGCTCAGCAAGGCGCCTTGTGGGTGTGCTGTCTTCTGCGGTGTCCGCGCTGCGGCGGAGCAACACAGCAACACAGTATCGGTTGGCAAATGCGCGCCGCTGCGCGAGCAGCGGCTTTCACATGCCGACCCAGGGCCGCGCACCGCACAGGGGGCTGACTGGCTGCGCTGCCGGCGCGCCGCCCTCGCCCATGCCCATGCCCGCGATGCGCGCCGACAGCGAGCTGGCCAGCTCCTCGTCATCGACCTCGTCAAAAGACGTGCTGGCGGCCACGCCGGGCGGCCCGGCCGCCGGGCCGTCGCCCTCGTCGCGCGACGCGGCAATGATGCGCTCATTCAGGCTGCTGATGAACGCCTCATCCGCCGCCGCCTTCTCGTCTGCCGCGCCCGCGCCACCAGGGCATCAGCGCTCGCTCGCAGCTGGCAGCAGGTGCGCTCGCTTAGGCTGCTGGGCTCTGGGAAGCACCCCGTTGCCTTGCGATTTTTATTTGCGCACCACCGCGCTCTGCCCCAGCATACGCGGTGGTGCCACGGGATGCCAGGGCCCACAGGATGGGCCGTGGAAGCCATACACGGCAGGCCTGCTCCACTTGCCCAGGTGCAGCAAGCAGGCGCTTCTCAGTGCTCAACCTCTCGCCTGCAACTTCCCACACAGCACCGCCCAGAAGTCCGCCCATAATGCTTCGCCACTGCCGTGTGGCAGTGCTGTCTGCCGCACACCCCACCGCACATAGTGCATATGGGCCCAGCGCGTGGCCGGCGCACGCACCAGTCTGCACGGCCTTGCGCTGCGTCGGAGGCAGCCTCCAGGTGCGGCTGCTGCGCGGGGCCCAGTTCTCAAACGACAGGCCGTCAAAGAACTTCCGCACGTCTTCGCCGAACGCGGCGTGCACGCGCAGCGCGCCGCTTCGCCTGCGCTGCCTGTGCAGCCTGGCGCTCGGGCATGAGGGCGTGCACCACAGCGCGCACGTCTTCCGCGTCAGCACCGCTGCAACCGGTGCCATGTCTGCCTGCGCTGGCTGTGCACGCAGCGCAGGTACTTGGGGTACAGCTTGCGCGCTACTTGCACGCGTTTTGCGCGCTACTTGCACGCGTTTTGCGCGCTACTTGCACGCGTTGCGCACGCCACTTGTACGCACGGCAAGCCACCTGCCTGTCAGCGCCAGCAGCGTGCCCGGGACTCGCGCTACACGAGCAAGGCCTCCCCCCTCATAGCCATCATAGAGGGGGGGATTTGTCCCCGGTTCTATTTAATGAACCGCCCCTTGAGCGCGACGCTCGAGCCAGCTCCGGACCTTTAAGACATGGACGGAGGAACGACCACCACAGGACTGATAATTGACTCGGTCTATCCCAAGGACATAACCCTTCGTAGTGGGATCACAGGAACGAGGCTAGACGTGGTGCTGGCTGTAGTGTAGGGCGCCGCGAGGCCGGTCAGGCTTACGCGTGCCGTCAGCTGCGCTTGCGCACCTGGTCCTGCACCCCAGAAGGGGCCCAGGCGGCACCTGGTGTTCTTTCAGGCTCCAGCAAGGTGGTGGAACAGGGCACTGGTGCCGTACGTTACAGCAGGCGTGTATATGAACGCCTCCAGCATGAACGCCTCTAGCAAGGTAGTGGACCAGGGCACTGGTGCCGCACGTTACAACAGGCCTATATATGAACGCCTGCTATGGTGCAAGCTGAGAACTTATATTGCTAACTGTCAGGCAGCACAAACCGCGCGACACCGCGTGAGCTTGTCCACCGCCCGTGTGCCACACTCAGTGGATGCCGCCAGGGCCTCACCGTTGATCACATAGACCAGAAGAAAGACTGCGACTGGATTTGCAACCTGCGCTAAGCGATCGCAAGCGAGCAGGCGCTCAACCACGCCCTGCGTGCGCCTGGCACGCGGGGCACCTCCAGGGGGCGACGGAACAAGCGCAGTTAAGCGTCTGCTCGCTCGCGGTCGCTTAGCACAGGTTGTAGATCCAGTCGTGGTCTCTCTTCTGGTCCATGAGACTAACGGTGAGGCCCTGGCAGTACCCGCTGGCATCTAGGCGGCAAGGACCAGGCGGTGGACACGCTCCATGCTTTGACGTCGTGCGCTTGTGCTGCCAACCGGTTAGCATTTCATGTCCTTGTACCCGAGCGGCGAGGCACTGGCCGCGGCACGTGTCCGCGTTGGGCCATGACCAGGCCAAGCTGGTTAGCATAGTGTAGGCTGGTGGAGGAGCACACAGATTTTACGGGCTTACTTTAAGTTGCAACTCCCTGTTGGCTGCCTGTACTACGTCAGCATGGTATTACCCATTGGCAGATCACTGTATTGAACTGCGCAGCACCAGCTAGCCCAGCTTACGCTGATGACCGTTCAACTACCCAAGCGTTTGACAGCGCGACTGGAGCAGCCCATGTTCGTACAGCCTCGGGGACTGTGGGTAAATCTACTTTTCTCGTCAAGGAATGCCCTCAGAGGGTTAACACGCTGTGTCTGCGCTCCACCGGCGTCTCATGCAAGTTGATCACCGTCGCGCAGCGCACAGCCGCCGCTGGCAGCGCACGCGACGTGCAAAATGCAGCTTGCTGCGCTGGGGCGCTGGGCGTGCCTGGCCGCGCTCCTGCTGGGCACAGCTGCCCAGGACGCGTTGAACGGGACGCTGTTCCGGTACTCGCACGGGATACTAAACGTAGCCTTCATGACGGGTGCGGCGCTGCCTGCCGAGTGGCGCTCTGTGCAGCATGCATGACGGCGCCGGGCCTCATTACCGGGGCATTCTGCAGGCAACTTCCCCAGGCACTTCATCCTCGTCGGCGGGTTGACAGACGACTTCTTCGTGACCTCGTGCGCCCTGTGAACCCAGACCAGCGCACCGAGCAGCTATCTATGATGAAAGCAGTGCTCGAGCTGCAGCGCCAATGTGTGTGCTACACTGTGCATGCCGTGCTGACGGCGGGTCTGTGCCTGGTCCAGCTATGTACAACTGTTGACGGAGCGGCTGAACGACATGCGATGGTGCGAAGCCTCACAGCACCGCTTCTGTTCATAGCCAGGGGCACTGCCTGACAGTCAGCTGTTGGCTCTTGACAACGCCGCTGTAGGACTCACACCGTGCAGAGGCCATGTGTGTGCGTGCTGGGAGATGGCGGTGGTGGACCTGCCTGCTAGGTCCTGGCAGGCGCCGAGGCCTCAGCCGCCTGGCTGCGCCTTTTGAGGGCTGGCAGACGGGAGGGCCACCTGGCGCTGGAGCCGCGACCTGCCGTAACCCGCTGCGCGCCGCGCAGGTCCATGGTCCAGCCGCTGCTGGCGTCGTCGGGGACGGGCTACGGCACTAGCAGCCTGGACGACGACGCGTATCAGCTTGACCAGCTGGCGGAGCACCTGCTGAGCTTCTACAACTCCCAGGTGCTCGCTGCCGCACAGCTGTCAGCCTCGCGCGCGGCGCTGCACAAGCTTGTTCCTTTATGGGCGCTGCAGCAGGGCGAGCCGCTCGAGCGGCCGTGGCATTCTGCAATCAATAATGTGCTCAGCCCCATGTGCTCGGCACTGACAGCGTTGTGAAAGGGCTGTGTGCGGCTTTGCGCTGCATAAACGTGGTGTGCCAAGGCCAGGAAGCCGCGAGGTCTTGGCCGGGTCCGCTGCATGCAGCTTGGCACGCTGATGTCCTGGTGCCATGCTCGCCGCAGGGCATTGTCATGATGGGCCACTCCACAGGGTGCCAGGACACCGTGCGGTACGTGCAGCGGGGGTACGGGGTTGATCCGCACGCGGCGCCGCTGCTGGGCGCCATCCTGCAGGCGCCGGTGTGGTCCGCGCGCTCGCTGCGCCATCCGCTCTCCATCGAGCGGCCGCCATGCCAGGACCAGCCTTGACAGCGTCTCAGCAACGCCCCGTGTTCCCAGCGCGCTGCTCTGCTGCACGCGCTCGCAAGTGGAGCCGCGGGCGGGCGGCGCGGCGCTGCCTGTCCCGCCGATGCAGCCGGCGCCTGACCCCCGGCTTGGCGGGGCCAGGTGAGCGATCGGGAGTTCCGAGAGAAGTATGTGCAGGACACGGCATCCGACCTGGCGCGCGCGGACGCCCTGATTGCGGCGGGGCAGGGCGACGACATCCTGAAGCGCGAGAAGCTGCTGCGCAACACGCCCATCACGGCCAACCGCTTCCACGCGCTCGCGGCGCGCGGCGGCGACGACGACATGTTCTCCTCCGACCTCTCCGACGCGGACCTGCAGGCGCGCGCCGCGCTTGCAAGTTAGGGTTGGGTTAGGGTAGGGCGCCGTGTTGCAGGCTGCAGGCGCGCGCTTGCCGTGGAGCCGGATCCTGCTCGCATGCACCGAGGTGCGCCCCAGCCTGTGCCCAGGCCCCACCTGGCCGCGCCTTGTTGTAGGAGCAGGGGCGGGCGCTGAGCACGTCGCGCGCGCAGCGCATCCTGGGCCCGCTGGCGGCGGTGCCGACGCTGTTCATCCTGGGCGGCAATGACTCCACCGTGCCCCCGGACGTGGACATCCCGATGCAGGGGCGCCGCTTTTCGGCCGCTGTGGGGCCGAGCGCGCAGAGCGTGGTGGTGCCCGGCGGCGACCACAGCCTGTACGGCTTTGAGCACGAGGCGGTGGACGACGTCATGGCGCTCATGGCCCGCATCAACTCCTCGGCGCGCGGGGCCGCCCGGCGCT
>JAABUX010003070.1_pt1 | contig 22594 bp, 17 predicted proteins | sample 5561851 | NCBI WGS metagenome assembly JAABUX01 (sample SAMN10711883, study PRJNA513361) | rock metagenome | isolation source: Antarctica rocks | place: Antarctica: Victoria Land, Richard Nunatak red sandstone | collected 2016-01-03 | reverse complement strand
GGCGGAAGTCGGGGGTGAAGGGGGTGGTGAGGAGGATGGCGGAGAGGAGGGTGATGCCGGTGAGGGTGGTGTAGGGGGCTCCGGGGAGGCGGAAGGCCAGGTGGGCGTGGGCGCGGCGGAAGCGGAGGTGTGTGACGAAGATCATGAGCCAGGTGAAGAGGGCTCCGAACATGGAGATGGACATCATGAGGGTGAAGGCGGTGGCGGGGAAGAGGACGTAGACGACGGTGGCGAGGGCGATGCCGAGGGTGGAGAGGAGGAGGGCTGGGAGGGGGACTCCGCGGCGGTTGAGGGCGCCGAAGCGGCGGGGGGCGTCGCCGGCGCGGGCGAGCGAGAACATCATGCGGGTGGTGATGTAGATCTGGCTGTTCATGGCGGAGAGGGCGGCGATGAGGACGACGAGGTTGAGGACGCTGGCGGCGTACGGGATGTGGGTGGCGGCGGCGACGCGGACGAAGGGGCTGGTGGCGGTGCCGGCTTGGTTCCCGGCTTCATTCCAAGGGACGATGGCGAGCATGACGGCGAGCGAAAGGAGGTAGACGAAGATGAGGCGGAGGACGGTGGCGCGGAAGGCCTGGGTGATGGCGCGCTCGGGGTCTGCGGCCTCGCCGGCGGCGACGGCGACCATTTCGATGGAGAAGTAGCTGAAGATGGCGACGATGACGGCGATCCAGGTGCCGCGGAGGCCGTGGGGGAAGAAGCCGCCGTGGGCGGTGTAGTTGGCCAGGCCGATGCTGGAGTTTGCGGGCGCGGTGAGGAGGACGAAGGCGCCGAGGAGGATGAAGACGGCGATGGCGAGGATCTTGAAGAGGGAGAAGCTGTACTCGACGGAGCCGAAGACTTTGACGTCGGCGGCGTTGACGGCGATGAGGGCGGCGGAGAAGGTGAGGATCCAGACGGCGCCGGGGACGTGGGGGTACCAGAGGCGCATGTAGACGGCGATGGCGGTGACTTCGGTGCCGACGGCGAAGACGACAGCGGACCAGTAGCTGTAGCGGACGAGGAATCCGGCGAGGGGGGAGATGTAGTGTTCGGCGTAGGCGCCGAAGGAGCCGGAGGTGGGGTGGGCGACGGTCATCTCTGCGAGCGCGCCCATGAGGAGGAGGGCGATGAGGGCTCCGACGGCGTAGGAGATGAGGACGGAGGGGCCGGCGAAGCCGATGGCGAAGGCGCTGCCGAGAAAGAGGCCGGTGCCGATGGCTCCGCCGATGGCGATCATGGAGAGCTGGGCGGAGGAGAGGCCGCGGTGGAGGCCTTTTTCGCGCTCGGTGATGTGGGCGAAGGTGCTGGGTTGCGGTGGTGGCATGCAGGCCGCTTTAGTGTAGCTGGGAGGATTGCTGGATGCGGCGCGCGGGGAATGCGAGTGCAAGGACAAGGGCAAATACAGGGGACCTTCGCTACGCTCAGGATGACGGCGGAGAACAGACAACAACAAGAGCAACGGCAACGGCCCAATACTGGGATTCTTCCCCCTTCACTTCGTTCGAGGGTCAGAATGACACCAAAAACTTCGTTCGGGGTGACCGACAGAGAACCGAGTGGGAAGGGTGGCGGGGATGCTTTCTGGCCCAGCGATCCCCGCCCGCCTCATGGAGGCTTACTGGTTAAACGTTGAACTTGAAGAAGAGGATGTCGCCGTCTTTGACGACGTACTCTTTGCCTTCGGAGCGGAGGAGGCCGGCTTCTTTGACGGCTTGCTCGGAACTTAGGCGGAATAGGTCGTCGGAGCTGTAGGTGTCGGCCTTGATGAAGCCTTTTTCGAAGTCGGAGTGGATGACGCCGGCGGCACCGGGGGCTTTGGTGCCGCGGCGGATGGTCCAGGCGCGGACCTCCTGGACGCCGGCGGTGAAGTAGGTGATGAGGTCGAGGAGGCGGTAGGCGGAGTGGATGAGGCGGTCGAGGCCGGGCTCCTGGAGGCCGAGGTCCTTGAGGAACTCGGTGCGCTCGGAGGGGTCGAGCTGGGCGATCTCGGACTCCATGGCTCCGCAGATGGCGACCATCTGTGCGCCTTCCTCGTCGGCGCGCTTCTGGACCTGGGCGGTGTGGGCGTTGCCGGTCGAGAGGGCGGCCTCGTCGACGTTGGCGACGTAGAGCTGGGGCTTGGCGGTGATGAGGAAGAGCTCGCGGGAGAGGGTGCGCTCGTCGTCGGTAAGGTCGGCAGTGCGGGCGGGCTTGCCGGCGTTGAGGACGGCGAGGAGTTTCCCGAGCATGGCGTGCTCGGCCTTGACCTTCGCGTCGGAGGTGGCCTTGGCGGCGCGCTCGACCTTGATGTTGCGCTTTTCGACGGTGTCGAGGTCGGCGAGGAGGAGCTCGGTGTTGATGATGTCGATGTCGTGTCCCGGGTTGACGCCGCCGGCGACGTGGATGACCTCGGGGTCGTCGAAGCAGCGGACGACGTGGCAGATGGCGTCGGTGGCGCGGATGTGGCCGAGGAACTGGTTGCCTAATCCCTCTCCTTTCGACGCGCCCTCGACGAGGCCGGCGATATCGATGAACTCCATGGTGGTGGGGACGAGGGACTTGGGGTGGATGAGGGCGGAGATTTTCTGGAGGCGGGGGTCGGGGACGGGGACGATGCCGGTGTTGGGCTCGATGGTGCAGAAGGGGTAGTTGGCGGCTTGCGCTTTGGCCGAGGTGAGGGCATTGAAGATGGTGCTTTTGCCGACGTTGGGGAGGCCGACGATTCCGCAGTTCAGGGGCATTTCTGTTGTGATCCTTCTGGTCCGTGGGGTTCTGGGAGGTGGATCCCCCTCCCCCCTATATTTGTGTGGCAAAATATTGCATCGAGGCGGCTTAGGTTCGGACCTCGGGGTTGACATTACGTGTGGTACGAAGGTGATGCTCTTTGAGGAGCTGAGTTTTATTCTAACGAGTTTGGCGGGGAGATGCGCCAGATCCTGAGGGGTGCGGGTGTGGTGGGGTGGATTCGCGAGGCGCAGGGCTGCAAAACGATCGGGTTGGACTGGGAGGTTCGGCGGATTGACTTGAGCGAGAGTAGCCTGCTACATAGAGGGCTGTGCGCAACCTCCTGAGTGGGATCCACGCGGGAGCCGCAGATGTGGCGAAGGGGATCATCTCCATGCTGGAACTGTGCGCGGTTTCGAAGCAGTACTCGGGAATTCCTGTTGTACAGGGCGTGAGTTTCTGCGCGCGAGCTGGCGAGGTGACGGGATACCTGGGGCCGAATGGGTCGGGCAAATCGACAACGATGAAGATGATCACGGCACTGATCGAGCCGACCTCGGGGCAGATTCTGTTTGGAGGAGAGCCGATCTCGCGGGAGTTGATGGACTTCAAGCAGCGGATGGGGTATGTGCCGGAGGAGCCGCACCTTTACACGCACCTAAGCGGCTCGGAGTACCTGCTGATGGTGTCTCAGTTGCGCGGGCTGGATGGCGCGGAGGCTCGGCAACGGATAGAGGGATTGCTGCGCCTGTTCGGGCTCAAGGACGACCGGTATGCGCCCATCTCGGCGTACTCGAAGGGGATGCGACAGAAGGTGCTGCTTTCCGCGGCGTTGATGCACAACCCCGATCTGTTGCTGCTGGATGAGCCGTTTTCGGGTCTCGATGTAGGATCCGCGCTGGTGCTGCGGAGCCTGATCCAGGAGCTGGCGCGCCGGGGCAAGGTGGTGCTGTTCAGCTCGCATGAGCTCGAAACGGTGGAGCGCGTGTGCGAGCACGTGGTAATCCTTCATCGAGGGCGGGTGGTGGCCGATGACTCGATTGCGGGTCTGCGGACGTTGATGGCGTTGCCGTCGCTCGAGGACATCTTTTCTCAGCTTGCGGTCGAGCAGGATACGGAGGCGATCTCGAAAGAGATCGCGGACCTGATCCATGCGTGAGTCGGTGGGGCGGCTGCTGGGCGGGAGGCTGCGGTCCTTCCGGGTGCTGTACCGCGTGTTTCTGTTTCGCGTAGTGGATGTGGAGCTGCTGTCTGCCGATGGGGATACGGTGAAGCTGCTGGGGCAGTTTGCCTCGGTGCTGGCCGGGATCAGCTTTGCGCTGACAGCGTGGCTGGTGCTGGCGGGCAGGCTGCCGGCGACGGTGCTGTGGACGATGGAGCATCTGCTGCTTGCGACGACGATGCTGGTGGTGGGCGTGCTGGCGGTGCTGAGCTGGGACTCGACGTTTCCGGATCGCCGCGATGTGCTGGTGCTCGGACCGCTGCCGGTTCGGACAGGAGTCCTGTTCAGCGCCAAGCTGGCGGCCTCGGCGTCAGCGCTTGGACTGGCGATTGTTGCGTTGAATTCGATATCGGGCGTGATATGGCCGCTGCTCTTTATCCCGGAGCATGCAGGAGTTGGGGGCGTGGCGAGGTCGGTGCTGGCTTACTGGATTGCGATGGCTGCTGCGGGTTTGTTTATGTTCGGCATGGTGTTGAGTGTGCAGTGGATGCTGGGACAGACTTTGCCGCGGCAGATGTTTCTGCGGCTTGCGCCGGTGTTTCAGGTGGGCCTGCTTGGACTGTTTGTGGGCACGTATTTTGCCGAGCCATCGCTGGCGAGCCCTGGCGCTGTTCTTGCGCCGGAGAACCAGGTGTTGTTGCGATGGCTGCCGACGTACTGGTTCTTCGGTTTCTTTCAGCAGCTAAACGGGTCGGGCGACCCGGCGTTTGGAGTTCTCGCGACGAGGGCGTGGGTCGGGCTGGGAGTTGTGGTGGTGGGGGCCGGGCTTGCGGTTCTGCTTTCGTATGTCCGAACCCTGCGCAAGACGATCGAGGAGCCGGACATTTTGCCTGGGGCGAAGCGACTTCGCTGGTCTCCGCGGCTTGGAGGCGGCCTGCAGGCGGCGGTGACGATGTTCAGCGCGCGGACGTTTGCGAGGAGCCGCCAACATCGCTTTCTGCTGACGCTGTATCTGGGGATTGGGTTTGGGGTGATTACCGCGTATGTGAAGACGCCGATGGCCGAGCAGGAGAGAGGGTCGACAGTGGCTGCGCCGTACCTGGCGGCGAGCCTGCTTTTTCTGGTGTTCGCGGTAACCGGTGTGCGAGCCGTGTTTTCGATGCCGATTGCGCTGAAGGCGAACTGGGTCTTCCAAACGACGGAAAGAGCGACGGCGACGGTGTACGGCAGGGTTTCGCGGCGGACGTTGCTGCTGCTGGGGTATGCTCCGGCGCTGACTGCCCTTGGAGTGTGGTTTTTGACCATATGGCCGCTGCGAGCGGCTTCGGAGCACGTGCTGGTGCTGGCGCTGGTTGGAGCGATTTTGTGCGAGGTGTGCGTTTATGGGTTCGACAAGATTCCGTTCACCTGCTCGTACCTGCCGGGGAAGGGAAATGTGCCCGCTTACTTCTGGGGCTTTCTGCTGCTGCTGCTGCCGGTCACGAATAAGGCGGCAGAGATGGAGATCTACGCGCTTGGGCGTGGGTCGCGGTATGCGGCGATGGTCTTGTGCCTGGCTGCGGTATGGCTGATGGTGCGGTGGAGGACGACGACCGCGATGAACCGGCTGCGGGGGTTGCGATTTGAGGAGGCGATGCCGCCGGAGCTTGTGGCTTTGGGGTTGGATGGGGGCAAGGTGGCTGCGTTGAAGGACAGGGCGGGTTGAGGTTCGAGGTGGAAACGGCAGCCTAGACTGTGGACGGGTCGAGGATGGTCTACGGATCGGGGCGGAATTTGTAGCCGATGCCTCGGATGGTGGTGAGGTGTTGGGGGTTGCTGGGGTCGTCTTCTATGTATCGGCGTAGGCGGACGATGAAGTTGTCGATGGCTCGGGTGTCGGTGTCTTCGTGGACGCGCCAGACCTGTTCGAGGATGTCTTTGCGGGAGACGATCTGGTTGGGGCGGTCGGTGAGGTAGCGGAGGAGGTCGGCCTCCATGAGGGTGAGGTGGGTGAGGCGGTTGGGGGCGATGAGTTCGAGCTGGTCGAAGCGAATGGTGCGGTGGTTGAAGGCGTACTCGGGGGTGGGGATGGGTGGGGGTGGGTTGGGGGTGGTGTCTGCTTCGGGCTGGGCGGTGGGCTGGGCGGCGGGGGTTGAGCCGGGTTGCTGTGGGGTCTGGTTCGCGGTCTGGCTCTCCGTTTGCCAGGACATGCGGCGGAGGAGGGATCGGAGGCGGGCGAGGAGGATGTTGAGGTCGAAGGGTTTGGGGAGGTAGTCGTCGGCGCCGGCGTTGATGCCTTCGAGGATGTCTTCGGGACGGGAGCGGGCGGTGAGCATGAGGATGGGGGTGTAGCGGCCGTGGTCGCGGAGGGTGCGGGCGATGATGAAGCCGTCGGCTCCGGGGAGCATGCAGTCGAGGAGGATGGCGGAGGTGGCTTCAGGGCCGAGGGTGGGGGCAGAGAGGAGGGCGGCGAGGGCGACGTCGCCGTCGGCGAAGTGTTGGGTGCGGTAGCCTTCGGCCTCGAGGTTGAAGAGGAGGCCCTGGGCGAGGTGGGCTTCGTCTTCGACGAGGGTGATGAGGGGGGCGGTGAGCTGCTCGGCGGGCATGGGGTAAGGATGCGGTTTGGGGGTGGGATGTGGCAAGGGTGGTGGCCGGGGTGGCGTCTGCGTAGAAAAGCGGGTCTTCGGCTCCGCCTCAGGAGGACAAGGGTGGTAGTTGGAGGGTTTGGGGTGAAGGTGGCTGGGGCGGGGGCAAATACTGGGATTCTTCCGCTTCGCTCAGAATGACAGGGTTTGAGAGTCGGTGGCTGAGAGCTGGCTTGGAGCGGGAGCGATTCTTCCGGCTTGCCACCCCAGCCAGCAAGCTGGCCGGGGACCCCGTTCGCCTCAGAATGAACAGGGTTTGGGCGGTCCTGGCTTGATGAGATGTTGGCGGGGCGAATGCGGGGGTCTCTCCAGTGCGCAGCTTCGCTGCTTCGGTCGAGATGACGAACACTGTTATGGGCCGGAACCCTAATAGCTGATGGGGGAGGTGATGGATTGGGTGGCGGCTTCGGGGAGGGGTTTATCGGCGGCGGCGAGGAGGAGGGCGATCTGCCACATTTGTTGGTCGGAGAGGAGGGTTTTGTAGGCGGGCATACCGGAAAGGCGGATGCCGTTCTGGATCTTCCAGAAGGTTTCGCCGGCGGGGTCGTCCGAGACGCCGACGACGGCCGAGCCTTTGTGCTGGGCCCAGAGCTGGGGGGTGCGGGGGAACATGGTGGCGCCGAAGACGGAGGGGTGGTCCTTGAGGCCGTGGCAGGAGGCGCACTGTTCGCGGTAGAGGTGGGCGCCGGCGACGAGGGTTTCGGGGGTGGTGGCGAAGGGCGCCTGTTTGGGCATGTCGCGGTGGATGCGGGCGTTGAGAGGGATTTTGACGATCTTGGCTTCGAGGGGGAAGGGGGTGTCGGCGGTGGCGACGGGCACGTTGCCATAGAGAAAGTAGAGGAAGACGGCGGCGGGGAGGATGAGGAGGCCGAGAACAAAGGCGAGGATGGCGGCTGGGAGTGGCTTCATCGACTGGGTGTGCCTCGGGTAGAAAAGTTTTTGTACCCTTTCTTTATACCTGCGGCGGGTTCGAGATTTGCAGGGTGTTCAAGAGCCGTCCCGCTCTGTAGGGACCAGGGGCGAGATCTTGCGATGAGACCTGAATGGCCGATTGGCGTGCCTGGAGTGGTTTGCCGGAAGGGGTTTGGCGGTGGTGGCGGGCGGAGTTCTTGGGGATTGTTCGTCGCTGCGCTCCTCAGAATGACAGCAGAATGACAGCAGATGACCGGGCGATCGATTGCGAGCGAGTGGGGCGGCAACTGATCGGAAAGTGTGAGAGCGAAGGTTTTAGCTGGCGGCGTTTGGCGCGGTGGCGAGGGGGAGGGTGAGGGTGATGGTGGTGCCCTGGCCGGGGCCGGGGCTTTGGGCGGTGGCGTCTCCGCCGTGCTGGCGGAGGATGGCGCGGACGAGAAAGAGGCCGAGGCCGGTGCCTTTGATGCGGACCATGGTGCGTCCGGGGACGCGGTAGAAGCGTTTGAAGATGCGTTTTTCGTGGCCGGGAGGAAGGCCGAGGCCGCGGTCGGTGATGCGGAGGGCGACGGTGGTGTAGCGCTCGATGGCGAGGTTGCAGCGGATGTGGATATTGCTGGGGGTGGCGGTGGCTAAGGTGCCTGGAGTTGGGGCGCCGGGGGTTGGGGTGGAGGTGCTTGCGTGGGTGTCGGCGGAGTATTTGACGGCGTTGTCGAGGACGTTGAGGACGGCGGTGCGGAGGTCTTCGGCGAGGCCGAGGGTACGGAGATGGACGGCTCCGGAGACGGGTTCGAGCTGGATGGCCTCGAGGGGGAGGTGGTGGCGCTGGAGGGTGATGGCGATGCAATCGGCGACGAGGTCTTCGAGATCGATGAGGGTGCGGCTCTGCTGGCGGTGGCGCTGTCCGAGCTGGCCGGCTTTGAGGACCTGCTCGACCGTGGCGAGGAGGCGGTCGGAGTCTTCGAGCATGATGCTGTAGAACTGCTGTCGCTGGGCCTCGTCGAGGGGTCGGCGCTGGAGGGTTTCGAGGTAGAGGCGGATGGAGGCGATGGGGGTTTTGAGCTCGTGCGTGACGGTGTTGACGAAGGTGTCCTGGCGCTCGTTGCGGCGGATCTCGCGAAGGAGGAAGACGGTGATGAGGATGACGCCGGCGATGAGGACGGCGAAGCAGACGATGCCGAGGACGAGGACGGCGATGCGGCGCTCGGCGGCGGTGACGATGATCCAGCCGATGTTGAGGGTGACGGCGACGCCGATGAGGAGGATGCCCAAAGTGATGAAGAGGGCGATGGCTCCGCGGCGACGGGTGAAGTTCATGGGCTTGGAGTGGAGTATAGCTGTGGGGCGGGTTTCCCTTATCAGGTATCAGGTATGGCGGTTAGACCGGGCGGGTGCGGTGGAGCTGGCAGCAAGGCGTATTTTAGGGCTGCATCTTTTGATAACTTGAATGAGCTAGCTTCCAGTGGATCGGAAGGGAACGTGCATCTCAATTCTGTGTGGAATGGTCAGCGACGTTCTTCCCTTTGCTTTTTTGCTCCTGGTGCAGGAGGCAGAGGGAGAGATTTCGCTTGGGGATAGGTTCCAACAGGAGTGTCGCGCAGTTGCGACCAGAGACGGTTGGGCCTAAGCCGAGCCTGGGAGATTGCGGAATGGCGGTTTTCAACTCGATTCTGTACCTCGACGATGTCCGAGTTCCGACATTGGCCGGCATTTCGCTGGTACGGAACTACGCAGAGTTTGTCGAGTATCTGGATAAGAGGGGCATGCCGGATCTGATCTCGTTCGACAGGGCAGGGGAGAAGGTTCCTTATTCGACTTATAAGGAGCAGACGGGCCTGCATTGCGCCCGGTTTATTATCGAAAACAGACTTCCGTTGCGGCACTGGGCTGTTCACTCCTGCAATGTGCAGGGGCGGATCAATATGGAACGGGAGCTGCGCCGCTATTGTCGGCGGGGCGAGGTACGCGGGTTGCAGATTCCGTTTGCGATCGAGCAAACCGATGAGACTGAGGCGAGAGAAGAGGTGGTGGCCGATCCGCGACGCAGCCGATTCAGCAGCACCTCTCTGCTGCAGTTTGAGGAGGAGATTGCGCTGGAGAGCTGGGAGCGGGCGCTGTCTGGAAGCGTTGTCCGGGGCTAGTGGGCCGAGCCGTTACGCGGGGGGGGCAGTCGGGACAAGCTAGTTGGCTGAAGGCTGCTCGATGTGGTCGACGATCAGTACGGGAACGGGTTCTTTGGCGGGTTCGAGTTTGAGGCCGAGCTGCTCCTGGATGGCGGTGAAGAGGGTTGGGGCGGCGTTATCGGTGTCGGGCGCGTCGTCGGGGGTCCACTGGAGTTTGAGATCGTAGCGGCCGGTAAGTCTGGTTTTGTCGACGACGATGCGGCCGGTGATCTCGGAGATCTGCTCGGCGATGATGGTTGCGGTCAGGCCCTCGCCATGGAAGTATGTGCGGCCGACGCCGACGGTTTTGCCGCTGGACTTCGAGGGTTGGAGCTTTGGGCCGCCTTTGGCGGGGATGAGGTCGTAGGCGGGCAGAACGCGGGTTTCCTGGTGGAGCTTGAGGCCGTAGCGATCGGCGAGGAGCAGCTGGACCATGTGGCGTTTCCGTTCGCGTTCCTGGTTGGAAGCGAGACTTCTCAGCTCGGTGTCGGTAGCGGGGTCGGACTTGGCCTGGATGTCGAAGCGGGTGGAGGCGAGCCAGGGCGGACCTTCGAGGATCTGCTTTGCGGGGATGTCGAAGGCCCACTCCATCAGTGCGAGAAGGGTGATGTTGATGGCGCTGAAGCTGCCGCCGGGAGGGTGATTGATGTGGGTGTGGCCGTCAGGGGAGGGTCCGGCAGGCTTGATGGTACCTACTTCAAAGGCGGTGGGAGCCGGTGCTTTCGTGCCTGCGGCACTGTTCTGGGAAGCCTGCTCCGCAGCGGGTGGTGTGCTTTGCTGAGCGTGTATGGAAGATGTGGTGACGGTGATCCATGCGAGAAGGAGGAGCAGTCGCCATCGTTTGTTTCGCAGGGCTCGATCAATCATCAGTGGAATCCTGTTTGGGCCGGCATTTCGCAGGGCACTACCGAGAGCCGGGGATTTAGAGGAATCCATCTTAGCAATGGGGAAGAGGCGCAGAGCCTTTGCTCTGCGCCTCAGGCGATGTGTGACAGGGGTGGGGGGGCTAGACGCCGGCGGGCTTGGGGTTGGCGGGGTCGAACTTGGCGATCTGGACTTTTTTTGCTAGGCCGAGTTTTTCCATGACCCAGATGCCGTAGTAGTTGATGTCGAACTCGTACCAGGCGAGGCCGTGGCGGGCGCTGACGGGGTGGGCGTGGTGGTTGTTGTGCCAGCCTTCGCCGCCGGTGAGGAGAGCGACCCACCAGTTGTTGCGGGAGTCGTCCTTGGTTTCGAAGCGGCGCTTGCCCCAGAGGTGGGTGGCGGAATTGACCAGCCACGTCGCATGAAGCCCAAGTGTCGTGCGGAGGAAGGTTCCCCAGAGCATCATGCCGATGGCTCCGAAGACGCGGTGGCCGGGCGAGAGGGCGGCGCCGACGGCGAGCTGGAGGAGGCCGGTGGCGATCATGGGGAGGTAGTGATACTTCGAGAGCCAGACGTGGACCTTGTCGCGGGTGAGGTCTGGGGCGTAGCGGCCGAGGAGCGCGGTCTCGGAGTGGAGGGCGCGGCCGGAGAGGATCCAGCCGGCGTGGGCCCACCAGGTGCCGTCGTGGGGGGTGTGCGGGTCGCCTTCGTGGTCAGAGTTCTGGTGGTGGACGCGGTGGGTGGCGACCCAGAAGATGGGTCCGCCCTCGAGCGCGAGGCAGCCGCAGGCAGTGAGGAAGTACTCGAGCCATCTGGGGGTGCGGTAGCCGCGGTGGGTGAGCAGGCGGTGGTAGGCCATGCCGATGCCGACGTTGATGGCGAAGAAGTACATGATGGCGAAGGCGGCGACGTTTTTCCAGGAGAAGAAGAAGAGGGCGGCGATGGCGAGGACGTGGAAGGCGCCCATGGCGATGGTGGTGATCCAGTTGATCTCGCCCTGCTGGTGTTCGCGGCCCATGCGGAGGTCCTGCTTGACCTTGCGGGCGACCTCTTCGGCGGGGTCAACGCGAGCGGAGATGGGGGCGGTGACGGCGGTCTCGTAGGCGGCCTGATCGGCGCGCTGGTGAGAGGTCTGCGTTTGGTCTTGAAGCTGATCGGGGGAGAGGGTCTGCGGGGTCATGTGGGTCGCGGGTCCTTTTTTGTTGCTGTGTTTACGCTAGCAGGGCGAAGGGGAGGGTGTTGTAAGACTTTTGTAATGCTCCCCCTGGGTTGTAGGTAGAGCTTCCCCGCGGAGGGGCACGGAGGTTGAAGGAAGAGGAATTTTTTGGTCAGTAAGAGTTTTGTAATGCTTCGAGGTTGGCGGCATTGATAGGGTTGCTGGATGGGCTTTGGACAGGTGTTCGCGCGGATAGCGGCGGGTGTGGTGTGGGTGGGTGCGGGTGTGGGCGTGGGGCTGGGGCAGGCGGATAGCGGTGCCGTCGGGATCGACCTGCCGACGAGCAAGCGGATTTCGGCGCCGGCGCCGGGGGCTCCGCAGCGGATCAATGGGCTGCCGATGTCGATGGCGGTGAGCCCGGATGGGCGGTGGGTGGTGACGGTGAATGCGGGGTACGGGACGTGGGAGTCGGGGTACCGGCAGTCGCTGGCGGTGGTGGATACGCGGACGGGGGCGGTAACGGACTCGCCGGACGAGCGGACGCTTGAGGGTGCGGGGCAGACGCTTTATTCGGGCCTGGCGTTCAGCGGGGATGGGCGGCGGCTGTATGGGACGATTGCGAGTTTGACGGATCCGGAGGGGACGAAGGCGGGGGACACCGGGAATGGGGTTGTGGTGTACGGGTTTGCGGATGGCAAGCTGACGCGGGAGCGGGTGCTGAAGATCGGGCTGCAGCCGCTGGCGGGTGGGCGGCGGACGCAGCTGATTGAGGGTGTGAGTGGGGCGAAGGGGGTGCCGTTTCCGGCGGGGGTGGCGGTGATGCCGGGTTCTTCGGTGGGGTGGGGGTCTTCGGTAGAGAAGCGGGTTCTTCGCTTCGCTCAGAATGACAAAGAAAACAGGCTGAATGACAGCAAAAGAAGTCAGGATGACAAAGAAAAGACAGCTGGTGTGGGTGGTGGGGCTAAAGATTTGCTGCTGGTTGCCGATAATCTCTCGGACGATGTGTTGTTGATGGATGCTGGGACGGGGGAGGTGGTGACGCGGTTTGATCTTTCGGAGAGCGATGCGGTGCCCGGGGTGTATCCGCTGGCTGTAGCGGTGTCGCTTGATGGGACGCGGGGGTTTGTGACGCTTTGGAATGCGAGTGAGGTAGTGGAGCTGGATCTGGTGAAAGGGGTGGTGGGGCGGAGGCTGCCGCTGCTGAAGCCGAGCGGGGCGACGGTGGCGGGGACGCATCCGTGTGCGCTTGAGTTTTCACCGGATGGGCGGACTATGTATGTAGCGTTGGCGAACCGGGGTGCGGTGGCGGCGGTGGATGTTTCAGCCGGAAAGAAGGGTGCGGCGGCGTTTGCGGTGCGGGGGTACTTCGATACGCGGCTGCCGGGGCAGAGCTACTTTGGCGCGGAGCCGGAGGCGCTAGCGGTGAGTGCGGATGGTCGGCGATTGTATGTGGGCGATGGTGCTACGGATGCGGTGGCGGTGATGGACACGACGCGGTTGACGGTGAAGGCGGCGAAGAAGGGGTTTGTGGAGCCGATCGGGTTTGTGCCGACGGAGTGGATGCCGATGTCGATGGGAATGGCCGGCGGGAGACTTTTTGTGGCGACGGCTAAGGGCAAGGGGACGGGGCCGAACAATTTTGCGCAGCGGCAGACGCCGGAGACGAAGGGGAAGAAGAGATTTCAGAGCACGTCAACGTATATCGGGACGCTGCTGTACGGGTCGGTGGCGATGGTGGATGTTCGGGCGATGGAGGGGGAGCTGCCGAACCTGACGCAGCGGGTGCTGGAGGATAACCGGATGAGGGCGGCGGTGGAGCCGATCCGGTTTGCGGGGGGTAGAGACGCAGATTCCTCCGCTGCGCTGCGGAATGACAACAAAGGGGGCGGGAGTGACGGACGGAAGAGAGGTTTAGGTAGAGAAGCGGGTTCTTCGGCTTCGCCTCAGAACGACAATAAGAAGGGCGGAAGCAAAGGGGGCAGTGGCGTCGCTGGCTATCCGGGGCCGATACGGCATGTGATTTACATCATTAAGGAGAACCGGACGTACGATCAGGTATTTGGGGATCTGGAGCAGGGTGGGAAGGCTGTTGGGAATGGGGACAGGAGCCTGACGATGTATGGGGAGGCGATTACGCCGAACCAGCACAAGTTGGCGCTGCAGTTTGGGGTGCTGGACAACTTCTTCGATTCGGGGGAGGTGTCGGGGGATGGGCACGTTTGGTCGACGGCGGCGATCGGGACGGACTACCTGGAGAAGACGTGGCAGGGGAACTACCGCGGCGGGCAGCGGACGTATGACTTCGAAGGTGTGGTGGCGGAGGGTTATCCGATCCGCCAGGGGATCGCGGACGTGAACGAGCCGGCGAGCGGGTATCTGTGGGGCAATCTGGCGAGGCATGGGCGGACGCTGTATCACTTTGGCGAGTACATCTCGACGAGCTTCTGCAATGAGCGGAAGAGTGGGAGCTCGCAGGAGGGGCCGGTGCGGGAGGGTGTGGCGTGTCCTCGGCCGACGATTAAGCCGGGCGAGGAGATCGCGGCGGAGTGGGGCGGCGGCGTGAACAGGTTTGGTTGGGGGATTCCGCTGATTGCGAAGAATACGGCGACGAAGCCGGAGTTGGTGGGGCACTTTGCGGAGGAGTATGCCGACTTCAATGTCCACGTGCCGGACCAAGTTCGGTATGCGGTGTTTGAGCGGCACTTCCGGCAGTGGGTGGCGGATCGGGCTGCCGGGCGAGATACGATGCCTAACTTCGTAATGCTGCGGTTTCCGAACGATCACACTGGAGGGACGACGCCGGGCGGGCCGACGCCGAAGGCATCGATTGCGGACAACGATCTGGCGATCGGGCGGGCGGTGGAGCTGGTGTCGCACTCGGCGTTCTGGGACGACACGGCGTTTTTCATCGTGGAGGATGATGCGCAGAACGGGGCGGATCATGTGGACGCGCACCGGAGTCTGGCGCTGGTGGTGAGCAAGTATGCGCAGCGGGGGAAGGATGGTGGTGCCTTTGTGGACAGCCGATTTTACTCGACGGTGTCGATGATTCGGACGATGGAGTCGGTGCTGGGGCTGCCGCCGATGAACAACAATGATGCGTTCTCGTCGTTGATGGCTCCGGAGTTTGAAGGGCCGGGGGATCAGGCGGCCTTTGCCGCGGACCTCCGGAACAGGGAAAATGGGCTGATCTATGCGGCGAATCCGAGGATGACGGCGGCGCTTGGGACGGCGGCCGCCGAGGGGGAGCGGGAGTCTGCGAAGATGGACTTCAGACATGCGGACCGGGCGGATGCGCGGAGGCTGAATGTGATTCTGTGGCGGGATGCGATGGGGGATCAGCCGGTGCCGGCGGCGGTGTTGGAGAGGCGGAAGAGGGCGATGAGGGATGATGATTAAGGTGGATACTCGGAGGGGCCATGCCGTGGCTGAAAGGGCATGTGCCGATCGGCGATGCTAACGTTGTGGCGGATCCTTCGCTTCGCTCAGGATGACAACGAAAGCGAGATGGTCAGAGGTCAGTTTGCTTGGGAGTGGAGGGAAGATGGGATTGACGCCGTTTCGGTTAAGGCCGTTTTTTAGTGAGCGGGTTTGGGGGCGGGCTAGCCTTGCTCCGTGGTATGCGGAGACGGGGACGACGGAGCTGGTAGGGGAGGCCTGGCTGACGGGGCCGCAGTGCGTGCTGGAGACGGGGCCGATGGAGGGACGGACGCTGGCGGAGGTGGCGCGAGAGTGCGGGGCGGAGCTGGTGGGGGATGGCGGTGACGGAGAGTTTCCGTTGCTGGTGAAGGTGCTGTTTCCGAACGACAAGTTATCGGTGCAGGTGCATCCGGATGATGAGCGGGCGCAGGCGATGGGGCAGCCGCGGGGAAAGACGGAGTGCTGGTATGTGCTTGAGGCGGAGCCGGGGGCGGCGGTGGCGCTGGGGTTGAAGGAAGGCGCGGACGCGGACGGGGTGAAACGGGCCATTGCGGAGGGCACGCTGGAGGAGATGCTGGTCCAGGTGCCGGTGAGCGTGGGCGACATGGTGTTTGTGGATGCGGGGACGGTGCATGCGATCGGGCCGGGGGTGACGCTGCTCGAGACGCAGCAGACGAGCGATACGACGTTCAGGATGTGGGACTATGGGCGGCCACGGGAGCTGCATGTGGAGCAGGGTGTAGCGGCGACGAAGTTTCGGACGCGAGCTGGGAAGGTGGCGGCGCGAGCGGTGGACGGGTTTACGCGGCTGATCGAGGAGCGGTATTTTACGGTGGATCGGTTTGATGTGGGCGCTGGCGAGGTGCGGGTACGGATAGATGGGGCCGGGTGCCTGGTGGGGTTGGAGGGCTCGGCGGTGGTGCGGAGTGCGGAGGGTGAGGTGGAGCTTCGGAAAGGGGCGGCGGTGGTGGTGCCGGCGGGAGAAGAGGTCGTCGTGGAGAGTGGGACTGCGGTGAGTTTTGCGCGGTGCTTCGCGACGGCTGGGTGAGGCGAGGTTTGCAGTGGGATGAAAGTCATCAGGCCTGGGCGCTTCAGGGTGGGCGAGGCGTCGTGATTTGCTGAGGTATACAGAGAAACAAACAACAGCAACCCCAAATACAGGGGTCCTTCGCTGCGCTCAGGATGACGGCGCTATTGCAGAATGACGATGCTATTGCAGGATGATGGCGCTATTGCAGGATGATGGCGCTGTTGCAGGATGACGACGCTATTGCAGGATGACGATGTTATTGCAGGATGACGACGCTGTATGGCAGCAGGTAGTTTGCGCGCTATAGCAGTTCCTGGAGTATGGGGTTGATGCTTTCGGGGGTGATTGTGATAAAGGCTAGGGTGATGGGGAGGGAGAAGCGGCGGGGGCCGGCGCTTCCAGGGTTGAGGTAGAGGACGTCGCTCTTCCACTCGACGGCGGCCTTGTGCGAGTGGCCGCTGACGACGACGCCCATGCCTGCGGCGACCGGGTTGAGGTCGAGGTCCTTGATCGAGTGGACGAGGAAGAAGAGTTTGCCGCCGAGCTCGACGGCCTCGGTTGCGGGCAGGTCGGCGCAGGGGCCGTCCGTGTCGATGTTGCCGCGGATGGCGGTGAGGGGCGCGATAGCTTCGAGCTGGCCGAGGATGGCGATGTCGCCGACGTCGCCGGCGTGGAGGATGTGGTCGACGCCGGCGAGAGCGGCGAGGGCCTCGGGGCGCAGCAGACCGTGTGTATCCGAGATGACGCCGATACGGAGGACGCCGGTGCGCATCAGGCGATCCGGAGCGCCACGAGCGACGCGTAGTTGATGCTGTCGGAGGCGTGGTGGGCGCGGTCGGGGTCGAGGCGCAGATCGAGCACGCGGACGGCGTCGAGGGTGACGGTGTACTGCTCGATCTCTTCGGTGGAGCCGCCGGGGGAGAAGGTGAACTGCTGCCGGACGACTTCGCGGAGATCGTCGATGGATGGACCAGCGTAGACGGCGAACTCCTGCGTGCGCTCGGCGGCGCGCTCGACGATGTGGATCTCCAGGCGGCGCACGGAGACGGGCTGGTCAAAGAGCAGACGGATGGTCTGGGGGCCGGTGGTGCTGGCGCGCCAGCCGGTGGTGATGCGCTGGGCGAGGGCGTTTTCGATCGGGAACAGATCGTCTTCGGAGGTAACCTCGACGCGGGCCAGGCGTTCGAGATCCAGCCACGGTGCTGTGTCTGCCGGTATCTGCTCTGTTGGGTCTAATATGCTCTTGCGCATGGTCTCCTCGCGTTGTGTCTCCCCATGAGATGCCGACCTGGAGCCGGTATTAGAACGAGCGAAGCCGGGAGCGCATCCAAAGCTTTCTTATGGACGCGGCCATTGGGATCGACTTCGGCACGACCAACAGCTCTGTGGCACGCGCTCGCATGGTGGCGCCGGAGAGATCTCCGAGGGTCGATCTGGTGACGTTTCCTGGCGCTGCTGGGGCGGCTCCGACTGCGTCCTTCCGGTCGATTCTGTATCTCGAGCAGAACCGGGAGCGAGGGCGTTCGACAACGGAGTCGTTTACGGGGCCTGCGGCGATCGATCGCTATCTGAGCCGGCATCTCCTGGACGCGGAACCGCGTCCAGGGCGGCTGATCCAGTCGCTGAAGTCGTACCTGCCGGTGCGCACGCTTACGGGAACGGAGGTGTTTGGGCGGCGATACACGGTCGAGGACCTAGTGAGCCGCATCCTGGCCGATCTCCGCAGCGCGGCGGAGGCCGGCTTCTCGATGCAGATTGGATCGGCTGTGGTTGGGCGGCCGGTGCGCTTTGTGGGTGCGACGACGCCTGGAGACGACGCGTTTGCGATCGAGCGTCTTACCTCGGCGTTGGGCGCTGCGGGGTTGGCAGAGGTGAAGTTTCTGGAGGAGCCGGTTGCGGCCGCGCTGGCGTATGAGGCTACGCTGGAACGCGACGAGCTGATCCTGATTGGGGACTTTGGCGGCGGCACATCGGACTTTACGCTGATCCACGTGGGTCCGTCGGCCAGGGCGCGACCGTCGGCGGAGCGGATCCTGGGAACGGCCGGTCTCCCTCTGGCGGGCGATGCGTTTGACGCCAAGCTGGTGCGGCGGCTGGTGTCGCCGGCGCTGGGGTCGGACTCGATGGCGCGGTCGCTGGGAAAGACGCTGCCGGCGGTTCCGGCGTGGATTTACGCGAACCTTGAGCGGTGGCATTACCTTTCGTTTCTGCGCACGCGCAACGTGGAGGAGATCCTGCGGACGGCGCGTCTGCGGGCGCTTGAGCCTGAGAAGATTGAGGCGCTGATGACGCTGGTGAATGAGGATCTTGGGTATCAGCTTCACCAGGCGGTGCAGCGGACGAAGGTGGCGCTGTCGGACGAGCCCGCGGCGGAGTTCCGGTTTTGTGAGCCGGGGCTTGACCTCAGGACGGCTGTGACGCGGGTCGAGTTCGAGTCGTGGATCGCGCCCGAGCTCGCTTGGATCGAGCAGACAGTAGATGACCTGCTGGGTGGGACGCACACGACGCCGGGGCAGGTGGATCGCGTGTTTCTGACCGGGGGGACGAGCTTTGTGCCGGCGGTGCGGCGCATCTTTGAGGAGCGATTTGGGGCCGGGCGTGTGACCGCGGGAGAGGCGTTTACGTCGGTGGCGCGGGGGTTGGCTCTCCATGCGCTGCGACTTGTGGGCGAAGAGGCCTGAAACAGACCAGCCCCGCGACCGGGGATCGCGGGGCTGATGGTGGGAGGGACGGCGAGTCTAGGGCGCCATGGAGCAGCTGGTGCTGTCCTCGACGTGGGTGAGGATGAGGGAGTCGGCGATCAGGCTGCGGAAGTAGCAGTTGTGGAGCTGGTCCTTCGCCCCGTAGGTAGAGGTGGCGTGGTTGTTGTCGTGGTAGAGGAATGCACCGGCCGCGCTGTAGTGGAGCGTGTCGCTGGTCTCGACGGCCTCCTGGCTGACGATGGGGTTGGGGCTGTTGGGACCGAGGGGCGTGAGCAGCTCATCGAACTTCTGCTGGCGGACGTAGCTGGCAATGGAGATGTTGCCGCTGTTGTTGTCGTCCGGGGCCTGCCTGTAGTTGACGATGAGCGGGTAGCGGACGATGTGCTCGGTCTGGACGGTGCCGGTGGCGGAGGTGGTCGTCGTCAGCTCTTGCTGATCGGTCTCCTGGGTGATGTTCTGCTGGTACCTGGTGTTGGACACGAGTTCGCTTTGCATGTTGCCGAAGCTGTTGTTTGCCTGGAGGGTGGTGTCGACGCGGCCGTGCGAGGTGAGGACGTATCCGGAGATGGTCCAGGTGCGCGCGGACGAGACGTTGACGGGTCCGGAGACGGTGCCGTCGGCGGCGGTGTTGAGGTACTGCTCGACCTTGACGGTGGGCTGCGGGGCGAGGGTGTCGGAGGTGATGGCGCCGGTGACGTTGGTGGCGTTCGGGTCGGTGTAGAGGAGGAGGTTGGAGGCGATGTCGAAGCCGCTGTTGGCGTTGAAGACGGAGACGGAGACGGTGTGCGGGTTGCCGTCCGAGAGCACGCCGGCGAAGGGTGTGAGGTCGACACGGTAGGGCTTGAAGTTGAGGGTTTCGATGCCGGTGATCGGCTCCCAGAGGTAGGGGTCGAGGCCGCCGGTGTAGATCCAGGGATAGACGGGTGCGACGCCGGCGGGCTTGCCGTCGATGGCGACTTCGGTCTCGCGGAAGCCGGTGTTGCCGCAGTTCTGGAGCTGGTCGGCGAGCTCGGAGGGAACGCAGGTGTACCAGAACTCGTCGTTGGCCTGCGATTGGGCGATGACGTCGAGGTAGGCGCGTTCGATGTTGCGCGGGAGCGTGAACGTCGCGGTCTGGGCGTCGGTGGAGGAGTTGACGCGGGTGGTGGTGTTGTCCGACAGCGAGAGGACGGCGGAGGGTACTACGGGCGCGGGGTTGGCGGCGTTTGCCGGGTAGAAGAGGAGGGTGGCCGACGCGTAGATGAGGCCCGTATAGGTGGAGTTGACGATGTTCTGGATGCTGGCGATGCCGGTCTGCGAGGTGGTGAAGAGGGCGCTAAGGTCGGTGAGGTCGCGCTCGATGTGCCAGGAGGGCGAGAGGATGGCGCGCGGCTCGGCGGTGGTGCCGAAGTAGATGTTGGCACCGCCGAGGAAGAACTTGGCGGTGCGATCGAACTGGCGGCCGGCGGTGACGGTGAAGTCGGCGGTGAGGACGACCTTGGACCAGGGACCGGAGCAGCCGGCAGGCGGCGTATATGTAATCGGTTTGGTGCCGTAATCGGCGAACTGGAGGTTGGAGAAGAGGGTGACGGCGCAGGGCGTCGTGGATGGACGGGTCACGTTTGGTTCGGGCGAGACCGGGTTTGAGGAGCCGATCTGAGGGGATGGGGGAGCTGGAACGACCTGCGCTGCCGCAGGGAGCGAGGCGAGGAGAAGGAGTGGAACTGCGCGGAGCAGCGAACGGAGAGGACGTTGCATGGGACCTCCATGTTGCGGATGTGTGGGAGGATAGCACGCGGAGTGGACGGTCCGGTTTTTGCAGGAAGGGTGTTCGGGGCGTCTAAGATCACGAGCATGTGGTCCCGTCCTCAGAAGCGCGTTCTGGTGACGCGGTCTCGCGAACAGAGTTCCGAGCTTGCGGCGCAGCTGGAGGCGCGCGGGCTGGAGCCGATCCCCATTCCGACGATCGCGATTGCGCTTCCGCGAATCTTCCGTGAGCTCGACGACGCGCTCGCGGAGATCGGCGGCTTTGATTGGCTGCTGTTTACGAGTGCGAATGCTGTGCGTGCGTTTGCGGAACGCGGCAGGTTGCATTTCGATGGAGGCCGGCCGAGGATTGCGGCAATCGGGCCGGCTACGGCGCGGGCGCTGCTTTCGATTGGGCTGGGAGCGGATCTCCTTCCGCCGACTGCGGTGGCGGAATCGCTGGCGGAAGCGCTTCGGCCGCACGCTGCGGGAACTCGCATGCTGCTGGTGCGGGCGGAGACGGCGCGCGATGTGCTTCCGGAGACGCTTCGGGCTGCCGGTGCTGACGTGACCGTTGCTCCTGCCTACCGGAATGTCGTTCCGGAGGAGTCGATTCCGCTGCTGCGGGCGATGTTTCGGGAGCCATCGAGCTGGCCGGATGCGATCACGTTCAGCAGCTCGTCGACGGCGACGAATCTGGTCGCGCTGATGGAGGCAGCTGGCGTGATGCTGCCGCGCGATGGCGAGGAGGGACGCACGATTGTGCGGGCGTCGATTGGGCCAATTACGTCCGAAACGCTGCGCGAGCTGGGGTATGCGCCGCATGTGGAAGCGGCAGAGGCTACGGTTGCTGCGCTGGCGGAGGCGCTGGCGGGACGTCTGCTCGGCTGAGCGTTGTCGGTTCGGGACTGCGCCCAGTCAGAGTGGGTGAGAGGTCCAGGTTTTGTCGGCGGAGTTGCAGAGTTTTTCGAGGGTGCAGTCGGCGCAGCGCGGGTTGCGGGCGATGCAGATCTGGCGGCCGTGGTGGATGATGCGGTGGCTGTAGTCGATCCACTGATCCTGGGGGATGACCTCGATGAGGTCGGCTTCGACCTTGACCGGGTCGGTCTCTTGGGTGAGTTCGAGGCGGCGCGAGAGGCGGAGGACGTGGGTGTCGACGACGACGCCGACGGCGATCTCGAACCAGCTGCCGAGGACGACGTTGGCGGTTTTGCGGGCGACGCCGGGGAGTTCGAGGAGCTCGTCCATGGTCTGGGGGATCTCGCCACTGTAGCGCTCGACGACGGCACGGGCGGCGCCCTGGATGGATTTGGACTTGTTGCGAAAGAAGCCGGTGGCGCGGATGATCTCTTCGAGTTCGGGCAGGGATGCGGCGGCCATGGCCTTGGGGGTGGGATAGAGCTTGAAGAGCGTGGGCGTGACCAAGTTGACGCGGGCGTCGGTGCACTGCGCGGAGAGGATGGTGGCGACGGTGAGCTCCCAAGCGCTGCGATGGTTGAGAGCGCAGACGGCGTCGGGGTAGGTCTTCTGAAGGGCGTTAAGGATGGCGGCCACACGCTCGGGGGCGAGCGGCTTTTTGGTCTTGCCGGGGCGCTTCTGGGGAGCGGTGGGTTCGGTTGCGGCGATGGCTCGGGCGGCGGAGCCTTCGGGCGAGGGAGCGACGCGGCGGACGAGCTTGGTCTGCTTCTTGGGGACGGAGGTTTTCGGGGTCAAGGTTTGCCTCGCTTGCGTTATCCGAGGCGGTCGAGCATATCGGCGGCGGGGACGCGGACGCAGGAGAAGATGGGTGTGTCCTGGAGGGTGTAGAGGCTGATCTCGGTTTCGCGAAGCTGCTGGACGAGGTCGAGGAAGTCTTCGGGGAAGTTGGTCTCGAAGGCGACGACGAACTCCTGGTCGTCGATGCCGAATGAGTAGGTGGTGTTGAGCTTGACGCGGGGGTACATGAGGCCGATGCGGATGTGCTCGTCCATGAGGCGCTTGCGCTCGGCCATGCTGAGGAGGTACCAGGGGCGAGTCTTCCAGAAGGGGTAGATGAAGATGTACTTCTGCCCGCCGGGGCGGATGGCTCCGCGGCCTTCGCCTTCGCTCTCGTCCTCGCGGTCGATCTGGTACTGCGAGCGCTTGGTCATGGCGAGGAAGCTGTGGGGTGAGGTGA
>JAABUX010003068.1_pt1 | contig 22597 bp, 36 predicted proteins | sample 5561851 | NCBI WGS metagenome assembly JAABUX01 (sample SAMN10711883, study PRJNA513361) | rock metagenome | isolation source: Antarctica rocks | place: Antarctica: Victoria Land, Richard Nunatak red sandstone | collected 2016-01-03 | reverse complement strand
CAAGAACGCGCTCAAGGCCGCCAACCACAAGATCGAGGAGCTGCACGCCGCGCTGCGCGCCCAGACCGCGCTGCAGGTGGCGCTCGCCAGCCCACGCACGTATCTGTCGGAAGAGCATCGCATATTCCGTTATTTTGCACTGTACTGCTTGCAAACTGAAAATCTTTGCGTTGCCTCGTACACCCTGTCTGGAACGGTGTCCGCATGCCAGATGATTTGATGCTGACCAAGCTTTGACACGCAAGACTTGTTGAGCGGTGACGAGGTGCATGCTTGTGCTGCACACCCTTGGCGCTGCGCACGCAGCGCAGCTCTGCAGCCCGATCGCTGGCGGGCAGCCCGGCTGATGCCGTGCCCGGCGCGGCGCAGAGCTATGCGCAGCGGCTGGAGGGCGCGCTGGCGGACAAGGCGGACGAGGTGAGCGCGCTGCGCGGGCAGCTGGCCTGCGCGCCCTACCCGGACCCCCTGGACAGCCCCGAGCACCCGCAGGCCATCGAGGCCGAGCTGTTCTAGGGCGTGCAGGCGCGCGCATGTGCGCCCAGGCGTCCCTGTGCAGCTGGGCAGGAGGAGGGCGGGGGAGGGGTCCGGGTGTGCTGGGCGAGGCCCTGCCCACCCTCCCATACCCCCCTGTATGTTTTACGGTGTGGCCGATGCGCGCGCGGAGGCGGGCGGTCCGCTGCTTGTAGCTGTGCTATTTGCAGACGGCTTCGCGAACGGACAGTGCCCAGCGCCTGAGCGTGCACTTGAAGAGACCAACCTGGAAAATCAAGCTGAGGGAGCGCCGCCCGCTGCTGGGCGGGCCCGGTGCTGTGGCTCACCGGGCAGCGGTACAGCCCTTTGTGGGGCTTGGTTTGAGGAGGGGCACGCATACTCCACCCCATGCTGGCGCCTCTGCGGGCTGTAGGCAAGAGGCGCCTTGGACGCCCATGTTGGGTTTCCTTTTAAGCCCCGTGTGCCATGGAGCAGGATGATAGGCAAGCCGTTAGCGCCAGTTGCTGGCGGGACGCCCGTGTTTGGCGGATGGCAATGCTGTGCATGCGTGCGCAAGCGCCTGCATATGCAATGACACAGCTCAGGTTGCACGAGAGCAGACCGCCAGAGTGCTCACGTATGTATGTGTTCCTTTTTAAGCTACGCAGGCGCCTCGGCGCATCAGGCAAGCACTCGATGACGATAGCGCCAGCCAGCTGCAAGTTGCCAGAGTCCGGGTGCAAGTCTGCTGCTGCCATGCTGGCAGCAGCGGCCTTGAACATCTTTCAGCAGTCCTCCATGCCCGGCTCCCTGGGCTGGGGGACTGCTCCACTGCTGTGCTTTGGCGGAAGGCCCTAGGAGCCTGCGGCTCCTTGCGCGTCGCCCCGCCACTGGGTTTCAACTTAAACTTTTACAGTAGCTCCCCGCATACTATGTGCAGCACGCAGCCCTTCAAGCAGACTGCAGATTGCCCGCTTGCCGCTTTCTTGGATGCTGGGCTTGCAGCACAGCTGTGCCGCCCCACAGGCGACGGCACCAGCAGGCGACAACCCTGCTGCTCGGCCTTGCGCGCCTGGGGGGCCTCGGCGCACCCGCTGCTCGTTGCTGTTTTGTGGGTCTGCTAGGAGACGGGTTTGCGCATGTGAGTCTAGAATTTGCAACTCCTGCAACTACTGCGAAGAGGCCCATCCCATTTGTTCGCGGCGCCGGCTGGGCGCCGCGCAGGGCCGGGCCAATCCGGGGTGCTACATGTGTAGACATAGGGTTACGGGTTCATGAGGGTGACATAGGGTTGGCGCCACAACGCGGGCATGAGGCACCCCCTCACACTTGCTGTCAACTTCCCCTTGCGCGGCCGTGCGGCGCCAAGCCCCCGCCGCGCGGTCTGTGTCATGTGCACCCAAAGTCTCCACGCCAGCAAGCGACCAGCACTTTCGGCTTAGCACTTGCGTCTGGGGCAAAGGCTGTAACAGCTATGGGCAGAGAGGCGGGCGACAAGTCACCGGCTGCTGGTCAGGCCGGCGATATGCGCGTGAGTGCATGTGCCAGCAGGGTGGGGGCCTTGCTTGCCATGCCTGCCCGTGCCCCTCAGCCAATAGCCACTTAAGGACATCTTTGCTCCTTTGTTATCTTTTCTTTGCCTTTTCACTCCGACGGGTCCTACCATATCGCCAGCTGGCCACATGCGCACAGGCTGCGCAAGCAAGCGCCCTCCTGAACGGACGACCCGGTGCGGGCAGCCAGCCGCGCGCCCTTTCTGGGTCCATGCCCTATGCAGGCCCTAGTGAGGGGGCGCAGCAGGCGGGGCTGCGCCGGTAACGGGAGGACCAGGCCGTGAGCTAGAGTCAGGATGGGCCCCGGAGATCAAATGGAGGAGGAATTTCTGTTGAGGTGCAAGATTGCACCGTCCTGCCTCAAAGTTCATGTGCAAGTCAGGACATGCTTACAAGTACATAGGCTGAGGTCCATGACTTGTAACCCCTGCGTCACGCCTCCTTTGTAAGCAAAGAACAACCAGATCTTATTGAAAGAAATGCACTGCACAGCACAATACAAGGCGCAATTGTCTGGTCAGCGCCCCAAGCGAGATGAAGGTTTGTAGCAGTGGCAAAGGCTGACACGATGCAGCACCCGTTTTCAATGCGGGCCTGGCAGACATGCCCCCCCCGCTGCCCTGGGACTGGGGCAAGCAGTCTCGCTGTTGCACACGCTTGAAATCTTCCTCCACTCCAGAAGCTCTCACCGCGTGTTCCACCTCCAGGTCATTCCCGTTTTGGCTCTGTCAAAAGCCGGGCTTCAGAGCAGTGAGCATGCACGGCAGTGACCATACAGGCTTGCCACCACACTCCTGGTGCACTCGTGGCAGGAAGCGCACCAAGCTGGGCATGCAGGGCCGCAAACCCAACTAACACTCTTCGTCCGGAGACGGACCCAGCCGCTTGGCACCCCTGCATGTTGCAGCCCAGCAGGCCTCACCAGCAGCAGCAAGACAAGGCTGCACGCCCTAGCACGCATCATCTGGATGCGGACCAAGCCTCCTTGGTCCCCTGCAGGCAGAGACATGAGCGCTTTGCGGTACGACCAGCATGCACACCGTGTGATAAGGGGTGCGGGTCTATTAGTGTACGTCACTCACTCTCTGGCGAGGTTTAAGAACGAGGTGAACCATACACCTAACACCTGATCCCTTGCAATTGTGTCAGAATCTGGCGCAATTTGCAACCTTCAGAGTTTGTGAACAGTGACTGACGCCGTGTGACACTCGCATGTGTGCAAAGGGCCAGTCCCAATGCCGAGCCAAAATGTTTTAGACATGTAAAGATAAGCCGGAGACACTGGAGAAGCCCTGCAATTGCGTGGATCTCATTGGCAGGACGCCATCCCCCAAACTTTGGGAGGGACGTCCCATGTGCCCATGCACCATGCATGCCCAGGGCGCGCCTCTCTAGCCGCAGTATCCACGTTGGGTCACCCAGCAGCGTCTGACGCGGGTCCTGCTGCGGCACGTAGCGCTGCAGGTCTGCGAGCACCTCAACAACAGCCTCCCGGTCCAACAACCTGCACGCCTCTTCACAGTCATTTGCGGAAGTTCATCTCTCAGCTAAGTGATGCTAGGAGCCCTTCCATGCACCTTGCAGCAAGTCAAAGTGACAGAGCGCCAGCTGCAGCGGTATTCCTCCAAAGACAAGCCGCAGTGAGTGATCACCCAGGAGGTCATGTACTTGAGTACCACCGCATATGCGTCTGCCATGCTCATCTGCAACTGGCCCAGCCCAATGGCATGCTGCGGTGCGTGAGCAGACCATAGTGCTGTGAAGCTCAGACCACTGAGGTGGCAGCAGTGCATGCGCTGTGCCGTGATGGGCCGACAGGCCACCCTTCCCTGGCAAGGCCTCCTGGTGCTCGCACTGTGGTGATCAACATCCAGTGCGTGCTCATGGGTCACGTGCGCTCCCTGAGCAGGGCGGACCGCGGGTGTGCAGACGCTAGTGCCTGTACCTCAGCGCTGCTTGTGCCCAGCAGTCCCGCCACCGCATCGATGTCTGCTTTCAACTTGTCCGCGTCCTGATGCAGCAGGTCAGTGCATCAGCAGTCGCCACTGCACTCCAGCGCCGCGCGTGGCCCTCAGACACTGCTGATGTTGCATGGAGGCCAGGCAACCAAGGCCACAGCCTCAGGAACACATTCTACAATCCCACGAGCACCACAGCGTGTTGAGATATACCCAGGCTTTGCAACAACTCACGGGCAGTGCAGCTGTCCTTGATCCATGCACGGGCATGCAATGCACGCGGAACGTGAGGTACGGCGCCAAGTGCCAGTCAAGCAACCCCCAGGGTAACATTGGGATGCCCACAGAATGGTTGTGTCCGGTAAAATCACGCTTGGCTATCATGCGCGCCTGCAGAAGCAGTCCCGGCTGCTGTACAAAGAGCAAGGCAGGATCGACGCCTGGCAGCAGCACGCGGCACTGCACCAGGCGCTGCGCGACCGCGCTCAAGTCGCGCAGCAACGCTGCCAGCAGGGCAGGCCGCATGCTTGCTGCCCTGGTGCCTGCATGGGCAGGCAAATCATCTGTGAGCTGTGCTCAAGCTATGCAACCTTCATGGCCGCATGTCCCAGCTTGCACATGCGCACGAGTAGTAGGGTTTTCGCCATAGCAGCCCTGCCTGGCTCCTGATGCGGTGCATGACGCATCCTGCACACAGCACTTGAGGTGGCCAGGCAGCGTGTGCATGTTACTGGGCTATGCAGTGTGCCGTGAGTGCAGGCAGAATCTGTGCAGCCCTTGCATTTATGCTGGTTCAGGTGTGATGTTGGTAGAAAAGGGACGTACGCAGGGGTGGCAGCAGGACGACAAGTGCTTGAAGCCGCTCCTGTAACTCGTCCACATCCAGTCCCAGCTCTTTGCCTGCAAAGGTTGCCACCAGGCGCTCCTGCACAGTTGCCGTGCTGCCTCTCACGAGGATGTGGAGAGGTACTAAGAGCAAGTGCTTGCAAGGAAAGCAAGCACCTGCAGTTCATTGCTCCATAGCATGTCGCGCTCTCTCACGTCAAACAGCGGCTGCCATGGGATCGGCCTGCATGTCGCCGCAGGCCTTTCCACGCTCTGGCTATCATCATCAGCGCTTGCTCTGGCAACATGACACTGCGCTGCATGTGCGTGCTGGCAAGCTCGGTGCCTGCGAAAACAGCTTGGCAGCTGGACGCCGGCGTAACCTGCGTAGCCAGGCTGGTGTCTGTAACACTCGCCTGAGACAGGCAATGACCAGACCTCATGCTAAGCGCGCGGCCTCACCGGACGCTTCCAGCTGCCTGTGTGCAGGGCTTGATAACAACGTCTGCATGCCACTGTCTCGTTACAGTGTTGTGTTGCTGAACGTCTATCTTGCTGGACCTGGTGCTTTAGATGCCACTGTCAATGCTCACTGTAAGAGCAGTGGTAGTATTACAGAAGGAGGGTACTAGTTATGTGCCTGTGTCAGCCAGCTAGGCTAGTGGTGCCCCTGCGCGTTCACGAGTGGGATGATCCCACTCGGGATCAAGCACAGTTTGTGTAACTGTGCCTACATTGGCACATAGCATGCAGCCTGTTTTGTATTTAGATTCGGTTTCTTTTTTGTAACTACATTTATTTCGGTTTTCTTGGCATGCCTGGATGAAGCAAGCTAACTCCGCAAGAGTCGCACTGCTGCAAGGAATGACGCATGGTGCGTTGCAGCAAGTTACGTGCACGTGCTCAGCATGCAGCCAAGTGTTTTGCTTACTCTGTAAGCGGGCCGCATGCAAACCATGCAATGCACCGGCTTACCCCAACAATATGACCATAAATGGGACACAGCGCGCAGCGTGCTCAAGTGCTTGTGTGTGTTGTGCATGCATGTCTCTCTCTGTGTTCACTCGCCACTCATTGACAAAGCCTGAGCTGTGGATAACAGTGAGGCGTGTGACATGTTTGAAGCGGGGAAGATGTGGCTGAAGCAGGCAAGCTTTATTAAATCTTGACCGTACGATATGTATTATCTGATGGCCACACGTCAGTACTGTGCCACAGTCGCAGACCTGCTTGGTCATAATCCAAACACACACACCACACACACACTCACGCACACACATACACGGCTGTGCGCTACACTGCACACACATTGCCGCCTGAACATACATCTCCCGGGCCGCAGGGCTGGGCATAGGATCCTGCCTGCTGCACCCTTCACATCCGTGTCACGTGTACTAGCATGCATACGGATGAATAATCGCACATCAACCCCATACCTAAAACTCGCTGCAGAGCCAAGCATGATTGCCTTTTACCAGCACCAACACCCTTGCGTAACTTCACACCGCTTCCAGACGCGCACACACGAGCAGTCAAGGCAGCACCCCCGGGCAAGCGAAGAGGTTGGGCGTTTGCGCTCGCACGAGCACAGAGCCAACCTCACGTGAGTCGTGGTTTCGCTGAGCCAGGGGGCCGCAACCGCAAAAGGAGGGCAAATGCTGAAAAGCAACAGGGTGGTACACTCATCCTAGAGCAACACTGCAAAGTGTGCCACCCGTAACGACGCCACCTTGTGACGACATTCCAGCCTTCAGCGAGACACTCACCTGACCGACCGGACGGCACCTTGCCACCCCACTGCACACTTGCAGCACATTTGTAACCAGACGCATACAAACCCCATTGCACACCGGTGCAGCAAAGACGCTGCCAAGGCATCCGTAGGAAGATCACGGTTTGCAACGCCGCTTCCATGCGCCGCGTCACCAGGTTGATTGACTCGACACCAGCAGCCAGCTTCAGTTAGTTGCACACTGCCCACAAACTATAAGCATACCCGCCTTGCATTGGCGTTCTTGGCACCGGTGACGGGCCAGCCGCCGCACACCTGCCACTGGAGGCATGCACGCTCAGCCGCAGCCTGCACAGTCCTGCCACAGGCTGGCACATGCATGGTCAACCCAGCACAGGCCCCCAGACTGGCACATGCATTGCATAGCTAGGGCTCTGCGCAAGCCCAGAAAGTCAAGCAGACGCACACATGGTGACCCGGCCTCAGCAGCCCGCCTGGCAACGCGGCCTGCCTAGCAGTGCCGCCCTGAAGCTCCACAGCTGCTACCGCGCCTCTGCGGGCTAGCTGACTGCCGCAGCCTGGCCGTTGCGCGTTTGGGCACACGACAGGTGCCCGTTCAGGGCCTTGCGCAGGCCAGGGCCGCCCCGGCCTGCACACTCCGCGCCCTCACCAGCCGCAGACGCGTCTTCGGGCGCTCCCTGTGCAAAGCCGGGGCCCTTGCCGCTGAACCCTACGCCCGGGCCTTCTACGCCCATGGCTGGACAGCCATGCGTGCCCGCTCTGCCAGGGTCCGCCGCAGGCATACGCGCACTTCCCTGCAAGCCGATGGCCGCTTCACGTATGCCACGGCTGACCTCAGGGCGCGCGCGCGCCGGCGCGCGCTCCGCCGCGGGCGCGGCTGCCGTGCGGCCCGCATGCAGCCAGCATGGCACGCCGCGCGCGTGCGCAGCCCCGGCCAGGCGCGCCCAGAACGGGCCCAGGCACGCCAGCGGCCGGTGGTGCGCGCACAGGAACCAGGCGCGCATGCGTGCCTGTGCGCCAACAGGACCATCACTGACTGACAGCGGTCAGGGCGCGCAGTGATCGCGAGTCAGACATGCGCAGAGGGCCCCTTTACGCATGCGACCAAAGCCGCTCATGCAATCTTGACCCTGTCAGGGGCTAGCAGCTGGATTTGCCATGCTTCTGCGCCTCGCGCTGACCATGAATATTACGGAGACAAGTAGGCACTGCGCTACACGCTGTCGCCTGTCGGCATAGGCAGAGCGGCGCGCTGGTCCCCAGCAGGGCAGGGAACGGTAAGGGGTAGGCCTACCCTAGCGCGCACCTCCCAGCACGCGGACACCGCCAGGGGCACCGCGAACGCCACCGCAAAACCGAGCGCCATGTCCACCGCGAACGCGCCGGCTGGCGTGGCTGCCATCATGCGGCCCAGCATGGGCCGTAACCGCGGCTTGAAGAGCGTGGTGCTGGCCACCTGCACGCAGCGGACCTGACTCATGAGCTCAGGTTCCTTTCTGTCCGCCCGCCAGGCCACGCAAAAATAGCGAGCTCAGTGACCAGCCGCCGATCACCTAGGTGCTACCCCATCTAGCTCAGACGCTAGCACACCACCCAGCTTGACGGCATCCAGCCCCATCCACTTTCGCCGGGGAGGGCCACATAAGACGGGTACACATGCAAAGTCAACGAGCCCTGCTCGTCACACTTCCTCCACCAATTGCTGGGTTCCCCGGAGCACTGCCTTCAGAGGCCCAGCACGCTCTGCAGCAAGGCGCGCCTGGATGGCGTATATCAGGTACATGAGCGCCATCAGCCGCCACGACTCGGCGATCCGCACCTGCTGTCGCCAGTGACAGTAAGGTGAGACGCCGCAGCACATGCGCAAAAGCTTCACTGCCGCAGCGCATGCTCGAAAAGCATCCTGTCGAGCAAATGCCGTGCGACTGCATGCATTGGCCCTAACCCTACCCTATCAGAACCCATGCATGTGCGACCGCAAGCGCCGCCCGCGCCTGGTCGAGCAGGTTGAGGTAGTTGGTGATCAGCATGCACACCAGCGGCCCCGCGATGCCCGCCTCGCCTGCGCGCCAAATCCGAGGGCCTTCAGCCTCGCGTCCACCGCACAGGCAAGGCCACACCCATCCCTCAGCACGCAGCCGAGCCGCGCACGCCGGCAGGCAGCAGCGGGCGCGGCGAGAGGCGCGGCGAACGAGTGGTCACCTGTTTCCAGCAGCACGATGGTCACCAAAGAGCACAGCCCTGCAGCCAGCGTACAGCGCTGCAGCCTCTCCTCCTGCCGCATCAGGCTCCTGCACGCACACCAGAGCGCGCCTGCAGCGCGCGCCGGCGCTCGCAATACCCGCCGTCGACAGCATACGCTGGGAGGAGCGGGGCAGCGCGGTCACCCACACACCGCGGCGCGCATGGCCTGAGACGCCGCAACGGGTTCCAGTGCAGCCTCGGGCGCTGGCGCAGCCTTGCCGTGCCGCACACCTGAGTGAGCCCTGGCTGGCGCGCGACAGGAACCAGGCCGCTTGCAGGTGTATGTACATGGATGCGCCGTATGCCACGCACAGGATCGCAAACCGCAGCTGGTGGAGCGGGCTCCTGCGCAGCGCAGGCGCCCGCTTCAGTTGTCGTCTCCTCTGACGCGGGGGCACTGCGTCGCATACGGTGCACAGCAGGGAAGCGCAGGCATGGGGTCCTTGGATGCCGAGCGCAGCAGCGAGCGTGCGCAGTCCCCGCGCACCTCGCGAGCGGCGACCGGCAGAAGTTGTCACCAAGCTGCAGCAGCGAGACGCCCCACACCAGCACCATCACGCAGCGCAAGCGCGCGGCAGAGAGCCTGGTGTTGTTCGACACAAAGAGCACGAACGCGGCCTCATCGCGCGGGCTCGCAAACGTCAGCTGCGGCTGCTTCAGTGCTGCCAGCCAGGCGCCCAAGAGGGGCTTGGCCACCGTGAGGCCCGCTACCAGCGGCATGGTGCTTGCCTATGGGAGGCCTGGAGAGCGAGACTTTGCAGCTAGTGGCCAAAGGGGGGACGCCTCGCGCAGCAGGCGGCAGTATCTGGCCTGGATGTAACTCGCCAGAACCCTGATTGCGATAATCACGTCTGGTGACGAACTGGGCTGGGTCATGTTTGCATGCGCGCCTCAGCACGTGGGCCTGCATGAGCGAGGGCAGTCGACAACATGCTGCTATTGCAGTCACAAACGGTGGCATAGGCTGGAGGACAGTGCCACAGACCCTGCTAGATTGGACCATGCACTTCATGCGGCTGAGCAAAATCTCAAAAATGGCCTCACCGACACTTACAACTCCCCCTTTCAAGCAGCACGCTGATACAGGGCACATGGGACAGCAAGGGCATCCTTGCACGCCATAGAGCGGTACTGCGGCTGCCAAGAAAACAGCCTCGCTCACTTTACGGGCCGGCGCAGACACCAGAGGACTGGGTACACCACAGAGCGCTGAGCGGGCTTCCCACACGGCTGCCCACACGGCTGCGCCTACCCGCGCGCCGCCGCGGCCTGCGCGCGCGCGCGGCTCGCGGCGAGCAGCGCGCTCAGCTCGGCACTGCCGCGCCGCGCGGGCTCGCCGCCCGCGGTGGGCTCCCGTCGAGCGCCTGCCTGATCAGGATCCCGAGCGCTGCCGCCGCCCCGCCTGTGCCCCCACCTTCCCTCGTGTGCGTCCGCTGGCGCTTCTGCGCGCATGGAGGGTGCGTATGCCTGGCCGGGGCGAGCCTGACCAGGCTCGCTGCCGCGCTCGCATGCGGCCGCCTGCTCGGGCACAGCCGCGCCCGTCGTCTGCACGGCCGCACCCCACGGCAGCGCCGCCAGCTCAGCGAGGCTAAGCACGGGGTAGGGTAGGGTAGCACCCACCGCCGGCCGCGCCTCCCGCCTCCGGTCGGGCGCCCAGCCCGCGTCCGACCCGGCCGGCTGCGCCTGCGCAGCGCCATAGGCGCAGGGCCGGCCAGGGTGGGCGGACCCTGCGCCGCCCGCCGCATGGGCGCGCTCCTGCACCACAGCTGGCGCAGCACCGACCGCCGAGCACGGGGGGTGCGCTCCCGCGGCGGCCGCATTCGCCACAGCCGGCGCATGGCCGCCCGCTAGGTCGCGCGCAGCGCCGCTCGCCTCCGCTCCACGGCCAGCGCGGCATGCTGGGGCCGGCGCCACAGTCTGCGTCGCCGCGTCGGCGCAACGCTCGGCCGCCGGGCGCTCGCCGCACGCCCCGGCTGCTGCACCCTGCAGCCAGGCGGCGCGCGCCAGCGCGGCGCCCAGCCCGGCGGCGTGCACCGCCGCGAGCGCGCGCTCCGTGCGCGCGCGCGCAAGCGCGTTGCCCAGCGCGGCCAGCGCCGCGGCCGCGCCGCCGCGCAGGCGCGCCGCCTCCGCGTGCGCCTGGCGCGCAGGGCGGGCCGGTCAGTGCGCGGCCCGCCCTGGCACTGCGCGCGCTCGCCTGCTCGGGCAGCGGGCATGCCAGGCATGCTCGTCCGATTGTGCATAATAAGCACGCACTGGGTAAGCGCATGCTGGGCACGCGACAGCCTGCTTGGCATGCGCAGGTGCGCCGCGCCCGGGCAGCCTATGCGGAGGCGGCTGGGCGGCCGCGAGGGCGCGGGCGCTCACGGCACGCACAGGGCGACACCGCGGGGGCCTGCGGCTCGGCCGGCGCTGCCCGCAGTGCGGACCTGCGCGGCGTCCGCGGCGGCCGCGGCGACCGCCGAGCGCAGGCGAGCGATCTCGGCGTCGGCGCGTGCCGCTAACGCGGCCTGCTGCCGCGCCTCTGCGACCGCGCCCTCCGCGTGCAGCCGCATGCGCTCCTGCACGCCGCTGCGTGTCCTAGTTAAGGCATTTTCAGACCCGCCCCGCATGGCACCACAGCATGCTCCACAAGACCGCATGCCCTCCCTGCACTCTGCCGTCCGTTCAAACCAGTGCGGCCTGCGTCGGGTCGGGCTTGCCTGCATGGCTCCACAGACAGCCGTGCTGCAAGCTGACGGACCAGACGCGCTGCTTGTCAAGCTGTGCGCCATGGCACTGCCACGGCGTCACTGCTGCCAAAAGGGGCATATTGGGCACGCTAGCCACCTGGCTAGCCTCGGCGGCGGCCGCCCGCTCCTGCGCGGCGGCCGCGCGGGCCTCCAGCCTGCCGCGCAGCTCCTCGGCGTCCGCGCGCGCAGCATCCGCGCGCGCCGCGGCCGCCGCCTCGGCCGCGTCCAGGCGCACATGCAGCGCCGCGGCCCCGGTCTCCGCTGCCGCCGCCCTCGCGCCCGCCTCGGCGGCGGCCCGCCCCGCGGCGGCGGCTGCGTCCGGCGCGGCGGCCGCCGCAGCCGTGCCCAGCGACCTCAGATCCCAGCGATCCGCATCTATCCGAGAACACGTGCCCTGCCGGCGCACTGCGGTCTGGCGGGCTGGGCCGCGGGGCGCGGCAGGGCTCCCGAACCTGCGCGTCAGCGGCCGCGTGCGCGGGCGCGTCTGCGGCCGCAGCTCCAGGCCCTTCCCCCGGCGGCATCCGGGATGTGGGCGTCTCCGAGGCCCCTTTGCTTTCCCCGTGCACGCCCGCGCCCCCCTCCGCCTGCAGGTTCAGCGCCGACGCCGGGGCCCTGGCGGGCGCTGCGGTGACCGCGCCGGCGCCGCCGCCGCCCACGGGCGCCCCGGCCGTGCTGCTCGCCGTGGCCTCAGCGCAGGCGCCCTCCTCAAGCGGCCCGCACACCGGCGCGACCTCCAGCAGTAAGCCCCCCGCCGCGCTCGCGGCGGCGCCGTCCTGGGTTGTGTCCGCGCCGGCGCTGCTCTCCAGCAGGCGCGCACCCATGGCCAGCGGCCCGCAGCATTCGCTGGGGCTCGCGCTTTGCCCTTCCGGGGTCGGGTCGCCCGCGGGGCCGGGGCAGCTCGCGCCGCGCTGCGCGACCGAGCCCACGCTGGCCGTATCCTGCGCGGCTGCCGACTGGGAGCTCGCCGCCGCTGCTTTGAGCGTGCGCAGCGGGGCCCCAGCGGCGCTCGTGCCGACTGCGGCGGCCTGGGCGCCTGCTGGCGCGCCCGCAGCGGCTGCCACAGGGCGCTGGTTCTCCTTGCTGTCCGCCGTGCTCGGCGCTGAGCTGGAGAGCGCCGCCGGCGCCAGTGCTGGCAACGTGGCCGCCGCGGCGTGCTGGCTCGCACGCTCCAGGCTGTCGCCCGTGCGAGGCGGCCGACACGAGCGCGGCGGCGCCCTGCCGTCAGCAAGAAATACTCAAGAGTCCGGTGAGGTCAGCTGGGGTCGAGTCGAGAGCGACTGTCACGTGAAGGCGTGCACAGGCGCCTTGCCTCGCGCCTCGCCTCTGCATTCCACACTGCAGGTGCCTTTCAGGTTGGCCGCTTCGCTTGCTTTTCCGATGGGGGGCCGCAAGCTCCGGCGGACGTACCAGGGCTTTGTTGGGGCCGCTTTGGCGCGTTGATATGGCCGCCCTCCTGCTAGCGAGCGCGGCCTGCGCGGCCGCCGCCCGCTGCCCGACCGCACCGGCGTGCGCCTCCAGCGCGGCCAGGCGCGCCGCCGCCGCCGCCAACGCCGCTGCGGGGCCGGCGTTCGGCGTGCAGCCTGTGGCAGCGCGCGCCGCCGTCGCGTCTGCCGCACCCGTACGCGGCCCAGGGCCGTCAAGCATGGCTGCAGCGCCGGCGCCGATGCTGCGGCGCTCCGCAGCCGACAGGCGCGGCAGCGAAGCTTCCAGCGGCCCCACCGCTGCCTCCCGCCGCCTCCGCTGCCGCGCCAGCCGCCCGGCCGTCTCGCTCAAGCTCGCATCGGCTGACGCAGGCGCCTGGCCGTCGGCGCGCGCAGGCTGCCCGAGCTGCGCCTGCGCGCCGCCGTAGCTGCTGGCGGGTATGAACGCGGCGGTGTTGATGAGCAGCGCCGCGTCCCATGCGAGCGGACCAAAGCCGGCGCTGGCGCTGCAATCGGCGTCGCCGCGCGGCGTGGCGCCGTCGCGGAGCGGCGCGAAGCTGGCGCCCGCGGCGTCCGCGAACAGGGGGTTGGGCGTTAGGACGGGCACGGGCGACGGCTGCCAGCCGGGGTGGCCGGCGCCCGTTGCGCCGCCGTCGCCTATGTGCAGGTGCGCGGGAGTGCGCTCGCGGAACGCCGGCGGTCTGTGCGCGGCCCGGCAAGCTGGGGCGTTGTGCAAGGTGGTGACGTTGGAGCTGGCTGTTGCTAATGCCTCACCACTGTGTGCATAGCACGGCAGCCGGTGGTCACAAGATACGCATGTCAAGTGCAGAGGTATCCGGCAGGTTGTGAGCGCAGCCCGGGAGGTAACTACAGCAAAGACGCAAGACGTGCGCGCGCGCCTGCCAAGCTGCGGCGTGGCGTCGGCAGGCACGGCCATCGCACTCTCGTGCGGCAGGGGCCAGTGCACCGCCGCAGGGGCTAGCCTCCCTGTGGTGGGGCCATGCTGAGTGCCATGCGCCTCCCAGCAGCGCAGTGCGCATAGAGCTGAGCGTGGAAGGAGAGCGCTGGGCGGCCCAGCAGGCACTGCTGGACCAGCAAGGCTGCCTGGTTGCGTGGATTGTTACAAGCCAGTGCCAGCCACTCAGGGCTGCGTAGGAGAGTAGCTCCTTGCGGGAATCGTCAAGCGAGTGGAGGCAGAGGGAGCTTTGCCTACAGTGGCAGGCAATCCCGTCTGTGGGAAAATTGTTTGGAAGCAGATAGGGCCTGGGCCAGGTTATGTGCCTTTAGAGCGCTGGGTGGTCAGGGGCACACGAACGCCTGCTGGCCGGTCGTGCACACAGAGAAGCGCCGGCAGCAGGCGCACCCTCTATAGCTATGCGGCAATAAGCGGGGTGCCGCAGCCGCTGCGGCGCGCGCAGCGGATGGCGGCAGATGGTGGGGCATCGCTGGCATTTGTCAAGGCCTCGCAGTCGTGCGTGATAAGCGCGCCCCTGGAGGAGGCCTGGGCGGCTGTCCGGGAGTGCGGCCCCCCCCGGCTGCTGGAGCACTCTTCCCCTGCCGCCTGGACAGCCGCGCTTGCTGTGTGGTATACACTCTGCCTGACCTGGTCGTCTGTAACTGCAGGTGGGCGCCGTTCGCTTGGTTGCCACACGTGGATGGCCGCTCGGTGCAGAGCATGCTTGTGGTGCGCGCCCCGCCCGACCCGGCCCTCCGCCGCAACACCCAGTCCAGCGCAAGCTGCCACCGGCACCGCCCTGGGCCTAACTGAGGTCCGCACGCCCTGGAAGGCCGAGCGCAGCCTGATGCAAGGGGGTGCGGCGCCGCGCAGTCCGGCGGCGCGAACACGGCGGTCGGCGCGACGCGGATGGTCAAGATCGGCGAGCAGCAGGTGTTTGAGAAGCTGGTTGCGCTGGATGATGAGGAGCACAAGCTGTGCGCGCCCCCTGCGGCGCCCCCCCCGCGCCACCCCCTGTCCCTCCCTCACCACTTCGACCTGCCCGCAGCTGCCTCCTGCCTCTCTCTCCCGTTCCACTCGCAGCCGCTGCTGACAGGCGGGCTGCCGGCGCTGCCACGCAGGAAGTGGCGGCTGATTAGCCACGAGGTATGCGCCATCCCACCGCACGCCCGCTCTGCGCGCTTGCCTAGCTGCGCCCGCCTGTGCAGCAGCCGCCCCGGTCCCTGTGCAGCAGCCAGGCCTGGCGCCCGAGCGGCAGCACGGGCGGCTACGCGCGCCAGGGCGGCAGCGAGCGGGGCGCGCGGCGCGCAGGCCACCATCAACCCCTTCGTTGCCTCCTTCGTGAACTACCTGTGCACGCTGCACCTGCACAAGGTCACCGTGACCAACCAGACCTTCTTCAGCTGGCAGGGCGCGCGCCCGCGCCCCCGTGGTAGGTCAGGGGTAGGGCGTCATGCTCTTGCCAGCAGGTATTTGAGCCGACTCCACGCCCCCGCTCATGTGGCGGCCTGCGTGCTGTGAGCCTCGCGCGCGCATCCGCGCTGTCCCGTGCGAGTCTGCCTGCCTGTGCGCGCGGCGCCATGCAGCCGCGCACTCCCCCGCTGGCATGGCCACAGGCCTCTCGCTTACCCCGGCGCTCCGGGTTCGCAAGGCAGGCACGGTGCAGCGTGTCGCGGCGGAGCTGCGCTCAGCGGCTGGGCGAGGCGGCTGCCGGGGCGCGCAGGCGAGTTTTACACGGAGGCCGAGCACGCGGACGCGATGAAGGCCACATTCGAGCGGTGGTACACCACCGCGTTCCAGTCGCTGCAGGTGCGCGCGCGCTGGCGACGCGCGGCGGGCGTTCCCGCCCTGCGTGTCGCTGCCCCTGCGGCGCGCGGCGCGAGCCCGCGCGAGGGCCCCGGCAGAGGTGGCCGCGAGGCGCCCAGAGCACCGGCGTTTGTTGTGACAGCTTTACTCACTGCGACCGACGGCTTGTGAAAGGAATATAAACACGCAGGAACTGTTTACCTGCTGTCGCCGCGTCAGTCCCGCTAGTCAGGCCGCGCGTGTGGTGGGTGCGGCGCGCGCCGTGACCCGGCCCGCGGTGCGCAGAATTACGTGGTGGCGCGCCGCATGGTCATGCTGCCGCAGAGCTTCCACACCGTGCAGCCGGGCATTCCGAGCCAGGCGCGCGCCGCCGTCCTGACTTTTGCGCGGCCCTTCCTCGGCCATGTGCCACCCGATGTTGAGTGGTTCTTGTGTGGTTATGCCGTGGCTGTGGTGCGTCTCCTGACTTCTGCTGTATCTCCGTCCTGGCGCAAGTTTTGCTGGTGCTGTGTAGCCAGCTCCTGCCTGTGTTGCTCGCGGGCGAGCGAGGCTGTCTGCCCCGTGCCTGTCATGGCGCGCTCGGGCGGCTTGGTCGCGAGCGCGACCACGCAGAGGTAATGCGGCATGTGCTGCTCGTGTGGGCGCGCAGGGTTTTTTGGGGTCTGTCAGGGTCGCTCTGACGCGCGCGCGCCGTGCGCAGGTGGGCCTGCAGGTGAGCGAGCCGGGCAGCTTGCGGCCAGGTGCGCCCTCGAACGCGTGGCCAGGGTTTTCGGTGCCCGCGGTGCAGCAGGCGCCGCCGCTGCCGGCGCAGGCGTCCTGGCTGCACGCCGCGCCGGCCGCGGCGCCGCTGTGGGCGGGCGCCGCGGCCGTCCCGCAGGTGCCGCAGCAGCAGGCGCGGAGCCCATGGCCTCACGTGCAGGCTCTTGCAGCAACAGGCATGACGGGTGGGGGAGCAAAGCAGTGCAAAAGACTTGCTGCGGTCAGGTACCCAACCGCCGTAGCATTGCGCCGTCCGTAGCGCGGCTGGGTGTGAGTAGGGTTGCAACTTGCAAGCCACCTTGCGCCGCATTGCACGCATGCTTCTCGACTGCTGGTTTGGATCAGCCGGTGGCGCATTGTCTCGAAGCATCAGAGTCAATGTCAGCAGCGTCACTGGCTGCGTCGCAAGCGCAGCGTGTTCGCGTGCTGACAGTGCGTGTGTATCGCCCAGGCGTGGGCGCCCGCGCCGCCGCAGCCGCCGCCGCCGCAACCGCCGCCGCGGTGGACGAGCGGCGGCCAGGCGTCCGCGCAGCGTGGGCAGCCGGGCCTCTCCCGCGACCTGTCCGGCAGCAGCCTGCACTCGCTGCCCAACAGTATCGCTTCGCATGTGCGAGGCCTGCCCTGCCCTACGCGTCCTGCCCCGCGCGCCCACGTGCCTCCCTGCAACACAACCCCGATGGGTCTGCCTGGCGAGGTCATTGGGCAAGTCTGTCGAGCTGCGGCTAGCAGCTGCTGGGCGCAGGCTCGTTGCGGGGGGGGGGTTGCTGCTGTCGTGCCCGGGCATCCCTGTCATCTGCGCATACGTGACGCGGTGGCGCGCCGGCCTGTTGCAGGGCGTGGGCACGCCGCGCGCCGCGCAGGGCGCATACCTGAGCGGCGGCGGCGGCGGCGGCGTCGGCGGCAGCGGCGGAGGCGTCGGCGGCGGCGGCGGCGGCGGCAACAGCGGCGGCGGCGGCGGCGGCGGCGGCGGCCTTAGCCCGCAGCATGCCGCGCAGCTGGCACGCAGCGTGTTCCACAGCGGCGGCAGCAGCGCCAGCGAGGAGGAGCTGCATGCAGCGGTGCGCGCCACGGAGCATGTGGGTTTGCGGGTCTGCATTCAATGCTGCGCTGCTGGGGCAGGAGGGGGAGCATGTGGGTCTGCGTGCAATGTCATGCTGGTGGGGCAGGAGGGGGTTGCTGACTGTGCGGCCCCCGAGCCACTCAGACAAGTGTCAGGTGGCACTGTCGCAGCGCGGCCCCTTGGAGAAGCGTCCAAACAGTGCGCCTTTTGCGAGCGCGCACTCTGTGACTGTTTGGTGCGGCGTGGCGTGGCCCCGGCATGCCATCTGCACAGCGGCGCTCGGCGCGCGTTTGACCTGACGCCTGACGCCAGCCTGACGCCAGTCGCAGGTGCGGCACTTGGCGCTGCAGCAGCACAACGCGGCGCTTGTGCAGCAGCAGGCGGCGCAGCAGCAGCAGCACAACGCTGCGCTCTTGCAGCAGCAGGCGGCGCAGCAGCAGCAGCACAATGCGGCGCTCGTGCAGCAGCAGGCGGCGCAGCAGGAGCAGCAGCAGGCGATGCAGCTGCAGCAGCAGCAGCAGCAGCAGCAGCAGCAGCAGCAGCAGCAGCAGCACGCCGCGCTGGCGCAGCAGCAGCAGCAGCAGCACGCGGCGCTGGCACAGGTGCAGGCGCAGCGCCTGCAGCTCGCGCAGCACCAGGCGCGCCCACCCCGGCCGCAGCTTTAAATCTCATAGGCTTTTAAGCCATAGCTGCTCCTCGCGCTGTAGCAGCCACGGTCCTTGCAGCGGCGCGTGCGCCTGGGCGCCCGCGCGGCTGCCTGCCGTGCCAGCCCCAGCCCCGGGCGCTCCGCCCTGCCGACCTCAGCCAAACTCCCCTGGACTGAGGCGCCTCTCTGGGCGCTGGGTGCCGTGGGCCGTCATGCTCCTCGGTGGTTGTGCACAACCAATAATCTCATTTGACTGCAGAAGCTTGGCCAGCGCAGGCGCTGCAGCAGCAGGTGGCGCAGGCGCACGCGGCGCATGCGGCCGCGCAGGCCGCGCATGCGCAGGCGGTGGCGCAGGCGCAGGCCGAGGCGCAGGCGCAGGCGGGCGGCCGCGCGGCCGCGCAGGCGCAGGCTCAGGCGCGCCTGCCGGTCAGGCATCGCCTGCCCGTTTTGCGGCCTGGTTGACGGCCTGTTGGGCGACCTGTGCGCCGCGCGTGCCTGGGTTAGGGCGGCCGAGCGCCATGCTCAGGCCCCTGTGGTAGCTTGGGGAAATGTGAGCGGCGTAAGAGGGCGCCGGTGCAGGGTGGTCCTGCAAAATGAGGTTAGGATAAGGTTCAAGGGTTTGTGTTGCACACGGTGCACGCCTCCTGTTGCCGGCGGTGGCGGCCCCAGAGGCGCGCCGGCGCCGCGCGCGCCCAGCCTGCGCCGCTGCCGGCGCGCAGGCGCAAGGCGAGGCGCTGTCGCAGGCGCACGCGCAGGGCCTGGCGCTGTCGCACCAGCAGGCCGCCAACCAGCAGGCCGCCAACCAGCAGGCTGCCAACCAGCAGGCCGCCAACCAGCAGGCTGCCAACCAGGCGCAGATGGCGGCCCTGCAGCTGGCTGTCGCTGCGCAGTCGCCGCCGGGCGCGTGACCCCCGGAGGCGCCACGGGGGCGATTTTCTTTTTTTAGCCATGTTAGGGCTCGATGCTGCTGCCAGAGCAGGCGCGCGCCAGGCATGCGCTGCCGCGCGCGCCTGGTGCCAGCAAGCTGCACTGGGAGCGCGGTGAGGGCTGCGGGGTCTGTGGTCTGTCGCACCGAGGGCGCCTGCAGGCGCCGCTTTCGGACATGCTGAGAGTGCACTCTGCTGTGATGCAAGTCTGCCAAGTCTCTGTCGGGAGGTAGCTACTGCGTTTGCACAGCGACGGATGGTCTTCACTTCAGTTCAGGTAAAGAACAGCGTGTGCGCGCTGTTCTTTAAGTTGGCGTCCCTCACATCCACATCGCACGAGGCACACTTGTTGCATGCTCGCTCCCCGTGACGATAAAATCGATTGTAACAACCAGGAAGGCTGCTTAGGCATGGAAACCCCGCACGACCGATGCGCAAGAAAACCCTGTACCTGGGGTTTGCCAGGTACAGGCAACCATGTGGGCATTCAAGCGGAGGCACGTTCATAGCCTGGCCATAGTGACATCTGCCTCGCCTTTGAAGCCTTCATGTGCATCGAGCGGCGCGGCTGTGCCGACTCTTCAGGACCGTGGCAAAGCTGCTGTATCCGGCTTGCGTCGCTGTTATGCAAGCTGGGCACAGCGACTGTGCCACGGTACTCAACAGTCAGCACGGCCGCGCCGCTCGACGCCCAGGAAGGCTTCACAGGCGACCAAAAGCCTCCCTGCCAGCGCGGAGAAGCTCAAAGATGTCAGACACGGAATACAGGGCCCGCACGAAGGACCTCGCATCCTTACTACCGAAACCAGCCGCTGCTGATGCCATGACACAGGCCAGCAACCCCGCCGGGGTGGCAGCAGCACCTCGTGCGGCATGGGCATCATGGTCATCCGCTGCTAATGATTTGCTCCGACTATCAGCGCGTCTACCCGTGCCTGGCTTATCCGATGTAAATTATGTAGAGGTCGGACGCGCGCGCGTCCTATAAGGCACAGGGCGCGCGCGCGTTCGGCCTCTACATAATTTACATTGGATAAGCGAGGCACGGGTAGACGCGCTGATGAGAGAAGCAAATCACGTGCAGCGACGCATCAAGATGCCTATGCTGCCGGAGGCCGCAATGCCCGTTGGCCTAAACATGGAGGGGCATGTCACCGTCCGCGACAGCGAGGCGCAGCTAAACCTCGCCGCCATCCGCGCCCGCCACCAGAGCGCGCTCTGCTGCCCGTGCTGCGGGCCCGAGCACGCCACTCGCTTGTTACATGTGAGACTTCCTAGACCATTCGCAAGCATGCAGGCAAGGGCTGATTTGGACGCTGTGCAACACATGCGTCCAAAACATGCAAGGTGAGGGGCCCTGACACATACCATTTGGAACAGCACTGTCTCGCGCATGCCCGATGCGCATCGTCGCAACTACGTGCGCGTTAGAGCTGCATGCGCATGCAAGGTAGGCCATGCACCATGCTGGTACTGCTCACTGCCAGGTGTTGCTTGCATGAGCGGGCGTCCCACGCCTGATCCGCTGTTGCATTTGTACCTGCGCGCCTGACGTCCAGCCCTGCGCATGCACATGCGTGCCTGAATTAGCTGTGCAATCAAATGCCCTTACCTCGCCGCCGTTGTCATTTCACTTGCATAGACTGCATTCTTTGACATGCTGTTCATATGCATGCGCAGCCTTTACAAGCTTCAGGCACCTGAGCGCGCAGTGCTATGCGGGCTGACCTATTGCATGTTTCAACAGACCGCCAGTGTTGCAGTGGCACTTCATGAAAGCCCGCGAGCGACAGCAACACACTTGCCCTGAATCACAGCCATGCCCGCCCTGCTTTACCACACTTGGTTCCCACCCCAGCTTCGTTTATCTTGCAGCATCTTGGGTTGTAGAATCCTGGAACTTGCAGCAGCAGGCCTGGAAACTAGCCAGTACAACACAAAGCCTCACACTTTTGTGTGAAAACCAAGCAACCTTAGTCTTCAAGAGATGATTTCATGATGCTGCTCCACTGAAGGGGAGTTCAGGGCCAAACAAGGAGTTGGTCAGCACGATAATCGTCAAGCTGTCTGTACCACCTTGGAAGTAGCACACAACTGCATCAAGGTGTCCTAGCAGCACTGACAAGGCCTGGTGCGGCTCGCACCCGCTGGGCGTGGATGTGTGCGTAAGTGCGGAGCCGCCACGGCGTTCGGAGCTAGCCCTTGGATCACCGGCAACTGGGTGCATAGTGCAGGTGCCGGGAGCGGCTTTCTCATGCTCTCCCGCATCTTTGACGAGCTTGAAGGCTCCCTCATACAGTTGTGGAATGCGCTGGAAAGAGCAAGCAAGGCTGTGGAGGAGGCAGTCAAGCTCGCCAAAGACGTCCACGAGAGCATGGCAAAGCCGGCCCCGGCAGGGCACTTCGTAGTTCAGCGCAGTGTCCGCATTCGGAGCTGCTCGACTCTTGGAGTGAGACAACCCCGACCCTCCAGGGTGTGGGTGCCTTCCGACACACTCGGCGTACTACACAAAGCCGTCCTGCGCCTCTAATGGCATGGACGCCGGACTAACGGCCGCAATGATATGGGGGGCGCTCGCGCCCCTGCGCATAAGGCGACACTTGAGCACCGAGGAGGGCCCAGCAGGCCCCGTAGGCTTCGGCGAATCAGGCAGTGGGCCGCACCTGCGGGCCCTCCGTGGAGCGCGGGCCATGGCGGCCGGCCCCACAAGGGATGCCAGCGATGCCTGGGGCGAGAAGGAGGCCAGGCTGCGACTGCAGCTGCGGGTGCGTATGCGCTGGTTTTCTTTTGTTGCAGGAAGACCCACTGCAGCAGGGGAAAGCTCTGCGGCCTTTGCTGTAGGTTGGCGCGGCCCGCACCAGCGTGCGAACTGTGAGACCTCACAGATGCGATACGCTATGGAAGGGGAAGGTCAAGCATGCTTGTTGAGTGGGATCTCAAGCCTCCGTTAGACACAGCGCAAGGCTCATAAATACTTACAGGCAAACAGTACGCTGCTGTGTAGGGCGTGAGCGCTTGCAGTGTCTAGACCGCAACATGCACCTACAGTAGATTTGCTGCAACTTCAGCCAGCCACAGCGTGCAGCCGCCTCTGCGTGTGGCGCACAGATCCCTGCTACAGTGCTGGGCAACATTGCACCTCGTGTGCACTTTCTGCCTTACCCTAACCCTATAAGTGCTGCTCGCCACCTCGTTCCGTCGCCTGCGTGGCAACCTCCAACCGAAGCTGCCATTGCTCCCTGACGCTTGGCGCGCTGGACGCCGAGCCCAGAGACGCAGCTGCAGCTGGCCATGGCGACCAGTGACGACGGCGGGTGGCGTTCCTGCGCAGCACCGCTGCCGCGCAGCTTTTGTTCTGTCGTGGAGGGCTCCCAGGCCTGAGTCCTGGCGCTATGTGCGCAGAGCTTGGAGGCGCAGCTGCAGCTGGCCAAGGCGGCCAGCGAGCAGCGGGAGGGCGTGCTCGCGCAGCACCGCCGCCGCGCGCTGGCGCT
>JAABUX010003065.1_pt1 | contig 22619 bp, 14 predicted proteins | sample 5561851 | NCBI WGS metagenome assembly JAABUX01 (sample SAMN10711883, study PRJNA513361) | rock metagenome | isolation source: Antarctica rocks | place: Antarctica: Victoria Land, Richard Nunatak red sandstone | collected 2016-01-03 | reverse complement strand
CATACGCCCTGGCCGTGTCGCCACCGAGCGTATGCACGACGCCCCTACCCTCAAAAATCGCCCACGTGATCAAGAACTAAATGGCTCTGCCATAGAAGAAGGTTAGTGGCTAGTGACGAGTGAAGTTCGCTCGTCACTAGCCACTAGCCACTATTGGACCGCGCCGGTGAAGTGGAGGCCGAGGTGCAGCAGGTGCGGCGCGGCCGCATCGGCTGGCTGGGCTACCACATAGACGATGCCACCGTAGAAGCCGGGCCGAGCCAACCCTGTGGTGTCGACAACCACGTTGACCGTGACCGGCGTGTTGGCCGTGATCGTCGTACCGGTCAGCGGCACGACGGTGACGTGCACGCCGCGCGTACCGTGGACATTCGCCACCTCCAGGCTGGCGTTGGTGACGTTGGCGCTGGTGGTGAAGCTGGCGGTCTCGGTCACTACCGTGCCGCGCGTGACGGCGGGGAAGGTGACGTAGTTGCCGCCCACCCAGGCCACGGTCGTGGGCGGGACGGGGGTCACGCGGACGGTGAAGCGCAGCGTGTGGTACAGGCGCATGGGAACGGAACCGGGCGCGCTGGCCACGACGTAGATGCCGGCGGGGTGAGCGGCGAGGCGCGCGTCCGCCGTCGCCGCGATGCTGAAGGTGACGTTGACCGGCGTGTTGGCGGCCACGCCGGGCAGGCTGGCCGGCGTGATGGCCGTCACCGTCACGCCCTGGGCCGCGGCCGCGTCGGACAGCAGGGGCAGCAGTTGGGCATTGCTCAGGGCCACGTCGCTGGTGAAGCTGGCGGTCTCGGTGACCGTTTGGCCGCGCTGCACGGCGATGACGCCCAGTTGGTCGGTCGGCTGCCAATGGATGACGGACGCCGCGACGCGCACGCCGACGGTGAAGTCAAGGTCCTGGCGCAGGCGCGCGCGGGGGCCGCCGGGCTCGGTGGCCACGACGTAGAGGGCGACGGGATAGTTGCCCAGGCGCGCGCCGACCCCGGCCGTGATGGCGAAGGTGACGCTGACCGGCGTGTTGGCAGCAACAGTGGGCAGGTCGGCGGGCGAGATGCTGCCCACGCTGACTCCATGGTCGCCGGCAACGTCGCCCAGGCTGCGGCGGATCTCGACGTTGGCCAGGGCGACGGCGCTGGTGAACGAGACCGTCTCGGTCACCGTCCCGCCGCGCTGCACGGTCAGGAGACCCAGGTGGTTCGACGGCTGCCAGGTGATGACCGGGGCGATGGGCGTGATGCGCACCGCGAAGTCAAGGTCCTGGCGCAGGTGGGCGCGCCGCCCATCGGGCACGGTGGCCACGACGTAGAGGGACGACGCATAGGCGCCGAAGCGCGCGCCGTACGCGGCCGCGACGGTAAAGACGACGGGGACGGGCATGTGGGCGGCGACGCTCGGCAGCGTCGTGGGGGAGACGATAGTGACCCGCGCGCCGCGGTCCCGCGCAAAGTCGCTCAGGGTGCGCCCGATGCGCACGTCCTTGAGGGCGCGGTCGCTACTGAAGGAGACAGTTTCGGTGACCGTCTCGCCGCGCTGCACGGGGATGGCGCCCAGGTGGTTGGCCGGCTGCCAGGTGATGACGACGCCAAGGGGAGCGCGGGCGGCGACGCGCACGCGTACATACAGGGGGGCGCCGATGCGGTCGTCGTCGTGGCGGCCCTCGCGCTGGAACAGGCGTCCGATGCCCAGGTAGGAGCTGGGGCGCGTCCCGGCGGGGACCACGACGACGAAGGCCAGATCCTGGCGGCCCCGGCGGACCGTGCCGAGGTAGCTCGTGGCGGGACGCCCGTAGAGGTCGCCGTTGAAGCGGACGGTGAAGTAGACGTGCGTGAGCGCCCGGGGCGCGTTAAAGTGGGTGAGAACGAACAGCTCACGCCTGGCGCCGGCCGTGACCTGCCGCTCGACCGGGTTGGGCGAGAAGGTGATCGCCCTGTGGGCAGTCGCCGGCGCGGGCGCGGCCCGCGCCATGAGGGGAGTGAGCGTCCCCCCGAGCACCATGATGGCCAGCGCGACCGGGGAAAGGCGCCGTAAGAATCCGTGCATCGCTTGATGTCCTCCTTGACGAGCGGATAGATGTCTTCATCGAGCCGCGACGAGCCTCCACGGACTCGCTCGACTCTCTCCATCATGGTAGGCGTCGCGTGTTAGCTGCGTATTGCCGAAATGTAAAAAATATGCCACCGATTGTAAAAAAAGGATAAATGGGCGCGGTCTCGCCTCCCCCGATCGGGTCATTGTGTCCCCCTGCTGGTCGGGTGATACTCGTGGCATAGATGGATCTGACGGCGCAAAAGAGCCAATGAGGAGGATGCGTGCGGGCGCTCGATAGGGTAACAGGATTGTCCCGGCAGGGAGGGGTCACCCCGCGGCGGACGATCGCCGTGCAACTCACGGTCCCGGTCGCGGTCGTGGCGGCTTTGCTTGGTCTGACCTGGTTGATGGAGTTGCGGGGGGGGCTTGGATCTCCAACAAGGGTCGTCGATCTATCAGGCCTGGTCATCGCCGTGGTCATTGTGCTGGGGCTGCTCTCGGGCTGGCGAGCGCTGCGCGCGGTGCTTCACCCCCTCAAGGCGCTCGATCAGGCCGCCCAGGCCATTGGAGAGGGCAATTTGACGCGCCCAATCCAGATTGAGGGCGCGCGTGAATTCGGCGCGCTCGGGGCGCGCATGGACTGGATGCGCCAGCAACTCCTGGAGCAGTCCACTCTGGCGGCGCGCCGAGAGGCGGACCTCGTCGCCGCCGAGGCGCACATGCGCGAGTTGATCGAGCAGGCTCCGGTTGGCGCCTGCGTAACCAACCGCCATGGGGTCTTCGAGACCGTCAATGAGGCCTATGCCGCCATGCACGGCTACACGCCGCGCGAGCTGATCGGGCGCCCGCTCGCGCTGCTCTTTCCCCCGCAGGAGCGCGCCGCGGGCATGCTTGACTATACGCTGCGCGTGGGGGACGCCGCGGCGGCGCAGCGCGAGTTGAGCGTCGTGACCAAGAACGGCATGCCCAAGACGATTTTGACCAGTACGACGCAGGTCAAGGGCACCGATGGGCGTCCGCGCCGCGCCTCGTTCGTGGTCGACATCACCGCGCGCAAGGAGGCCGAGCAGCGCCTGGAGCAATTGGCGAACCACGACCCGCTGACCGACCTGCCCAACCGCGCCCTCTTCATGGACCGCTTGACGCAGGTGCTGCGCGCCATCAGGAGGTCGCCCGCGCCGCTGACCCTCTTGCTGCTCGACCTCGACCGCTTCAAAGAGGTCAACGACACCCTCGGCCATGACGCCGGCGACGCGCTGCTGTGCGAGGTAGCCGCCCGGCTGCGCGCAACGCTGCGCGCCGTGGACACGGTGGCGCGTCTGGGCGGCGACGAGTTCGGGGTGCTCCTCCCGGACACCGCCGAGGACGGTGCCCTGGTGGTCGCCGCCAAGATCCTGGACGCCCTCACCACGCCGATCGTGCTGGGCGATCATGTGATCGAGGTCAGCGGCAGTATCGGTATTGCCCCGTGTACCGACCGGAGGCTCGATGGGGACGCGCTGCTGCGACAGGCCGACGTGGCCATGTACGTGGCCAAGCGATCAGGAAACGGCCACGCCGTCTACGACGCGGCACAGGATGAGCATCAGCCCGGCCGCCTCACGCTCGCCGCCGAACTGCGCTGGGCCGTCGCGGCGGGCGATCTCCAAGTGCGCTACCGGCCGCTGCCCGCCGCGTCCGCGGTCTCCGACGAGCAGACCCCGCGCGTGGAGGCGACGGTGTATTGGCCGCACCCGGAGCAGGGCTTGCTTCCGCCCGACGCGTTTATCCCGGTGGCCGAGCAAACCGGGTTGATCACCCCGCTCACGCTGTGGATGCTGGACGAGGCCGTGCGGCAATGCGCCGCCTGGGACAAGAACGGCCTGTCCGTCGACGTGGCGGTGACCCTGTCGTTGCGCGGCCTGCGCGACGGTGGGCTGCCCGAGCACATCGCCGCCCTGCTTGAACGATACGGCCTGGCGCCCGCCCGGCTGACCCTGGCGCTGCCGGAGAGCGCGTTGGCGATGCAACCGGAGCGCGGTCGGGCACTGCTCGCACTCCTGGCGGAGACGGGGGTGCGGCTGGCTATCGCCGATGTCGGTGGCGAGTATTCCATCCTGGGCCTGCTGCAGGGGCTGCCGGTCCACGAGTTTACGATGGACAGGACCTTCGTGCGGCAGGCGCGGCAGGCAGGCGCCGGAGACGACCGCTCCCTCCGGTCGTTGGTCCTGGCGCTCGACCAGGCCCTGAGTGCGGTGGGCGAGGCCGAGCGCCAAGACCCGGCCACGCCCCGCAACGGGTTGCTCGCCGGGAAGAACGACGCAGCGGACGCGGCGACGGAAGACGACGACATCCAACCGCTGCCGCCCGATGATCTGGCGCACTGGCTGCGCGCGGCCCAGGAGGCCAACGCCGCGGATGCAGAGGCCGGCAGCGCGCGTGAGCTAACATTGCCTCCACGGAGCTTGGGAGTGCTGACCATAGCCGCTACCGTTGGTGGCGAACCTGGCAAACGTCTGCGGTGATGTAGGACGGCTGCGTCTCGTCGTTCACGAACTCAACGTTCCGCGCGAGGATCGTCAGGGCGTAGGCGAGGCGGTCGAGGCCGTGGGCCACGTCCAGCAGCAGGTCCCGTAGGCGGTGGCCGCCGGTGAGCACCTCGTTGAGGCGCGGGTGTACCTGCTCCAGCGTGTGCAGCATCCGGTCCATGGTGAGCGGCGCGAGCGTGGCGGTATGGAGGCGAGCCACGATCTCGCCGCCGACGTAGGCCCGCGCCTCCTGCATTCCAGGCGTGCGCGCGCCGGCCGGCCAGTGGGTGTCGAGCAGGCCCAGGGCGCCGACAAAGTTGCCCGCCGTCAAATCCTGCTGGACCTGGTGGACGTAGTCGCGGTCCTGGTCGCCCATCAGGGCCGTGTGCCCCAACTGGGCCGCGTCCGCCGCCACCGCGTGCCCGTCGTGAGCCGCGTGGGCGGCGTCGGTGGGCGCGCCGGTCCGGGCGGCGCCGCGCGCGGCCCAGCCCTACAGCACCTGCCGCCCGTGCTGCAGGCGCGCGGCCCGCCATTGCTGCTCCTGGGCCAGGGTCAGCCCGTAGTCCTCCACCGACTGCCCCGTGCCCCCCAGCCGCGCGCCGGGCTGCGCCTGCTCGGCTGCTTGGGGGCAGCCTGGGGCTGCTCGTGCTCGTACTCGTGTGCCATCGGGCGGTCCTCCTCCTGCGCTCTCGGTCTCGATTAGTTTCGGTTTCGCCAACGCTCACGCCGGGCCGGTGGCCTCGTGCCGGTGGCCTGGCCTAACGGCGGGGATAGAAGACGCCGTTGGCCCCCTCGCCGTAGCCCGGCGGCGGCGGGTCCGGCGCGGGCAGCAGGACGTCGAGCGCCGCGTTGTCCACCAACCGGCCCGCCTTGCGCAACTCCCAGCGCACCGCTTGCGCCAGGCACGCCCCGTCAATCACGCCCCCCGCCTCCGCCGCCAGGTACCCCGCCGTCACCGCCGCCCCCATGATCGCGCCCCCCGCCAGCTCCACCCGCTCCGCCAGCACCCGCAGGTCGAGGGCCGGGTCCCGCGGCGCCCGCCCCAGCAGCCGCTCCCACAACCGCAGCCGGTCCGCCGCCCCCGGCAGCGGAAAGTCCACGCTCACCGCCAGCCGCCGCGTGAACGCCTCGTCCAGGTTCGCCCCCAGGTTCGTGGTCAAGATCGCCAGCCCGCTGAACCGCTCCAGCCGCTGCAACAGGTACGACGTTTCGAGGTTGGCGTAGCGGTCGTGACTGTCCGTGACCGCGCTGCGCTTGCCGAAGAGCGCGTCCGCCTCGTCGAACACCAGCGCCACGCCCAGGCGTTCGGCCGCGTCGAACAGCGCGCCCAGGGTCTTCTCGGTCTCCCCGATGTACTTACTCACCGTTTGCGAGAGGTCCACCTTGAACAGCGCCAGGCCCAGGTCCGCGGCCACGACCTCGGCGGCCAGGCTCTTGCCCGTGCCCGGCGCGCCCGTGAACAGGGCGCTGACGCCGGGCAGCGTGCCGTGGCCCAGGTCCCACTCCTCGCGCACCCGCGAGCGGTAGCGCACCCGGTTGCACAGGTGGCGCAACTGCGCCAGCTGCACGGGGGGCAGCACCAGGTCGTCCCACCCGAAGCGCGGCTCCAGCGGCTCCAGCGGCGCGTCCCCGTCGCGCAACGCCTCGCGCGCCGCCCGCTGCAGGTGCGTCACGGTCGGCCGCTCGCCCCGGCCCTCGGCCGCGACGCGGGCGAGGGCGGCCGCCGCGTCCAGGGCCGGGCCGCACAGCGCGGTGGTCTCCACCAGCACGCGCAACGCCGGCGTGTCCGCTGCGATGCCCTCCCGCTCCGCCGCGCGCTGCCACTGCGCCAGGCGCTCCGCTGCGTTGGGGGCGGGGATGGCTACCGCCCACAGCTCCCCGTCGCCCGCCGCGTCGGCCTCCGCCCCGTCCTCGTCCCCCAACAAGAGGACGGGGCACGGGCTGGTGTCGAGCACGTCGCGGTAGGCCGCGGCGGCGGGGGCGTGCCGGCGCACCAGCGGTGCCGCGGCCCGCACGCAGGGCAGCAGCCCGCGCAGCAAGGCCTCGCGCACCCCGCGCCGCAGCAGGCGCGGCCCCTCCGCGCCCGCTGCGGCCAGGCGCTCCCCGTCGAGCAGCAGCAGGTCCTGCCCCCGCCCGCGCGCGGCGGCCAGAGCCACGGTTAGCGCGGCGGGCGCGGATGCCCCGTAGAGCAGGATGGGGCCGATGATGCGGCGGGCGGGGTGCAGCAGGTAGGTCAGCAGCACGGGCAGGTCCACGTCCGCGGCCTTGGCGGTGGGCGCGCGGCGCGTCAGGGCTGCGATCTGGGGGTCGGGCGCGGCGGTGCCCAGCAGGGACCAGCGCAGAGCCCACTGCAGGCGCAGCGGATGCCGGACGATGGTGGCCTCGTCCGGGGGCGGGTCGAGTACCTCCCAGGTGCGCAGGACCTCCTCCGGCTCCAGGGCGCGCAGGCGTCGCAAGGGGTCAGGGTCGTCCGGCGCAAAGAGGCGCAGCGCCAGGCCCAGCGTCGGGCACGTGCGCCGCGGGTCCCCTTGCAGGGTGCCGATGGCGTCCTCGCTGTCCTCGTGGAGCTCGGGCACGAGGGCCAGCGCCAGCAGCGCCGTCTCGAAGGAGGTCAGGCCCAGCGCGTCGCGCAGGCGGCCCAGCGGCGACGCATCGACGGCGGGAGGCAGGACGAAGGGCGGGTCCAGCCGCGCCGCGGCCGGGGCGCAGCAAGGACGGCAGCGGCTCCGCGCCGCTTGCAATCAGGGGCGGGTCCGCCGCGTCGTCCGGCGAAGGGCGCAGCGCCTGGTGGGCGACAAACAGCGCGCCCAGCGCCTCCTCCACGGCGGTCACGGTGGCCAGGATGGATGGGGGCGGGGTCATACTCGCCCGCCGCGGACTCTGAGATCATGCAACCCCCTTCCGTTGCCATGGCCGTCACCTCTCCCGAGACGGCCAACACGCATACCTATCCCCACGACGATACCACATCCTCGCCCGGTCGGCAATCCCCCTTACGTCACAACATAAGTCACAACACGTGCTCCAGGGTCCGTGTCCTGCCATGGTCCTTTAAGGTCAGGTGCGGCCGCTGTCACGAGGCGCGCCCGGCAGCCAGCGATCCAGGACCGCGCGCAGGGCGTCCGGGCGCAGCGGCTCGCTGAGGTAGTCGTTCATCCCCGCCGCCAGGCAGGCCTCGCGGTCGCCCACCATGGCGTTTGCGGTCAGGCCGATGATAGGGATGTGGCCGCCGGTCGCGGTCTCGGCGGAGCGGATCGCGCGCGTTGCGCCCAGGCCGTCCAGCGCCGGCATCTGCCAGTCCATCAGCGCCAGCGCGTACGGCCGGCAGGCAGGACATCCTGGACGTGGCGGAACAGGCGGAAGCGCAGGCCATCGTCGAGCATGGGCGCGGGATGCTGCACCAGGGTCGGGGCGCCGCGGGCGACGCCAGCGCGGCAAACGCGCCGCGGCAGGGGATTAACCGCGTGCTGGCCTGCAAGAGCGAGCACAGCGCGTCCTCGGTGCTGAGGTGGCCGCGCGTCGATTGGATCAGATCGTACAGCGCGACCAACTGGTCCTGGCGGGCGATTAACTCAACCGTCATGGCCTCGATTTCGCCGTCGATCTCTGTCAGGCGCGCCAGTAGATCGTCATTATATGCCATGTCAGGCGTCTTCATGGATGGCCGCGGGAGGGCCAGGGTCTGTAAATAGTTGGGGTGTGTTTCAGGTACGTTGGAGGGCTACCTCCCCCTCTCCCGCGCACGGGAGAGGGGGTCGTGGGGTGAGGGCCGTGCCCCAACTCGGATGAAACACACCCAAATGGTTGCTGATGCGTAGGCCTACCAGGAGCGCGGGCGGCCCGCCCACCTGGTACAGCGTCCACGACGGTTGGAGCATCAACCCGCGGTCGCGACAGAAGCGGGCGGGTCGCCCGCGCTCCCAGTAAGGCGCTGTACAATTCACAGGCTCTGGCGGGCGGGTGTCTGTGGGCAACGATCATCGGCTCGCTCTCTCTGCTCTCTGCTCTCTGCTCCACGTGATAGACCGTATGGACGGCACTCGTGTGGTCCATGGCCAGTGTAGGGCGAAAATGGCGCGCGCCTGTATAGGATGCAGGTCCTGGGTCCTGGTCCCGCACGGCCCCGTACGATCGGGCTAGGTGGGCCGTGGGGCTGCGATCCTAACCCCTAACCCCTGGCACCTGGCACCTGGCACCTGGCACCTGGCACCTGGCACCTGGCACCTGGCACCTGGCACCTGGCACCTGGCACCTGGCACCTGGCACCTGTTACCCTTCCCCCAATGCACGGTCTCCCTCCGCGGCGAGGCCTGGGCCGAGCGGCCCAAGGGCGTCACGCGCGGCGGCGAAGAGGTCCGCCACGGCGTCCGCGGCGCCGGGGCCGGAGGTCATGGCGTCGAGCAGGACGGAGAGCCGTCCGATCAGCGCGGTGATCGCCGCCGGCGCGTGGCGGTTGAGCGCCAGGAGGTCGCCGTAGAGGCGCGGGTCCTGGCGCAGGATGCGCGCTATCAGGGCCAGTTGCAAGCGTAGGGTCGGACTGGCCCAGGCCAACGGGTCGGGACCAGGCAGGCCGTCCAGCACCAGCGGCGCCAGCGCGGTCCCGACCCCATGCAGCAGCGCCTGGGCCACCGCCATCGCGCGGTCGTGCTCCTTGGGCGTGGTGACGGCGACCGTTGCTCCCTGGCGGCGCAAGAGGTCGAGCAGCCAGTTCTGCCAACGCGCGGCGACCAGATCGGCGGATGCGGTCGTCGCGGGGAACGGCGTGGCCACGGCCAGGGTTGCGCCACGTAGGCTGCGCCGGCCCGGCCCAAAGAGAGGATGGAGCAGGAAAGGGTGGCCCGTGCAGCGTTCCAGCGAGGGCAACGCCAGCTCCATCAACGAGCCCAGACTGGCCAGCGCCGCGTCGGGCCGCACGAGGGGCGCGAGCTCGGCCAGCACGGCCGGCGTCGCACGAAGCGGTACCGCCACGAGGGTGAGGTCGCACCGCGCGGCCAGATCGGAATTGGTCAGATCGGTCCCGCGGTCGCTGACCAGCGTCGGCGCCCCGGCCGCGGCGAGCAGGCGTCCGAACAGCCGGCCGATCCCGCCCTGTCCGCCCACGATCCCGACGGTCGGCGCCGCGTCAGTGTCCACAGGTCGAAGGCCTCCATTCCCCCTCACCCCCCGACCTCCTCTCCCGGCCACGGGAGAGGAGGTCGGGCTGTTGGCTCCGCGGAGCCGAGAGACGGGTCCGCATGGGTCGGGGGTGAGGGTTGCTATCTGCTCCCCTCTCCCGCGGCAGGGAGAGGGGTCGGGGGTGAGGGTTGCTACGGCGCCAGGACGTTCGCGTGCTCCTCGACCCTGGACCGCCAGGGCTCTTTCTCCTGTGACGGCGAGGTGTAGACCGGCTGGAGCCACGCCGCATAGGCGCGGTTGACGCCGCGTACCACGTCGAAGTAGGCCTGTTGCAGGGCCAGGGTGAGCGGCCCGACCTTTCCCGAGCCAATGCACCGCTTGTCGATCTCGGTCACGGGCGAGACCTGCGCGCCCGTCCCGCACAGGAACACCTCGTCGGCCGTGTACAATTCGGTGCGCTGCACCGCGCGTTCGACGGTCGGCACGCCCAACTCGGTGCGCGCGATCTCGATCAAGGTGGCGCGGGTGATGCCCTCCAGCACGTTGTCCGACACCGTCGGGGTGTAGAGGGTGCGGCCCTTGATGATGAACAGATTCTCCGCGCTGCCCTCGGAGGCGCTACCGTTCTCGGCCAGCATGATGGCCTCGTCGTAGCCGTTCATCAGCGCCTCGTGCTTGGCCAGGGCGGCGTTGATATAGGCGCCGGTCACCTTGGCGCGCGGCGGGATGGCGTTGTCGCTGGTGCGACGCCATGAACTGATGCAGCAGCGGATGCCGTTATCGACGTCGATGTAGTTGCCCATCGGCTGGCAATACATCAAGAAGTCGTCGTCCACGCCGGTCATGCTGACCCCGATGCCCAGCCCGCTCTTGTAGGCGATGGGGCGGATGTAGACATCCTGCTGGAAGCCGGAGCGGCGCAGGATCTGCAAGCCAATCTCGTTGAGGTCGTCGACGCTGTAGGGTAGGTCGATGGCCAGGATACGGGCTGAATTGTGCAGGCGCTCGACGTGCTCGCGCATGCGGAAGACGTAGAGTTGCTCCTCGACGGCGTTCCAATAGGCGCGAATGCCCTCGAACGTGCCCGTCCCGTAATTGAAGGCGTGCGTCATCACGCTGATCTTGGCCTCGGCCAGCGGCACATATGCGCCGCCGAAGAACGCGACGCCCTTCATCTCTGCTGCCATAGCTCGATGTTGCTCCTTATGCGTAGTCGTTAGTCAGTAGGGAGTAGCAGGGTCCGCCCGAAGCGACGGGCGGCGTGTTGGGCGAAGCGGTCGCCCACCTCGACTGTATCCGGCGCGTGGCCGAGCACCCGTTCCATCGAGGTCATCACGGTGTCGGGATGGCCGCACGGGTTGATCAGCCCGAAATACGAGAGATCCGGCGCCACGTTGAGGGCCATGCCGTGCATCACAACCCAACGCTTCAGCGCCAGCCCGACCGAGGCGATCTTGTGGCCGCCTGTCCAGACGCCGCGCTGTCCCTCCATCAACTCGCCGGCGATGCCGAAGTCCGCCAGCGTCCGGATGATCGTCTGCTCCAGGCTGTCGACCAGCCAGGCGATGGACCGCTCGGCGCCCTCCAGCTTCATAATGGGGTAGGCAACCAACTGCCCCGGCCCGTGGAATGTGACCTCGCCGCCGCGGTCGATGCGCTCCACCGTGGCGCCACGCGCGGCGAGGGTCTCGCGCGAGGCCAGGATATGCTCCTCGTCCGAGTTGCGGCCCAGCGTGTAGACGGGCGGGTGCTCGAGCAGGAGCAGCGTGTCGAGCCCATCCCCGGCCACACGCGCCGCGGCGAGGCTCTTCTGCAACTCCCAGGCCTGGGCGTAAGGTATCATACCCAGCCGCCGCACGGCCATGCGCGTCGTAGCAGACGCAACGGCGCTATGCATATGTCCCTTGTCCCCCTTTCCCCGCTGACACGACGTTGTGTATGAGGGTTAAGCGGCGGTCCGCTGCCTGGGGGCAACGCGTCGTCGGATGTCAGATAGCAGGATGTTACTTGAAGAGTTTGTTCAGCCCCAGGCTGGAGATAGCCTTGGAGATGCCGTCTATGAAGTTCTCCATGGGGTGCAGCACGGCCCGGAATACCACGATGCCGATCACGACCACCACCAGGAACTCGATCAGGATCAACGTCTCTTCCGAGAGGATGTAGGCCTGCGCCCCTTCCAGGACGCGGATGAAGGTATTGGGCGGGCGCACCTGCACGACAGGCGGTTCCTGGCGCGCCCGCACAACCGGCGGCGCTACCGTGGCGGCGCGCCGTGGCCCCCCTGGCTGCCCCACTTGCGGCGTCGTCTGTTCCATGCGCACGTGCTCCTTGCATGAGCTAGTAGCCAGTAGCGGCTAGTAGCCGTTCATTGTTGTCGTTCAGCCGTTACTGGTGTCAGTATACGCTACCGGTTAAAAGCCAGCAGCCCCTGGTTGACGGCCCGACGCGCGGCGTGATACGCCACGCCAATCGTCCATGGCGCGTCGTCGCATGGCCAAGACAGGCTACGGCTGAGCCCCCTGGACAGGCTATGTTGGGCCAACAGAAACGGACGATAGGACATATGTAGCCCAATGATGGGGTAGACGCGACAGAACGGGGGCGACACGCAAGCATGGCGATCAATAACCGGACGATGCTGGCCGCGGCCGGGGCGGTACGCGGGGCCGCGACGCGCCGCCAGGAGTACGCGGCCCTGTTGGGCGCTATCCTGTGCGCCGAGGCTATCGGATTGCTCCTTGCCATGGCCTGGACGATGGTCCTGCGCCCCTCCGCGACCCCCAATTCCTTGCTCACGGTCACGGTCCTGGCGGCGACGGTTTGGGCGGCGCTGGGGGTGCGCGCCGGGCTTTACCGGCAGATGGTCGTCCGCGTCAGCCTGCTCGATGTCCCGTACGTCTTCTCCAGCATGCTGCAGGGCGCCGCGCTGGTGCTGGTGCTGCTGGTGATCCGCGATGTCAACGACGAGCGGCTGCCCGTCCTGGGCACGCTGACCATCGTGGCCATCCCCTGCCGCATCATGGCGCGCTCGGCCTCGCAGACGGTCGTCCGCCTGTTCGGGTCCCACTCCCAGTCCCGTATGCTCATCGTCGGCGCTGGTACGATTGCGCAGCGCATGGCCGCGACACTGATCAAATACCGTGACCTCGGCATCACGGTCGTCGGCTTCGTCGACGACCACGAGTACGATAAGGGCAACCGCCGCGTGCTGGGTCTGCCCCTATGGCGGGGCGAGGACCTGGCCCGGCAGATCGACGCGCACAACGTCGACCACGTCGTCTTCGCTTTCTCGCGCCTCCCCGACAGCGAGCGCATCGGGTTGCTGCGGGTGTGCCAGACCCTCTCGCACCTGCAGGTCAGCCTTGTCCCGCGCATGTTCGAGGTGACGCCGGCCAACACGCGCCTGCTCGACGTGCGCGGTATCCCGCTGCTGCAGTTCGAGACCAGCGGGCTGCTGCTGGTGCTGGCCTGCAAACGGGTCTTCGACATCGTCGCGGTCAGCCTGGGGCTGCTCGTCGCGCTCCCGGTCATGACGGCCGCGGCGCTGGCCATCCGGCTGGAAGGGCCGGGCTCGGTCCTGTACCGCCAGACGCGCGTGGGACTCGATGGCACGCCGTTCACGATCTACAAGCTGCGTTCGATGCGCGCGTTGCGGCCGGGCGAAGACCCGGCTTCTCCCGCGCGGCACACGCGGGTCGGTTGTCTGCTGCGCGCCAGCAGTATCGACGAGCTGCCGCAACTCTGGAACGTGCTGCGCGGTGACATGAGCATCGTCGGCCCGCGGCCGGAGCAGGTGGCCTACGCCGAGCTGTTTGCGCAGCGCATCCCGCGCTACACCGAGCGGCATCGCATGCGCGGCGGCATTACAGGGCTCTCCCAGGTCAGCCGCCTGCGCGGCGACACCTCCATCATCGAGCGCACGCAACTGGACAACTTCTACATCGACAACTGGAGCCTGTGGCTCGACGTGAAGATCATCCTGGCGACGTTCACCGCGCTGATCCCTCACAGCCAGGGAATAGGAGGCGACGTCATGTTCCAGGACGTCATCGCGGAGGTCGAGCGTCAGGTCACGCCCACCACGCCCGACATCGCGCCCGTTGCGCCCGCTACCATGACCACGATAACGGAGGTGAGGGGGCCGGAACCGCACGACTCGACCGTAAGCCCGATCATGGGCGACGCGACGGATGGCGAGGGGGCGCGCGCACGCCGAGCCATGGCCGCCGAGGAGAGGAGCGCTTAAGAGATGACCAATGGCGCCGTGTCGTTAGCAGACGAACAGGCCGAGGCGATCTGGGGGCGCGGGACGCTCGCTGCGCTGCTCGCCCGTCTTGGGTCCAACGCGGGGACGGGCGAGCAGCGTAGTGAGCACCACACTCCCCCGGGCCAACAATGCGCGGACCGTGTGAACAAGACGGTGACGATGCCGGACACCGGCGGCCTGACGCAACCGTGGCCGGAATTGTTGCCGCGCGTCTCTGTCATCATCCCCGTCCTCAACGAGGAGCGATACATCGAGGCCTGCCTGCGCACGGTCCTAACTCAGGACTACCCCCGAGACCTACTGGAGGTGATCGTCGTCGACGGTCCGTCGACGGACCACACCGCGGACATCGTGCGGTCCCTGGCCGCCGCGGACGGGCACGTCCGTCTGCTCTCCTCGCCCAGCGGGCGCATCCCCTGCTCCCTCAATATCGGCCTGGCCGCCGCTACAGGCGCGGTGGTCGTCCGCGTCGACGGCCACAGCATCATCGCCCCCGGACACGTGCGGCGCCTCGTGGCGCACCTCGACCGCTTGGGAGCGGACCACGTCGGCGGGGTGATGCGCGCGACCGGCAGGACCTACGTCGCCCGCGCTATCGCGCTGGCCATGTCCAGCCCGTTCGGCGTCGGGACGGCGCGCTTCCGCTACACCAATCGCGCGGGCGCCATCGACACCGTCCCCTTCGGGGCATACCGTCTGGAGACGCTGCGGGAGCTGGGCGGATTCGACGAGGGTTTGCCCATCGGCGAGGACGTCGATCTCGACTACCGCATCACCTTGAGCGGAGGGCGGGTCTGGATCACGCCGGAGATCGAGACGGAATACTACTGCCGCGACTCGTTGCCGCGCCTGGCGCGGCAGTATACTCGCTACGGACGGGCCAAGGCGGCTATCCTGCACAAGCACGGCGCGCTGCCGTCGCCGCGCGCGCTGGCCCCGGCGCTCTTCGTGCTCGGCCTGAGCCTGCTTGGCATGGCCTCCCCGCTGAGCCTGCTCGCGCGCCGCGCGCTGGCCGTCGTCCTCTCCGTCTATGCCCTGGGGACAGCCGCCGCCACGGTGTACGTCTCCGTACGGAGGGGCTGGCGCCACGCGCCGCTGCTGCCCATGGCCTTCGCGACCTTGCACCTGAGCCATGGGTTCGGCTTCCTGACGGCCCTGCCGCTGTTCCTACGTCCGAGGCTGGCCGAGCGCCTGCGCGGCTCGCTGGCGCCATCGTCTGGCGAGGAACAGGGTGATGAGGGAGCGCCGGCCGCGAGGGCCGCGTCGTGAGGCGCTTCCACCCCGACGGAGGGTGCCATCCGGACTGGAACGGGTCAGCGCCGCCGCGCGACCCGCATCGCATCGCCTACGTGGTCTCGCGCTTCCCGAAGCTCTCCGAGACGTTTATCCTGCGCGAGTTGGACGCGCTGGAGCGTCTGGGCTGGCGTATCGACGTGTATCCCTTCATCCACCACCAGGAGCAGGTGCATCACCCCGAGGTCGCGCGCTGGCTGCGTCGCCTCGCCGCGCCCGACACCCTTCCGGCGGTGGCGCGCGCCCACCTGGCCTGGCTCGGCGAGGATCCCCGGCGGCTGCTCTCCCTCTACGGCCTCGTGGTGCGGGAGTTGTGGCGCAGCCCGAGCGAACTGGCGCGCGGCCTGGCGGCGGTGGCGCGCGCGGCGCTGTGGGCGCGTCGCGCCCGCGCCGATGGCGTCGCCCACGTGCACGCCCACTTTGCCCTGCACCCTGCCGTGGCCGCCCTGGCGGTGGCGCGGCTTGCCGGCGTCACGTTCAGCTTCACGGGCCACGCGCATGATATCTACCGCGATCAGGCCATGCTGGGGACAAAGGTGCGTAGGGCGGCGTTCGCGGTCGTCATCTCGCGCCTGCTGCGCGACCGCTACGTTGCCCCGCTCGTCGCGCCGGCCGAGTTGGCGCGCGTCCACGTCGTCAGGTGCGGCGTCGACACGTCCGCCTATCGGCCGCGCGGCGTCGAGGTCCTGGACGATGACGACAATGCCCAACCGAGCCCAGAGGAAGCGGGACGCGTCCCGCTGACGGTGCTCTCCGTCGCGCGCCTGGTCCCGTTCAAAGGCCAGGTCTTCCTCGTGGACGCCTGCCAGTTGCTCGTCGCGCGGGGGTACGACGTGCGCTGCGACATCATCGGCGACGGTCCGCTGCGCGAGGCGCTGCGGGCACGGATCGTGGCGGCCGGATTGCAAGGCCGCGTCAGGCTCCTTGGCGCGCGGACACAGGCCGAGGTGCGGGAGGCGCTCGACGCCGCCTCCGTTTTCGCGCTGCCCAGCATCGACGCCGGGCACGGGGATATGGAAGGGGTGCCGGTCAGCCTGATGGAGGCCATGGCCATGGGCGTCCCCGTGGTGGCCACGCGCACGGGCGCCGTTCCCGAGCTGGTAGAGGACGGCGCCACGGGCCTCCTGGTCGCGCCGGGGGACGCGGGGGCGCTGGCCCTGGCCATGGCGCGCCTGGCGACGGACCCAGACCTGGCGCGGATGCTGGGCGCGGCAGGGGCCGCGCGCGTGCGGGCGGATTTCGACCTGCGGCGCAACGCGCTCCGCCTGCACGACCTTTTGCGCGCGGCCATCGGGTCCGGACTGCTTGACCTGCGCCTGCCTGGCTGGACCGGGACCGGCCGCAGCCGGTCGGGGGTCAGTCCGCGGAGTGTAGCCCGTCGAGGGCGGATCAAGCATGTGTCGCATGGCAAACAAACGCCGACCGCAGTCGGTTGAGGGCAACGTGACTGGGAGCGCGAGCGGCCCACCCGCTTGGCTTACCATCAGGCTGTTTGCTCTGGTCGAACATTGTGGTCGTGGCCGAAACGGGTGTCGCCCGCGGTTTCCACGGCGCTTACGTTGTGAGATAGGGAGCGGCAGTGCTCCTAGAGCTCGTCGACGGTCTGAACGACGCTCACGCGGTCGAGCATCTGGTCCAGTCTCTCCTGATCGGCCTCCGCGATGCGCCGTTCCAGCGCGTCGGGCACGGTCTGGAACCGCGCTCGCACGATCCGCCGCACCGCCTCGCGCTTGCCGTTCTCCTCACCCCTACGTTCCCCTCTCTCCTCGCCTCTGCGCTCCCCGATACGTTCCCCTATGCGTTGCACGCTGGTGATGTATGGCATCGCTCGTTCCTCCTCGTACACCTGTATCTCCCGCCAAAACGCGGTCTCCTGCTTGGAGGGTAGTTCCAGCAACCAATCGATGAACCGGAACAGACTGAGCACTCGCTCCCGGCTGTACCCGCGCTCGTACAAGCGCCGGGTCAGCGCCAGCTTGACCTGCCGGCGGCGAGACGCGCTGCGCCGGGTGTCCTGCGCCGCCAGGTGCGCCAGCACCACCGTCGCGAACGGGTTGTCGCTCGCCTCCAATTCGTCCTGCCGCGCCCGGTAGTCCGCCAGCTTGACGACCGGATAGCTGAAGCGGAGTGCGCAGCCCCATAGCACCGTCGCGTACTCGCTCGGCCGCCAGGTCGCCCGCTCGTCGCCCAGCACCGCCAGGCTGGCCACCTGCCGCGCGTAGCGGTCGAACAGGCGATAGTAGTAGACGAACATACGCTGGGCAAACTCCGCATCCTCCTGGTTTTGCACCTCGATGTGCGCAAGGACCCAGACGTCTACCCCGTCGCGCCGCCAGACCTGCACCAGTTTGTCGACCAGCCGTCGCCTCAGCTCGGCGGCGCGCGTGACCTGCTGCAACTCCTTGTCCAGGAAGGTGAACCCGCGCGTCCAGTCGATGTCGGCGTGGGCCTCGGGGAAGAAGAGGGCAAAGAAGTCCTCCAGATACTCTTCCAAGACCTCTTTCCAGGGACTATCGAAGTCGATCGGCGTCTTCGCCAGCGCAGTGCTCCCTCTCGCCCTATTCCCCAGTACGAATGTCGCCTTCCTCAAGTATAGCCATCCGGGACGTGGCTGTCTCTACTGCACTCCCGTCCTCCCGTCCTGCAGAGTCTGTGAAAAGTCGTTAGCGCGCAAAAGGTCTGGGACAACTGGGAGTGCCCACGCTCCCAGACCTTCTGCGCGCCTAAAAAGTCGCTGGTGCGACGATGGGAGAGGCAGTTCTGAGGGCGCGGGACGCTTGCTACGCTGCCCGCCCGTCCCCGCGTTGTGCCTACGCCCCCAGTATCGACAATTCATAGACCATGCCGGCCAACCGCAAACACTGGACAAGGGCGGCCGTCTGTGTCATATTACGCCCAGTACAATGTTTCGCGGGTGTATCAGGCGCAATAGCGTGCGGTGTGCCACTTACCAGGGGCGGAGAGCAGTTCCGCGCTGCGCCAGCTATACTCGGACCATCCTCTATCCCATACCATCTACCCCCGTAGTATTGACCGATGACCGGCCAGGCGGAGGATAGAGACGTGACATCGCACCGGCTCGTGAAGCTTGTCGTCCTGTGCTGCCTTGCCGTCCAGGTCTGCCCCCTGCCCATCGTCGCGCTGCGTCCAGGTCCCGTGCTGGCTGCGGCGACGAGCGGACAGAGTAGCCGGGGGAGTACCACGCCGCGTGGACTGCAAGGACTGGTCGCGGCGTCCCTCGCTCCGCTGAAGCCGCGGCGCGGACAGCGCCTGGCGACCCTGACGTTGACCCTCACGAGCACGCCCACCGTCATGGTGGCTTATCAGACGGGCAAGGTGACCGCGGCGCTCAGCCAGCCGGTCGCCGACGGGCGTCTCATCTTCATGGCGCCGTCGTCCGCCGTGGACGGTCCCGTGTCCTCCTGCACTCCCGTGCGTGGCGCGTGTGCCATGACGTGGTCGACGCGCGCGGTGGGCTCCGTGACCATCACCGCGCGCTGGAGCGGCGACAGCCACTATGCGCCGGCCGCCGCGACCCTCACCGTTGGGGTCCGCTCTCCCTCCTACACCTACAGCGGGACCTGGCAGGGCCGGCGTGTCGGACCATTGACACACGTCGTGCCCTCCGTCGCGCGTCTGACCGGCGCCAGGCTCGCCGGCCAACTGTCGCGCTTCCAGACCGCCGACCCGGCCTACGCCTGCCTGCGGGGCAAGACGCTCTCCCTCTATAGCGGTTCCCACGAGTTTTCCGACGACGACGTGGCGCAGGCTCAAGGGCACGGCGCTCACTGTTCGTCCGGGACATGGCTGTTGCCCCAGGCGCCCACGGCGCTGCCCAGGCGTCTCGTGATCGAGACGGCGGGCGCGACACTGACCCTCCACGGCTCCTTCCCCGCCTCACGTCCCGACAATGCCACCGTGCAGTTCTACGCGGACGGCGCCCTCATCGCTCACACGCCCGTCCTCTCCACGCCCGTCCTCTCCTGGAGCAGCCGCGCGCTGACCGCCCGTATCCCCGCGAGCCTGGACGGCGGCAGCTACACCGTGCGCGTGAGCTGGTACGATCTCCCCACGGGCGCGGCTATCCTCAGTGTCCCCATCCCGTTGCGGGTCAAAGGCTCCGCGCCCGTGTCGCCCGCGGCAACGGACACCTCCGTCTCTGAACCAAACCCTCCTTCCCCGCCAAACACGCCCGCGCCGCCGGCCAGCGGCGTCCCCTCGTCGCCCGCTACCTCCGTCGTGCCGCCAGGGCCGGCTGCTACGTCCACGCTGTTGCCGACCCCGCCGCCCGCGTCCACTGCCACGTCCGTCCCCCCCGCGCTGACGGCGACATCGGCCCCTGCCCCGCCGCCAACGTTCACCAGCGCGACCCCGCCGCCGACATCTATCCCGATCCCACCGGCGGCGACATTCACGTCCGTCCCGCCACCGCCAACAAGCACGCCCATTCCACCGACGCCGACGAGCACGGCCGTCCCAACATCCACACCCACCTCTACGTCCACGCCAACAGCTACCCCGACCTCGACGGCCACATCAACGCCGACCGCAGTTCCATCGGCCACATCGACAAACACCACCATTGTGCCGACCGCGACGGCGACGTTCACGCTCACCCCAACGTCGACACCTACCGGCACGCCTGTTTCGGGATCGTCCACCTCAGTCTCAACGACCACGGGAAATCCAACGTCCACATCGACCAGCACGAGTAACCCCACGGCAACATCCACGATGGGGTCATCCTCGACGGCTACCTCGACCAGCAGCCCGGTCGCCACTACCGCGTCCGGCTGCACCACGACACTGCCAGGAACGATCACAACTGACACCAAACTCTCGACGAGTCCGTGCAGCACCTACATCAGCAATGGTACGACTGTGCAGAGCAGCGCGACGCTTACCGTGGATCCAGGCGTAATCATCGAATTCAGCGGGTCCGGCCTTACCGTACAAGGCACCCTGCGTGCGGTAGGGACCGTGAGCGCGCCGATCACGTTCACGAGCATGCAGGCGATGTCGCATCCGGGGGACTGGTACGGCGTGCGCTTTGAGGCGGGCGTGTCCGGCACGCTCGCCTACGCCACCATCGCCTACGCGGGCGGGTACTGGTACGGCGACTACACCGATCCCTACGGCACGATCGTAGCCCTGGACGCCGCGCTCTCCCTGGACCACGTCGCGGTCACGGCCAGCAGCACCTATGGCCTCAACCTGCAACAGGGCAGCACCGCCGTCATCGCCAACTCCTCCGTCACCGACAATGGCTCCGCCGGCATCGCTGCCGACCATGCGACGGTGAGCATCCACGATAGTACGATCGCTAATGACAGCTACGGCGTGACGAACTGTGCTGGCTGCACTGTTGTGCATGCCGAGAACAACTACTGGGGCGCGCCTTCCGGCCCTGCCCCCTACGGCAGTGGCCCCGCCATAAGCACTCACCAGGAGTCGTACACCGACCCCAACACCGGCCAGACCTCCTATTACAACGTGCCCGATGTCGCCGTCGAGCCCTGGATTGGCGAGAGTACGTCGCTCCAGCAGGTCAACGGTTCCGGCGCCACTAGCTCCGGCTACAGAGGCTTCGGCTCCAACGGCTCGTTCACGTCGAGCGGCCTGGACGACGGCAGCGCCATCAACGATACCGTCTCCTTCGGCGAGCCGGTCAACACGGCGACTGGCTCCTATGAGTACAGCCACACCGACCTCTCCCTGGCCGGCCGCATCCCGCTCGTCTTCAGCCGCGCCTATAACTCGCGCACCGCCGCGACCTCGCCCGGTCCCCTCGGCTACGGCTGGACCTTCACCTATGGCATCAGCCTGACCACTGCCCTGAGCGGCAGCACGCCCATCGTGCAGGTCACTTTCGGCAGCGGCCGCACCGACCTCTTCACGCGGCAGTCGAACGACTCCTACGCCCCCGCGTCAGGCCAGTTCGACGCCCTCGCCGCCAACGCCGATGGGACGTACGACGTGACGGACAAGGACCAGACGGTCTACCACTTTGCCGGCTCTGGCGCCCTCCAGACCATCGCCGACCATAACGGCAATGTGACGACTCTGACCTACAACGGCGCCGGACAGCTCGGCGTCGTCTCCGTGGCCGGCGGTCGGGCGCTCTCGTTCGGCTACGATGGCGACGGCCGCATCGCCTCCGTCACGGACAACAGCGGGCGTCACGTCACCTTCGGCTACTCGCCAGCCGGCGACCTCACCAGCGCCACCGACCCTCTCGGCAATACCACCACCTATGGCTACGACGCCGGCCACCAGTTGGTCAGCGGCGTCGACCGCGACGGCCACACCTTCGTCGCCAACGTCTACGACGGCCTCGACGCCGGGCGCGTGGTCACGCAGACCAACGCGCTGGGTCAGGTCACCACCTTCGCCTACTACCCGGCCAGCGGCGTCACCGTGGTGACTGATCCGCGCGGCGCGGTCACGACCTATACCTACGACGGTCAGTACCGCCTGACCGGCCTGCGCGACGCTCTCGGCGGCACGACGAGCTACACGTACGACGCGCGGGGCGACCGCCTGACCGCAACCGATCCCAACAACCACACCACAGGCTACAGCTACGACGCGCGGGGCAACATGCTCAGCCGCACCGATGCGCTCGGCCGCGTCACGGCCTACACATACGACGCCCTCAACCGGCCGCTCGGCGTGGTCGATGCGCTCGGCCACGCCACGACCTACAGCTACGACGCGTTCGAGAACCCGCGCACCAGCACCGACGCCCTGAGCACGACGACGACCTACACCTACACGACACAGGGCGACCTCGCGGCCGTGACCGATCCACTCGGGCATACCACGACCTACGCCTACGACGCCGCGGGCGACCGCGTGGGCGTGGCCGACGCGCTTGGCCACACCACCAGCACCGGCTTCGACGCGGTGGGACGCACCACGGGCATCACCGACGCGCTGGGCCACGCCACGCGCTACGCCTACGACGCGGTGGGCAACCGCGTGGGCGTGACCGACGCGCTGACCCACACCACGGTCACGACCTACGACCTGCTCAACCGCGTGGCCACCGTGACCAGCCCGCTCAGCGAGACGGTCGGCTACGGCTACGACGCAGTGGGCAACCTGACCAGCGTGGTCAACGCGCGGGGGCACACCACTGCCTACAGCTACGACGCCGCCGGCGAACGTACGGGGATCGGCTACGCCGACGGGAGCAGCGTGACGTACACCTACTTTCCCAACGGCCCGCGCCACACCATGACCGACGCGACGGGCACAACGACCTATCAGTACGACGCCGACAACCGGCCCCTCAGCATCGCCCAGCCCGCCGGCACGGTTGCCTATAGCTACGACGCGGCGGGCAACCGCGCGACCCTGGGCCTGCCCGGCGGAAAGACCGCGACCTACCGGTACGATGCCGACAA
>JAABUX010003063.1_pt1 | contig 22624 bp, 23 predicted proteins | sample 5561851 | NCBI WGS metagenome assembly JAABUX01 (sample SAMN10711883, study PRJNA513361) | rock metagenome | isolation source: Antarctica rocks | place: Antarctica: Victoria Land, Richard Nunatak red sandstone | collected 2016-01-03 | reverse complement strand
TGGGGCGGCCGGTCAGCTCCGCGGCGATCGCCGCGAGACCGGCCATGTCGACCGCCTCGGAGGCCGTGAGGTCGGGGCTGATGCCGTCGACGCTCTCCTCGGTCAGGATGATGGCCGTCGCCTCGGCGAGGTCGGCGTGGGTGGTCCAGGCGACCGGTCCGTCCTCCGGGACGGCCAGCTCGCCCGTCTGGAGGGCGGCGCCGAGCAACCAGGCGGCCGTCGTCGCGTAGAAGCCGTTGCGCAGCGCCGTGAACGGGACGCCGGAGTCCCGCAGCGCCGCCTCGGTGGCAGCGTGGTCGACCATGGGAGCGAAGGGCGAGGCCGGGTTCGCGCCCATGTGGCTCGTGTAGAGGATGCGGCCCGCGCCGGCTGCCTTGGCCGCGTCGATCGCCGCGCGATGCTGGCGGACCGCCGCGTCGCCGGCGCTGGTGGACGAGACGATGAGAACCTGTGAGGCGCCCTCGAAGGCGTGGGCGAGGCTCGCGGCGTCGTCGAAATCACCCCGACGGACGCGGACGCCTCGCTGACTTAGGTCCCGCGCCTTCTCCGGGTCGCGGACGCTCACGCCGATCTGCGCGGCGGGGATGCGTGCGAGCAGCCGCTCCGCGACCGCCCGGCCGAGTTGGCCGTTGGCTCCAGTAACGATGATCATGGCGCTCTCCTGTTGGTTCAACATGTGCTGATTCTCCTCTCCCCTTTCACCCTTCCGCGGTCGCCCAGGCCGATGAACCCGATCGCGGTTGCGCGGTGGTCGTGCTCATGAGGCCATGCTGTTCAGCGGGTTTCGTTGGGTCATGCTGAGGTCGAAACTCAAGGGCCGATCCGAGGCCGCCATTATAGGCGATTGATAGGGATAGCTAGGCCGCAGCAAGGATCTGCGTGAGGTCGTCCCACGCGCGCATCAAGCGCGGGGCGTGCGGCAGACGCGGGTCACCGGTTGGCTCACCCAAACGATAGAAGCCGTCGCGCAGGTGGCGCCTGAAGCCAGGGCCGTCGCACACGACCTGGGCGCACCCGCGTTGCTGGAAACCACGCATACTCCGCGTCCGCCCTTTGAGGTGTTGGTGGTCGCGCTCGATCACCTGCTGCTCCATCTTGCCCGTGACGTGCTCCGCCTCCGGTACCACCGCCCGCAGCGCCGGCGGGTAGGTCGGCGCCTTGTCCGCCGTGACGCGGTGAGGCCGTACGTCGGTCTGGTCGATGGCCCGCGCGAAGAAGGCCGTCGCCGCTGCCGTGTCACGCGTCTCGCTCAGGTACACGTCGATGACCTGGCCGTGCTCATCGATGGCGCGATAGGCGTAGACCCAGTGGCCCGCCAGCCGGATGTAGGTCTCGTCGACGGCCCAGCGGGTCCCGACGCGCCGGCGGTGCGAGCGCGCCGCGTCCTTATAGAGCGGGGTGAAGTGCTGCACCCCATCGAAGACGCTCGACGGGTCGACGTGGACGCCCCGTTCGGCCAGCAGCTCCACCATATCGGCATAGGGCAAACGGAAACGCAGATACCAGCGCACGGCGAGGGCGATGATATCGTCGGGAAAGCGGTAGCCGCGGAAGGCTGAGGTGGAGCGGTCAGTGTGACGCCGCGCGCAGGTCGCGCACTCGTAGATCTGCCGGCCGGACCGATCGCGCCCGGCCTTCGTGAAGTGGCTCCCCTCGCACCGTTGACAGCGCATGCCGCTCCCCCTCTCTACCATCGTCAGGCCACAGCATACCGCACCTCAGCACGTCCCAATGAAACCGCACGGACCATGTGGCCGCGTTTTGCCTCTTGGCCAACCATCGCAGCAGGTTACGATGCTGGACAATAGTTTCATCGGTCCCGTTTTTCGCAGTCGACAGCGCACGGCCCCCAGCTGGGTCCAGACCATCATCCCCTATCTCACGCCTGAGCAATCGGCGTGTCCTGATCGGCAGGAGTGCAGCACAACGCTGCACGATCAGTGCAGTTTACCGCTGCACTTGACACGGCGGCGTCGGAGTCAAGATGAGGGTGAAACTGGGTAGTTCTTTTGTGTCGAGCGCGTCGGTGCAGATGCGGCGTGTCACGCGCAACGCCAAATCAAGAGATGCTGCTGGCGAACCTAAAAGGAGCCTCATTGGCAGATCGGTGGCACGTGTGACCACACGCAGTTTGACGCGTCTGAAACTCGTGACGGAGGGTTCGCCAGCAGCAGCATCAAGACTGGCGCTTACAACACCCAGCAACGCATCCTGTCACGGGAGTTTCGCGTGCTTTCGCCTATCTGGGCGGCACGCTTTCACCTGACGCTGCGTGCAACAGCGGTATACGTTTCGCAGCGATGATGCTACAACGTCAATATGAGTGTGGTTATCAGCGCCGTCTATGTCATCATGCTGTGTATGTACGGATGGCAGGTTATCTATCGGGTCGTCACGCGCACCAGGGGAGAGACTCGACCCTACGATGCGCTCCTCTGGTTGTCAGCGGCCGTGCTCGTGCTCGTGCCGATCGTCGCCGACGTCACCGCTGCCGTTGGGTGGAGCGACCCCGACACCCTCTATCCGACGATACTCAGTGTTGGGGGGATCATGGGGCTCCTCACCTGGGATGTGCGGACCGCGTGGTCTAGGGCACGCCACGCCGTCTCGGATGGAGGCTGACGGCAGAGCGGAGAGCGGCGCCATGATAGACCAGGCGGCTGTAAGACGGAGGCTACGCGGACATGACGGGAGACAGGGACTATATCACCCTTGCTGAGGCCAGCAAACGGGCGGGACTGAAGAACGCAGGCTCCCTGTATCGGGCGGTGCAGAGTGGCCGCCTCAAAACGGTGACGGCGATGGCAGGGCCGCGCATCGTGCGCCTGACGACGCAGGCGTGGCTGCATGAGTACCTGGACAGCCAGCGCTGCGGGACATAGGGCAGGGACAGGTCACGACGTCAGACCTCCGCACGGAGTGTGTAGACCGCGCCGTGACCGATCCCGAGGCGGTCGAGTAATCCCTGCTCCACCAACTCCTCCAACAAACGCTGCACCACCTCACCGTTGAGACCAAGACCAATGGCGCCGGCGACCTGAGCGGCGGTGGCGCCGCGCGGTTCCTCCACCGCGATGATGGCGAGAATCTCATCCACCGTCGTATTGTCGGCGCTCGATCCTCCAGGTGTGCGTGTCGGGTTGGGATAGTTGGGATTGTCCGTGGTCGTGACGGTGCGCCCTAACGGATGGACGTACACGTCGCCCACCTCAAAGTCCTCGAAGACACGGCCGCGCCACCCTTCCTTGACAGCCATCGCTCCTCCTCCCCTCTCTTCTCTACCGTCACCACGCGTCGCGGCGTCCTCCGTTATCGTCCAAGGACATGCCGCTGTGTACGCCCCGCCGGGGTTAAATTGCACCCTCGCCGTTAGCAGATGTCATACTCGGCCGCGAACCCGTAGCCCCTGAACGTCTGCACGCACGCATTGGCGGCCTCCCACGAGGCGTCGGCGGCGAATAACTTGGCCATGTTGGTCTCCGCTCCGCACGGTTCTCCGCGGTCGAATAACTCGGTCGCACGGATGCGCATGAGGTCGGCGGCCTCGGCATTGGCATAGGCCTGGGCGATGGGGAATTGCACACCCTGGTTCGCGCCGATCGGCCGGCCGAAGACCTCGCGCTGCTTGGCGCGGGCGATCGCACGATCGATGAACCAGTGGCCGTCGCCGACGCACTCGGCCGCGATCAGGATGCGCTCGGCGTTCATCCCATCGAGGATGTAACGGAAGCCCTGGCCCTCGATACCGATCAGGTTCTCGGCTGGCGCCCGCACATTCTCAACGAACAATTCGGTCGTGCTGTGGTTGATCATGGTGCGGATGGGCTGCACGGTCAGGCCATGCCCAACGGCCTCATGCAGGTCGACGATGAAGACGCTGAGCCCATCGTCGCGCTTTTGTACGTCCGGTAAGGGGGTGGTGCGTGTGAGCAGGAGCATGAGGTCCGAGTGTTCGACGCGGGAGATCCAGATCTTGTCCCCATTGACGATGTAGTGGTCGCCGCGTCGCACCGCCGTGGTGCGCAAGCTCGTGGTGTCGGAGCCGGCGTCTGGCTCCGTGACGCCGAACGCCTGATGAGTTTTGACAATCAAAATCGGTAAGGATAAGGTGTAGTTTGGGGGGTGTGTTGGAAGGAGGCTACGATGCCGGCGCGGCGGACTTTGGACCTGACGGAGGCGCAACGGGAGGAGTTGACACAGCACCGGGATCATGACCGGCGGCCCTGGGTGCGTGAGCGTTGCGCCGCCCTGCTCAAGATCGCTGACGGCATGGCGCCCCACGCCGTCGCCCGGCGGGGCTTGCTCAAGCCACGGGACCCCGATACCGTCTACGACTGGCTCGACCTGTACGAAACGCACGGCTTCAGGACCGTGGAGCACTTCCCGCAGGGCGGGCGGCATCGGGGCGCGCCCATCGCGCGCCGCGCGGAACTGGAGGAGCGGCTGGCCCACGCGCCGGGCGAGGAGGCGCGCCAAGAGATCGCGCCGACGGCCGACGGCCCTCCACCCAGCCGCTGGAGCTTGTGGGCGGTGCGCGCGACGTTCCGCTGGGCGCGGGAGATGAGCCTCTCGGGGGTGTGGCGCGCGCTGCGACGGGAAGGGCTGCGCCTGCGTCGCGGCCGCATCCGGCCGTACGATCCTGACCCCGCGTACGCGACCAAGCGCGATCATCTGCTGGCCTGCCTGCGCGACGCGGCGGCCCATCCCGACGAGGTGGCGCTGCTCTTCCTTGACGAGATGGGTTTTTCCCGCTGGCCGGAGCCGGCGGCCGACGGGGGTGTCGCCGCCCCCGCCGCAGCGCCCGTCGCCGAGCAAGGCGCCCCCAACAACAAGCAATGGCGGATCATGGGGGCGCTCGATGCCCTGACCGGGCAGGTCACCTACCGCGACGCCTACATCATCGGCCGCGCGAAAGTCGGCGCCTTCTATCATCAGCTTGTCGCGGCCTATCCGCAGGCCCGCCGCATCTATGTGGTGCACGATAACTGGTCGATCCATACCCACCCCGACGTGTGCGCCGTGCGGGCGTCCCTGCCTCAGATCGAGCCGGTCTGGTTGCCAACCTATGCCCCGTGGCTCAATCCCATCGAGAAACTCTGGCGCTGGATGCGCGCTGACGTGCTGGCCCTGCATCGCTTGGCCGATGATTGGGACGCGCTGCACACGCGCGTCACCGCCTTCCTCGACCAGTTCGCCGCTGGCTCGGCTGACCTGCTGCACTATGTGGGCCTCCTCGGTGATGGCCGACTCGCCACCGCGCGGCGTGCTGTGCGGCATGATGACCGCTTTTGCTCGTCAAAACTGATTAGGCGCAACTCGCCTGCGGCAATGCGGGGTAGGTAGCGCCGCTTCTGCTCCGCGCTCCCATGACGGAGGAGGGCGCCCATGGTGTACATCCGCGCATGGCATACGCCCCCGGTGCCACCGGAACGATTGACTTCTTCCATCACTGCACAGCCCGCGGCCAGGTCAAGCCCACCGCCGCCATACTCTCGAGGTATCAACACGGAGAGATAGCCCGCGCGCGTGAGCGCCCCCACGAATTCCTTGGGGTAGGCGTGCTCCGCGTCGAGGGCTCGCCAATAGGCATCGTCGAAGGCCGCGCAGAGTTCCCGGACGCCCGCCCGCATGTGGGACTCCGGTATCCGCGGGGTAACCTTGCTCATGGACTCCTCCTGTGCGCGCATCTAGCTTGCCTGCGTCCCTTCAGCGTGATCACCCGCTTCGCACCGCAGCGTTATCGGCGATGCACGCGGGGATTGGGCACACCCCGTAAACTCCACGCGAGCGTGTGGCGCGCCGCTGGGCTTGCCATCACACGTCCTGCCTGGGGTCCGCCGGCCGTTCAATCGCGGTGCGGATGGCGGAGAGGGATCGGCGTTGCCGGCCGTCGCTGTCGAAGTTCGTGGGCGCCAGCCATGTCTCGAACGCGGTCCGAATAACCGGCCAGTCGCGATCGAGCATGGCGAACCACGCGGTGTCGCGGTTGCGGCCCTTGATGACCATGTGCTGGTGAAACAGGCCCTCATAGCGGAACCCCAACCGCTCGGCAGCCCGGCGCGACCGCGCGTTGAGATCGTCACACTTCCATTCGAGGCGACGGTAGCCCAGAGCCTCAAATGCGTGGCGTGCCAGGAGGAAGATGGCCTCTGTCGCCTGCCGTGTCCTCTGGATGATGGGCGCGAACCAGATATTGCCGACCTCGATGACCCCGTGGCTCGGCGTGATGCGCAGGAAACTGACCATGCCTGACGGGCGCTCCGTGTGCTGATCGATGACCGTCAAGAACAGCGGATCGGTTGATGCGGCCGTTGTCTCCAGCCAGGCCGTGAAGGTTTCCTCGGTACGGAACGGACCCATGGGCATGTAGTCCCACAGCATTGGATCTTGGCCGTCGTGCGACGCCGCAAACAGTGACCGTGCATGGCCGGGCGGATTAACGGGCTCCAGACGAACCGTCGCGCCTACCAGACCGCAAGGTTCGGGATATCGTGCGGGTGTCCACACGACACCCTCCCCAAGCGCCCTATTCATGGCCATCACACCCTTCTTTCCACGTCAAGACAGAGCATCGTCTGCATTCTCTGATTAGCCCTTTTCCCCTCGACCGTCCTGTGCGTCCCATGACAGCCGGCGTTAGGCTACGCCGCCCCGCCCCCTCTCCCACACGCTAGCATGCGCGGGTCCCCTCGCGGTCGGCGCTACGCTGGGTGGAGCAAGGACGCCATGAACACGGTGTGGCGTCCGGCCCATCCCCTTGTGGGTTAGGTTCTCAGCCACTTTAACACACCCGCATTATAATCAACCGCTGTGTTTGCCAGAGATCCAGTTGATCTGAACTGTGGGGCGTACCGGGCCGTCCACTGCTTCCACCTGGGATGATATACCGTGCGTGATGACGGTCCGCAAAATCGACGACTTGACGGTAGACGGGAAGTCCTGTGATCGCGAAACGCGATCCCGGCTGTATGGCGTACGTGGCGACCTGCACGGTATCGCTGTCGCCCCCGATCCCTACCCGCGGAGGGTTAAGCTCATCCGCCTGGTGCGGGAATAGGGTCGCCAGGGTATGCACGGCGTTGGTTTGGTGGTACCGTGCCCACCGCCAATCGTCTGGCGCTGATCCACCGATCCGCCCCGCATCCTCCCAGGCCTGGGCCAGCGCCTCGCTCAGCACAGGCGTCCAGGGGCGGCCATCCGGCGTCGTAGCGGATGCGTCGAGAGTCCACACCACGTTGGCCAGCCAGCGCCTAATCATCCCCTCGCACGCGGGTACCTCGCCCGTGGTCATCCACTCCCAGGCCTGCGCGCCAACGATCGGTTGAAAAAGGATGCGCACGACGCGCCGCCGGAAGCATCCGTAGAGCAGCGCCGGCCCACTGTCGGGATGGAGGTTCCCGTCCCATGCCGCAAGGAACGCACGCGCCATCTCGGCCGTCCCCTCCAGCCGTCCTAGGCGCTGGCATAGGCGTATCCATGCCTGTGCCGCGAGAGAGGTTGTATCTCCCTGCACCGCTTGTACCTCGAGCGGAGACAGACGCGCGCGTCGGCTCAGGCATTCCCTGATGCGTGCGGCCCGAAACGGATCGGCGAACGCGTCGGCGATGTAGGGCTCGTCGTCCGGCAGGATCTGTTGATTGGCCGTGACGATCAGGCCGTCGGGTGGATTCAGTACGTGCGGCATCTGCTCGAAGGGCAGCATTCCGATCCACTCGTGTTCCCCCGTCCACCCCGGCGCGGGAAACTGTCGATGGGCTGTGGATGAGCGTTGCGGCAGGATGCCACGCAACAGATAGCCAATAGTGCCCGCCGTGTCGGCCGACACCAGGTTGTTGACCGGGTCAACCCACGCGCGCTGCGCCTCGTGCAACGCGGGAACCGTCGTGGCGACCAGCATGGCGCGCAGCGCCTCGAACGTGCGACACGGGGCGTCGGTCGCCGTATAACGCAGCGCGAGGGCGTAGCCCTGACGCGGATCGCCATGGACAACAGGGCCATGCCGTGTCCGCCAGATCTCGATGGCGACCGCGTCATGGTCACGAACCACGATCTCTTCCACATGATGCGTGGCGATGTCCCACCCGGTGGGCGTGCGATACCGCGCGGGGTCGGTCGCGTCGAACTGCTCGATGTAGAGATCCTGGTAGTCCGCCATCGCATGCGTGATACTCCAGGCCACCGCGCCGTTGTCGCCAAAGTGGGGGAAGCCGGGGACACCTGGGAACACCGCTCCGACGACATCGACGGTTGGGTAGATGAGATGAACCTGCCAGTAGACATTCGGCACGTCGAGCTGCCGATGGGAGTCGTTGCAGAGGATCGGTTTGCCCGTGGTCGTCCGGGAGCCATGGACGGCCCAGCTGTTGGATCCGGCGTCAGTCTCGGCCAGGAACCCAAGATGTGCGGCCGCAGCGCGGAGGTCGCGCGCTGAATCCTCAAACAGACGACGCACCCGGCCGTTCAGGGGAAGGATCGTGGTGGATCCTTCCAGCGGGCGGCCGTCCAGGCGCGCGTAGGCGTCGGGACCGATCAAGGCCAACAGCTGCGCCTGCGCGAGCTTGAGTTGCCACGTTCCCATCAGGACATGCCGGATCTTAAAGCTCACGACGGACTGCCAGGGCTCCCAGGGCTCGGGCGTCACCTTGGTCAGGTGGTACTCGACGGGGAGCGGGTGGCCGGACACGAGGAAGGCGTTGACCCCGGCGGCGTAGGCCTCAAACATCGCGCGCGTGGGCTCCGACATAACGGCCACATCAGCACGTGCGGCTGCTTCCAATTGGAGGCGCCGCGCGAGGCGGTCGCTCGGCACGGCCTCAGGACCGACGACCTCCGCCCAGCGTCCCACCGCACGTCGCCGGTCATACTCCATCTGCCAGAGCCGGTCTTGAGCGCTCGCGAAACCCATACCGAACCAGGCATCCGGTTCCGAGGGGGCATGGACATGCGGGATACCGTACGGGTCACGGCGAATCGTGATCGATCCGTGTAACCCCTCGACCACCCGCGTCCCCGTGCGTTGCGCTTGCCCACTGACCATCGGCATAACATTCCTCCTGTCTGACGACCATGACATGTGTGCGTCGGACCCACCGCTGGCGCCGGTCGATCGACCGGCGCCAGCACCGAGAGCGGAACCAAATGGCACGCGATTCAATGGCTCGACTCTATAATACGCCAGATGGACTCTTCACGCGCGCATCGTTCACCGGTAAACGGGCCGCGGGTATGACATCGACGTCCTTGAGCGATACGGCCGCCTCTTTCTGTGTGTGTCATGGTCATGCGCCAGACCGTTCGAGCGCCGTGATGGCGGCGGGGGCCGGCGATGGCCATCGCCTGACGACCGGACCCTGAGGGACCTCTCTTCATAATACCGTTGGCGCACGCGGAATGGTCGCAGGCGAGCTGTACCAGCCGACAGTCTTAATCCGGCCAGCGCGTGCGCGTGCAGCGGCCACACGTATGGACCTGCGGCTGCCGCTGAGACCCTGTCGTGGCTCCTCTGCGCATCCGTGCCGTCCTAATCGCGTACAGGCGCCACGATGAGGAGACATCTGGGTCCGTGCCAGCAGCTTGTCACACGAGGTCGATGGTTCTAGCACTTTACCCTGATAGCGTCGCATCTGAGGGAGTGCCAACGTCCGTGCGTGATCCGGCGATGACACCTGCGAGTGCCCTCAGCTATGTCACCGACCTAATGGCGTACGTACGCATACCTACGGGGTGGATATCATGTACCAGCGCGCAGATGATGCGCTCTCCCGTCACAGCATGAAAGCCTTTCGCCGAAGTAGCTTAAAGGCGCGTCGAACGAAAGGGTGCGGCGCTATCCACGTCGGCCCGAGGGCTGGGTGTTCCGCGAGTCACCCCGACCCTGGTTGGACGTACGGATGAGGGTGGTCACAACACCTCTAGCCTGCGACGAAGTCGGGTGGGCGATGGGTATGAAAGTCCGTTACTCCCTGGAAGGCCACCGCGACTTGTAGCGCCAATGCATCCTCATAAGGGGGCGCGAGGACCTGCACACTTACCGGGAGGTTGTCAGCGCAGAATCCGCACGGCAGAGCCACCGCTGGCCCACCTGTTGCATTGCTGATACCCAAATAGCGGAAATCCCAGTCGTCCACGCCCTCCCGTTCGGTCTCATCGATGGAGCGTGCGACGGTCGTGTCCGTTGGGCACATGAGTACATCATAGCGGCCGAACAGGTTGCTCATGCCACGATTGAACCACGCACGCATCCGCTGTGCGTCAACATACTGCGTCGCGGGCATCGCGTGACTCGCCAACAGGTACCGACGGACGATGGGGCCATAGTCCTCGGGTCGTTCACGCAACCAGTGCGCGTGGTACGAGCCCGCCTCCGGGTCCATGATACCCAGCAGGATAGCGCTCACGGTATCGAGGCCGGGCACTGTTACCGCTTCCACGGTCGCTCCCAGCGCCTGCACCGTCGCCGCCGCCGCCTCGACACCTCGCCGATAGGGCGATTCCAGGCCCTCAAGCAACTCGGCAAGGAACCCCACACGTAGGCCGCGTAAGTCCCGCAACAACTCTCGTGGGGCCTGCCAGTGACTCAACCTCGTTGAGGAGGGATCCCGTGGATCGGTCCCAGCCATGGCCTCGAGCATCACCATCGCGTCGGCGGCCGTACGCGTCATGGGACCAACGTGGTCCAGTGAGTAAGACAGCGGCACCACACCCGCGCGGCTGACTAGGCCGTACGTTGGCTTGTGGCCTGTGATCCCACACGCAGCCGCCGGCGCCCGAATGCTGCCACCGGTGTCGCTGCCCACCGCGCCATACGCCAGTGCGGCGGCGACGACTGCCCCAGAGCCCCCGCTCGACCCGTTGGCCGAGCGGTTGGTGTCCCATGGCGTGCGACTCGGACCATAGTCAGGGTGGGAGAATCCATAGGCAAACTCGGCCATGTGGGTCTTGCCTAGTACAACCGCCCCCGCCGCCCGCAGCTTGGTCACGACCGTGGCGTCGCGCATGGGGATGTAATCGGCGAGGATGCGACTGCCGGCTGTCGTGCGAACGCCAGCCGTCTCGCACAGATCTTTGAGAGCGATCGGCACTCCGAGCAATGTTCCACGCTCCCCCGCCTCCCGCCGCGCATCGGCCGTTTCGGCGTCGGCTAGAGCTTGGTCGGCCATCACGGTGATGTAGCCATTGAGCCGGGCGTCATAGCGTTGGATACGCTCCAACAGAAGCAGCGTCACCTCCCGAGACGTCACCTCGCGCCGCGCTAGGAGAGCAAGGAGGCCACTGATACTCGCAAAGGCGATATCATCAAGCGTCATCGGTCAGCTCCGCGCCTGCCCCCTGCCCGATCCGTCCGTGGCAACGGCCGGAACAGCGCCGCCGACTCGTCGGTCGCCATCGCCGATATCCGCAAGATCTCGGCCGCACGGTCCGACCGTTGGGTTTCAGGAACGATCTCATCGAGCTCGGCGTCCGTTAGATCAAAACCCTGTCGGCCCAAGAGTCGCCGCAGTTCCTCCACGGCGTCAGGTTCGTGTCTCATACAATGTACCCCCTTTGTTACCTACAGGTCACACACCGCTCTCCCAGATCGCAAGAACACCTGTATGTAGATACCCCATCGGATGCCACAGATGTGCGAACACACGGGCAATGACCGTGATTGTTTATCCATACCAGCAGCATCCGTCGATCACATCTCTGGCTCTGGCATTCTTGCCTACAACCGCACGGGCCACTCCCTGGGTCAGGAGAGGGATAGGCCAGACGTTCCATACGCGCCCGGCGCCACCCGATCTACCACGCGCTGCTCATCCCCACCACACCTGCTGGAGCACGCGCGCTGTATTGCCGCCTATCAACTTCGCGATGTCGTCGTCCCCAAAGCCATGTACGACGAGCCAGCGCGTGCCGTTGAGGAGCGCTTCGGCGGGACTCTCGATTCCGTTGACAAAGGGAACCTCCTCGTAGGCGGGCCCCGTTTCCTCCCCAATGGAGAGTTGCGCGTCAAAGGCATGATGGAGTCCGACGTGATCGCCGAACAGCGTGTCAGGGCCCAACGTCACGTGATCAATGCCCACGAGATCGATACAATACGCGACGTGCTCCATAATCGAGTCAATGCTGTGCTGGGGATGCTGTGGGGTGAGTGTCGTATGCGGAGCAGCCTCGATACCACACACGCCCCCTGCGGCGGCACAGGCCTGAATAACGGCATCGGGTTTCATCCGCGCGCTACCCCAGAGCGTACGCGCTCCCGCGTGACTGATAAAGATAGGCTGTGTGCTGACCATGATGGTATCCAATGCTGTTTGGTCACCCGCATGAGACACGTCGATGGCCATGCCCAGTTGGTTCATACGCCGGACCGCCTGCCGGCCAAAGACGGTCAGGCCGCCATCGTGCCGCTCACGCAAGCCTGATCCCAGTGCATTGCTCTCACTGTACGCGATGCCCATCATCCGAATACCCAACCCATAGAGGATATCGAGCCGGTCAATCTCATTCTCGATGGGCGTCGAGGACTCCAGAGACGGGATCCACGCAAGCTGACCACGCGCCTTGGCATCATAGATGTCTTGCAGGGTCCTGGCCGGAACCAGGAAGTCCTGGTGGGCGATATCGCAGAGCCGCATGCCGAGGTCGGCAATGATATCAGACCACTTCCAGCCATTCGCTGAGGTAATTAAGGCCATCCCGTCCATCAGGTTGTCAAAGATGGCGTCGAGGCCGGACACACTAAGCCCCTGGTAGCCCGTCACCTCGCGTCCCTGCCGCTTCTGATCGACGATCTCCGCCGGATCATCCGGCAAAACAGTGGGATGGTCATGCAGCGAGATGACCAGGTGGGCGTTGAGCAGGCGCTGGACGCGTTGCTCCTGATCCGGCGTTACCTCGACTCGCTGCGAGGGCACGCGGTCAATCTCCCGCGCCAATGTAAACGACCGGTAGTCTGTCCCCGCCTCAAGATAGCTATAGGACGTGTATCCCTTGTATCGCGTCGATTTCATGGGCTATCCTTTCCCTTAATTGGTACGTGTCCAGCGGATAGGCTGGGCAGCCGTGGATCGCGCTGTGCGTCATGCATCACCGGGTGCAATGTGTCACTGGAGAAGAGCGCCTCCATCGACATACAGCATGATCCCCGTGACGTACGCGGCATCATCGGAAGCCAGGAAGAGGGCCGCACCGGCGACATCGTGCGGCAGACCGATCCGACCAAGAGGAACCCGCGTCAGAATGCTCTCCATACGCTCTTCTTTCGCCAGTGGGTTCATGCCTGTGCGGATCCACCCTGGCGCGAGGCAGTTCACGCGAATGTGATGCTGGCCCAGCTCAACGGCCATCGTTTTGGTCAGCATGCGCACCCCGCCTTTACTGGCCGAGTAGATCGCCGCCTCCGGCTCCGTCACCTCGGCGAAGACGCTCGCCGTGTTGATGATCGCGCCACCTGTGCCGCGCGCGACCATCACGCGCGCGGCGACCTGGCCACAAAGATAAACACCGCGCAGGTTGATATCCATGATCACGTCGTACTGCTGATCCGTTTCGTCCAGGAAAGGCGCGCCATAGCCAACGCCGGCGTTGGCTACCATAATATCCAGTCCGCCACAGTCCGCGGCCGTGCGCGCGACCAGTCTCTCAACCTGCACCCGCTCGCGCACGTCGGTCTGTAGCGTGAGGCCGCGCCCTCCACCATCCTGCACCATCTGCAGCGTTTCCGCTAATCCCACATCGTTGACGTCGGCCAGCGCCACGATGGCGCCCTCCGCGGCAAACCGAAGGGCGATCCCACGCCCAATACCCGACGCGGCTCCCGTCACTATAGCAACCTTGCCGTCTAGTCTCATCACAGCGCTCCTCCCATGATTGACAATTGCTTTACCACCGACGCCTTAGGTCGTGGAACATGCCTGAGACATCCCCGTGGCCGCCCCGACACTTCCCCATGTTCTGGACCATAGCTCGCCAGACGCTGCAACCATTACCGCAGTCATGGCGACTCCTAGGGGCGATCCAGTTATAGATAAAGGCTCCCGCTCGTGGCGTGCTGTTAGCGCACGCGCGGGTCAATGACATCCCGGAGCGCGTTACCGATGATGAAGAAACAAAGGACGGTTGTGGCGATCAGAATCCCCGGCGGATAGACGAGCCAGGGTGCGATCAGCTCGTACTCCTGCGCGTTATTCAACAGGTTGCCCCAACTCGGCAACGGTGGTTGGATGCCTAGCCCGAGATAACTGAGCGCCGATTCTGTCAAAATAGCATACCCAACCGTTAATGTCGCCTGCACCGTGATCGTTCCCACGGCGTTTGGTAAGAGGTGGCGCATGATGATGCGCTGCCCGCTGACCCCCAACGCGCGCGCAGACTCGATGTACTCGCGTTCCCGCAACGCCAAAATCTCGCCGCGTACCAGGCGTGCGGTATAGGTCCATGAGAAGAGCCCGATGACGATCATGATATTGAGCGCATTGGGCTGGAACATGGTCGCGACAATGATGAGCAGAAAGAACGTCGGAATCGAGAGCATGATGTCGACGAAGCGCATCAGGATGCCATCGACGATGCCACCATAGTACCCCGCGACCGAGCCGACGATGATACCGATGCTCATGGCCACGAGCATGGCCACCAGGCCGACGGCAAGGGAAATTTGACCGCCGAACAAACAGCGCGCCAACAGGTCGCGGCCGTTGTTGTCGGTGCCAAATAGGTGTGTCGCAGTCGGGCCAGACAAGGTGTTGGCAAGGTCGATCGCATCAGGGCTATAGCGCGACACAAGAGGGGCGCCAATGGCGCTGGCGTAGAGAATTAACAGGATGATCGCGGCGGCGACGGCAAAGCGATGGTGCCGGAAACGCCGCCAGAAGGTGACGCGGGTGACCGTCAGATCACGCTCGTCGCTCTCGTGCTCTGTCTGCGCGGGAAGCGCGACGTCATGCAGCGTCATTGCAAGCGGATCCGTGGATCAAGCACACTGTAGGCGACATCCGCCAAGAGGTTGCCCGCGATGACCATGAGTCCCGCGACGATCGTCGCGCCCATGATGACCGGGTAATCGCGCTGGAAGGCCGCGCTAATGGTCAGTTGTCCCATACCCGGCCACGCGAAGATCGTCTCGATGACCACGGCCCCGCCCAATAGATCTGGCAAGGTAAGGCCAATCGTGGTCACTAAAGGAATAACCGCGTTACGCACGCCGTGCTTGAGCAGGATACGCAATCGTGGCAACCCTTTAGCCTGTGCTGTCCGCATATAGTCTTGCCGAATGACGTCCAGCATCCCTGAGCGTAGGAACAGCGTCCACTGCCCGAGGTACGCCAAACTGAGGACACTCGCCGGGAGCACTAGGTGACGTAGACGATCCCCGGCCGAAGGCGCGACGTTCAAGGTTTGCAAACCGGCGGAAGGTAGCCAGTGCAGGTTCACGGCAAAGATAATGATCGCGACCAGCCCCACCCAAAATTGGGGGACCGCGAGACCGAGCAAGGAGACCGTGGTGATGAGGCGATCGATGACCCGATTGTGCCCGGTGGCCGCCAGGAGGCCACACGGAATACCGAGGAGCAGTGAGATACCAATCGCCGCTCCCATCAATTCGATCGTCGCGGGTAAGCGGGACGCGATAATGCTGGTCACAGCGCCGCCTGTGATGAGCGAATCGCCCAGGTTGCCACGCGCGAGCAGACCCAGCCAGCGCACATATTGCACCCACAGCGGGGCATCCAGGCCAAGCTGATGCTCCATGATTTTGGTATCGGCGGGGCGCAGGCGCGGGACCATGAGAATCGATGGGCCACCTGGCGCGATGTGAATAATGAGAAAGGTCAGGGTGCAGATGCCAAGCAAGAGCGGAATGGTCAGCGCGAGGCGTCGCGTCAGGTACGTGATCATACCACACACTCCGTCTTCGTCCCTGACGCCCTCGCCACGCACTGTCGGTCAGCCATTAGTAGCCCGGTTTACTCGCAGACGTGCTCCACTGCCACGCGTTCCAGATATCGGTGTCGGCCGCGTGCGGCGTGTACCCCTGAATCGCCTTGTCCATGACCCACATGGTACGCGGCGCGTTGAGCCAGAGGAAGGGCAAATCCCGATTCATCACGTCCTGTAGTTGGTCAAACACGCGCTTCTGTGACGCCGCGTCAATGGTCGTGCGCGCCTGGTCCAGCAATGTATCCACCGTATGATTGCAATAGGATCCATAGTTGGTACCCGACTGCGCCGGCGTCTGGTGACAGCCAAATTGAAAGAGATTGTCGGGAAAGGCGTAGTTGAAATAGTAGCCGATCGCGGCGTCGAACTTGCCATTGTTGAGGTGGGAGTTGGTCAGGACGCTACTCTCCAGCCCCTGCAGTTGCACGCTGACGCCAACGTTGGCCAAGTCTTGCTGGATGATGGTCGCCATCTGCTCTCCCTGCGAGTCCCCCCGCGTGAACAGCAATGTGAAAGCGAAGCGCACGCCGCCCTTGGCAAGTGTTCCCCCACCGCTCGCCTTCCAACCAGCCGCGGCGAGGAGCGTTTTAGCCTTCGTCGGGTTGTACGCATAGGTATTGGGCACATGTGCGTTATAGAGGGCGCCCGTCGCCGGCGGAATCTCCGCATTCATCAGGTCGGCGCGTCCCCCGTAGACGGCTTTGACAATGCCCGCCCGATCAATCGCGTACATCATCGCCTGCCGTACACGTTGGTCCGCGAAGAACGGGCGATGGACGTTCAGCCACACCGAACTCCACTGCAAACCACTGACCTGATAGAGGTTGAAGCGACTTCGATCCAGCACACGCACGAACTTGGGCAGCATCGGCGTGGCCTGGACCTCCCCTGTCTGCAACTGAGCGAAGAGCGTGTTGTCGTCCGGAATCGTCTTCCAAATGAGCGTGCCCAGCTTGGAGTGCCCGCCAAAGTAGTAGGGGTTGGGTACCAGCGTGATGTGATCATTGGGCACTAGTTCTTTGATCATCCAGGGACCAGGTCCGATCGGCCACTGCTTGTAATTGGTTCCCCAATTGGCCTTGTCGATCTTGAGGTGCTGGAAGACACGCTTTTCCAGGATAAACATCTGCGCCGAGTTGGCAAGGAATGGCGCAAAGGGTTGCTTGAGCGTCACGCGTAGCGTGAGCGAGTTGACCGCTGTGATGGACGTCACCTGATTATAGAACGAGGCGACGACGGGAGAAATTTTGGGATTGGCGTAACTTGTCATGGTCCAGGCCACGTCATCGGCCGTGAGAGGATGACCGTCCGAGAAGCGCACGCCCGGACGAATATGGAACGTGTAGACCTTGCCGCCGTTACTAATGGTCCAGGACTTGGCGACATCGGGCACGGGCTGTAACGTCTTTGGAGCCACATCGACCAGGAAGCCGGCCGTGAGTTCATCGATCTGCCAGGACGCCAGATCAGGCTCGGTAAACGGGTTGATGTCGGCTGGAAATGTATTATAGCCCACCACCACTGTGCCCCCCGTCGCGAGCATACTCCGACGCCAAAACGTGGCGTCGGACGCGGAGGGTAGGACCCGCGATGCGACCGGACGGGGTCCCGACAGGGCATGCGCCGGAACGGCAGCGGTTGACACGAGAGCCACGGCCAGTGCCACAATCGAAACGAGGGGTCGGCATCCTATTCGTTGGGTCAGTGTCATATCGACGTATCTCCTCCACATCATGCGCACATGCGTCGTCGCGACGGCCAATAGTATCCTAAACTGTTCTCAGGTCTCACGGATGAGCTAATCATAACGTATGCAGCAAACCTCAGTCAAACACGACATGTGCGCGCCATAGAGGTCAGGGCGCGCAACGGGCTACCCTCCGCCACATACGGCATAGCAATGGCCCACGAGTGGATGCTGCACGCCATTGGCGTCATGTGCTAATCCGACGAGTTGTTACCGTTATCGGTCTCTCAGTACAAGCGGCGCACAGTGCTGCGCGACTTCGACGCCCGTCGCCCACCAAACCCCTGGCTTTTCCTTGATGTGCTGGATGAGACGGTCCAATAGGGCGATACGATGCGGACGCCCGGTAACCTCGGGATGCATAGTCAGCATGAAGTAGCCGCCTTCCGCATATAGGCCGTCGAATTCTGCTGACCAAATCTGGAACACTGTATCGGGATTAGTCAGGTGTCCGCCAGTATCGAGGTCGTAACCAAAGTACGGCCAGTCGTCCAGAATCCATTGGACCGGCAGTTCCAGGATGCGGTGATCGCCGTCCTGCTCGACATAGGGGGCGTCATCTCCCATGCAACTGCTGTCGTAGAGGAACCCAAACTCGTTGAGCAAGGCGAGAGTGGTGGGCGTGATCTCCCACGCCGGTGAGCGATAGCCGACCGGCCGTAGACCCAGATGCCGATCGAGCGCATCCAGCCCCTTCTCTATAGCGACTCGTTCCTCGACGGCGTTCAGCGTATCCGGGCGCTCGTGGAGATAGCCGTGATGACCGATCTCGTGACCGCCGCGCACAATAGCGCCAAGGTCCTGCGCGTGTAGCTCTGCCGTGTAGCCCGGCACATAAAAGGTTGCGCGGATGCCGTGGTCGTCAAGCAGGTCGAGAATGCGTGGTAGTCCACGGCGGATACCATAACGCCCCTGAGAGAGAGACGTGAGGCGACGTGTATAGGCCTGACCCATGGCCAGATACCCGCTCTCGGCGTCGACGTCGAAGCTGAGCGTAACGGCGCATTGTGCGCCTGCGGCCCAGGGTATACGGCGGCGTGCATCTGTTCGTTGTCCCATCACACCTCTCCTTCCTTCCTTAAACCCCGTCAGAACTCAGGGTATGCGGTCGCGTACGATGACCGTGGGTGTCTATCGTGGGAGCAGGGGCGTCACCTACACACGCAATGACCATCCTCTACCCAAAAGCGAATAGTACGTCGTGCGTTAAAACAAATCGGAGCCGCCATCAATGCTGATCACCTGACCGGTGCACCACGCGGCATAGTCCGAGGCAAAGAACAGCACACCGTGAGCGATATCGTCGGCGGCGCCAAGTCGCTGTAGCGCCAGTCCGTGCACGATCTCCTGTTGCCGCTGCTTGCCATACGACTCCCATTGACGCTCGGACGCTGGGTTGCTCAGCACGAACCCTGGAGCGACATTATTGACCGTGATGCCCCATGGGCCCAACTCGTACGCCATCTGACGCGTGAGTCCAATCTGGCCGGCCTTTGCGCTTGCATAAGCCTGTATGCCCGTCAGGCTCACGCTACGGCCAGCTCCAGATGAAATGTTCACGATGCGCCCGTAGCGCTGCTGTTTCATTGCTGGAGCAACGGCCCGTATACACAAGAATGACGCCGTCAGGTTTATGGCGACAACCTTGGTCCACTCCTCTGCGGAAACGGTCTCGATCGGACGTCCAACTTGGCCGACAACCCCACCTGCATTGTTGACCAAGATATCGACGCGGCCAGCCGCGGCCATGACCTCGGCCACAAACGCTGAAACCTCATCCTCCCGCGTCACGTCAACCCGACGGGAGACACAGCGGCCACCCTGTCTCTCACATAGCTGTTGCGTTTCTCGCAATTCCTCATCGAGGATATCGCAAGCCCAAACAGACGCCCCTTGCTGAGCGAGATGGCGGCTGATGGCGCGCCCGAATCCATGAGCCGCCCCCGTGACGATTGCCACCCGGTCCGCGAAGTCAAATATCAAGGTGAGTTCTCCACGCTATCCTACAGTTCCACATACCACATGCTATCGCACATAATCGGTACAGGAGAGCACCTGTACCGATGCCACGCCACGCGTCGTGATCTCTTGATAATCGAGGGGCTCCACGTGCTTGGTTGCTGCCGTTATAGGCCTAACACTACTTTGGCGACTTCCGACATCGCTAGACATATTGACCAATTAGCAGCGTGTCTGCCGCTGTTTGCGTGGTTCGTAGAGCGTCGTCACCAGTTACGATGTCCAGGCATCGAGCTACGAAAACGGCATCACGCCAAAGTAGTGCTAAGTAGGTGTTGCTAAGTTCGTGCAACCCGAACAGGCTGCACGAGGTACGCATCTAGGCGTGCCGGCCGTGCAAGAACTTACCAGTGTCTACTTAGAGCACACACCGGACCACCGGGCGGAGGTACTCCATATCCTGTGCGCGTGCGGCGTCTTCGCCGTGCCGGTGGACCCTGAGAGCCCCGACGCGCATCCGCTACAGGTTACTGGTCGCGCGTTGCTCCACGCACGCGGCGTCCTCGATGACGACGGGTATCTCGTGGCGGGAGTAACGGTGGACGTTCTCATTGGGTAGCGTCCAGAAACGATGGAAAGGAACGACCGATGGATGGAGTGATACGGAACACAAACGAACGCGGGTATGCATTCATTCGAGGCGAGGACGGCGAGGACTACTTCCTGCACGTCTCACAGCTCCGGGGCATCGCGTTCCAGGAACTCAGGCAACACGACACGGTGTCTTTTCAGCCGGCGGATGGACCGCCCGGTAAAGGCCCCATCGCGACCAACGCCGCGCGTGTCAAGCGGGCGCCCGGCTTCACGGATGAGGTTGGGCTTCCCGATCCCGACGAACCCGCGCCGGGGCGGTGGCCGCTCGCAGCAGGGCGAGTGGCGTATGACGAGGACAGCGCGTACGACTGGGATCAGGCCGGGTAGCCGGTAGCGACTGATCCGTAAGGTACGGGGAGACGGCTCTAGGCCCGCTCAGGCTGCACGGCCTTTGCGCGGGTCTCGCAGCGCCGCACGGGCAGGGGGTAAGCCGGACCGTTCACGCGGCTGATCCAGGCCAGCCAGCGCCGGTGCAGCCTGGTCCGTGCCGGTCAGCGTCCTGATCCGTGCTAATCCGGCTTGATTCGTATGATGTGATGACCGCAGGAGCGGGCCACACGAGCGGCAGGGGCCGCCCATGGCGCCGTGCAGGGGCGTCAGGTCCCAGCGTGGCGCCTGGCGGTCACGGAGGCAGCGCCCACAGTAGTCCCCGTACCCCCGCCAGGTATAGGCGTAGTCATCGATGAGGGGTATCATCTGGTGCATCGTGATCCTCCCTCGCTGGATGTACCCGTGCTTATTGCCCTTCTCAGCAAGGGCAATAGGGTAATCGTAGACCAAGAGATGACCTGGGGCAGTACCCATTCGAGCCAGTCCGTGAGGAGTAGCCGGTTTTTCCTATGCGCTCCCGCCCGTATGGGTCATTTTCGCCAACACGAGGGATGCGTCAGGACTCGGAACGCAACTATGCTGTGGTACGTGTTAGCCTGCAAGCGGCCGACCTCATCGTGCCCTACGCCGCCTGCAGCACGGCGCACACCTCGCCCCACCGCTCCTGAAACAACCGCCGTTGGTCAGCGAGGGAGACCGCCTCGTTCATGTGCCGGCGATAGCGGAGATGGTCGCGCAGTTCGTCGTGGGCGGTGCAGAAGCGGTCCGCTGAGGCGACGGAGCCGAAGCCGCGCATCGGATAATAGCGCTGCTTGATGCCCCGATGGTCCTGTTCCAGGCGGTTGTTCATATAGCGGCTGGTCCGGTGCTGCACCTCCGGTCCCAGTGTCTCGCGGATGGCGCGCGGGTAGGCGTCGTGCCCGTCCGTCGTCACCTTCTCCGGCGCGTGGCCCACCACCGTCCGGGCCCGCGCGAAGAAGCGTTTGGCGGCGTCCATGTCGCGCGTCTCACTCAACATGGAGTCGACGAGATTGCCGTCGGCGTCGATCGCCCGATAGAGGTAGCACCAGCGTCCATCGACCTTCACATAGGTTTCGTCCGCATGCCATTTTTTGCCGGATTTGCCGCGTCGCTTGGCGCGCAGCCGCTCCGTCAGCAGTGGGGCAAACCGCTCTTCCCACTCCCGGACGGTCTCATGCGTGAAGGTGAAGCCGCGCGTGAGGAACATTTCGGCCAGATCGCGCAGGCTCAGCTTATACCGCAAGCGCCAGAGCACGACGAGCAAGGCGATGTCAGTCGGGACCTGCAGGTGGTTGAAGGGTGTACCCGTGCGCTCGTTGAAGGTGCGCCGGCAGGGGCGACAGCGGAACAGCCGGTAGCCCAACGCCGTGGCCCGCTCCAACTCTTGTGTCGCGTCCCCCTGGCAGTATGGGCAGCCCATTGTTCCCTCCTCACGATACGTCTATAAAAGAAGAAGGATACCCGACCAGCTGGCTCCCAACCACCCGTGATTCTGAGTCCTGACGCATCCGCGTCAGCGCCTGTTGCACGCGGCCTAGATTGAGCGATGGGGCGCATCAAAAGCGCCCAAGAGCCAAATCACAACAGTCGAGTAAAGAATTTAGAGGGTGTTTTCCTTGACCATAATCGACAGGGCGCAAAGAACGTGATAGGCGCGTCATTGCTCATGCCTCACTGATGCATCGTCATAGGCGCGTGCGTCCGAATAACGTGCGGGTACGTGCGTTTGGGTTACACATCGTACACATGCCGCGTCCTGATCGAGCGGTTCAGCAAGACGTTGAGTGTCCAAGAGTTTGGACTGGGCAACGCGACGTGGCGCATACGGCGCCACCCACTCTAGTACTACAACGTTAGGTGGTTAGGATGTATCGTGGCGGTGCAGCGTGCGCGTGCGGTGGGAGAGGTAGGCGGCATAGTTCTGCTGCTGGATATAGCACAGGTGGCGCAGCACCGTGGGGATGTCGCGGGGCCGGCGCGGCAGCT
>JAABUX010003062.1_pt1 | contig 22629 bp, 21 predicted proteins | sample 5561851 | NCBI WGS metagenome assembly JAABUX01 (sample SAMN10711883, study PRJNA513361) | rock metagenome | isolation source: Antarctica rocks | place: Antarctica: Victoria Land, Richard Nunatak red sandstone | collected 2016-01-03 | reverse complement strand
AAAATTCAGGCATCTTATCATTAAGGAGGTCTTGTTGACAAAGCTAGACCTCTTTTCTTTATACCATGAATACCTGAAACCTTGAACCTATAAGTGTTGTAGCCCTCCTTGTCACCCCTTCAGATAGTGACCTCAATTCTGGTAAAGCTGGAATTCTTTTTCTACTTCTGAAGCAATACTCTGCCGCAATTCCCAAGGCAGCAGAACTTCGCCTTTAGGTCGCCAAGCCCGCAGACGCTGTTTCACATTCGTATCATCTTCTCGGTAGTAGGCATAGTAGTAGGCATCCTGGGGAGAGCGAGAGTTTAATACTGTTAACAACGCCTGCTGGTGCTGTTGCTGTTGGGTGTGTTGCCGAATCAGTTGTTTTGCCTTTTGATAACTCACACCTTCAAAGGTTTCGTGGCGAAACGTGCCCTGAATATAGCGGTCATGGAACTCCCGGTCAAATCGCAGCAGCATTGGCTTGGGCGGCAGGTAGAAATCAAAGCCCCAAGCTTCAGCCATCTGGACTTCGATGTAGTCTGGGCTAGGTAGATTTCTCTGCCCGAAGCGCTGTAGTAGCAATTGGGGGATATCTGGATTTGTCCACTCCAAGTCGTTCATTTTTTGAATCCGGTCTAGGCGGTAGTTATACCATTCCCCTTGTCTTGTAGGAGTTTGACCAAAAGCACAGAGGTAAACAGCACGCCGAGCATAGTAGATACAGACAGCATAAACAATGCACTTTACCAAAGCTCCAAGTTTGGCACTGTTGTAAGTTAGCTGTACTGGAGGCACTGGATTTTGCTCCCAGAGGCGTCTTAGTTTGTCCTGCCAGTCATCGACTCGATCCAGAGCGGTATGGGGAACGACGTAGTCAACCTCTAAGAAGAATCGCCGCACACCCCCTATCGGCTGCGAGAGGCTGTGGGCAATGGTTGCCAAGTCAGGCTTCAGAAAATTGAGTCCATAGTCACTTAGTCTGGTACTGCCTAGCTCCAAACTTCTACCAGTAGGACGGTTGGGCAAATCAGGCACTCGGTAATACTTTTGCCCCTGACGCTTGAGCCAGCTTAGTTCAGTAAGAATTTGCAAATCAGCAAAGAGGGAGCGACGAGTGACCGCAAATAAACGGCACTGTAACAGTTCATCCAGCGTTGCTTCGGGAATGGCATCATGCTGCTGGAGAGATTGCCGCCACTCCGGTTCTGGTAGTTCAGTTTTGGCATCAAAGAGCCATGCAGCAGTAGTTCTGGCACAGGCGCAGTCAAAGTCATGCAGGGTGGGAATTGCATCTCCCCTAGGGTGAGTGGGACTAAAGAAGGTATCCCGCCAATCGGCAAATGTGAATGGAGCATTCAACAAGAGATGGTCTTTGTCATCTCCGTAAAGAGCGCGTAACCATACCCACAGACGGATTGCCCGGAGCAGATTTTGTTTTAGAGAACCGCGTGCTAGCCACTGGAGGAGTTCTACATGGGGGCGATCGCTAAAGAATCGTTCAGACATTGGTCAAAAAGTCTCTGCACTCTCTCAGTATGCCTCACTTTGGAAGACCCTACTTCCAGTACCCTGCTAGAGTATCAACATCATTGAACAAAAATGTCCATGAACCCTATTCAACTTGAGGTCATCCCTTACCAAACTCAGGAGGGCTTACCGTATCAACACCTGCACTTCCAGATCATGACTGAGGATGGCATCATTGCCCCAACAGACCTCAGGGGTCTGAAATTACCAGAAGGCATCCAATTCAATCAGGGTGTTGTCATTGAAGGCAAAGGACCAATTTGGTTGTATGGCTACCTGGTACATGAGTGTCATCCTGCTGCCTGGGTAGGATGCTACGACACTCGACTAGGAGCGGTGGTGGTTGCTACTCACACCCATGCAGTACCTATTAGTCAGGTTTTCAAGCTGGATCTGCCAGCCGCCGTGTTTCGCAAGAGTTAACTACTGTCGAGTATGATTATGAGTCCTAGAGTGCAGCTACAACCTGAAGTGCAGCTACAAGTGATTGCACTGAGAACCTGTGAGCGAGATTGCCAAGCTCTGACGATTAACCTGCTCAAGCCTGAGAGTTTGATTCGACCAGAGGAACTGCTGTTGCTGGAGATTCCCCCTGAACTTGACTTGGATCGAGAAGTGATTCTGTTTGGTAAGGCACCTACTTGGCTCTATGGTCATCTAGCTTGGCGTTGTCAGCATGCCCTTTGGATCGGTTGTTATGACATCCGTTTAAAATCTGCTGTCGTCATCAATAGCAACGTTCCAGAGCAGCAACCTAGTGATACCGTGCCAATTATTTACAGCAACGTTCCAGGTTCTGCCATCCTGATTGGGGGGCCTCCCAATAGCGGTAAAAGTGTTCTGTCCAATGCCCTCCGTGTGAGCTTGTTGGGAAAGAGACCAGACGTACAGATTTATCTGCATCGGGCTAACTGGGATGGTGAGGGGAATCATACCCATGAAACTCCAGACCGTGACTTGGCTGCGAGACTAGCCAAGGAAAACAAGTTCAAGTTACATCAGCACCCCAATGCGGATGAATTGATCGGGAAGTACTTCGATTACCATGCCCAAGCAACTGCTAATATCCGGCAGGTGGTGAATCTGGCACTGGTTGATGTGGGTGGAGTCCCAGATCCGGTGAAAACTCCTGTAGTAGAGCAGTGTAGCCATTACATTGTCATCAGTGATGACCCACTGAAGGTGCAAACGTGGCATGACCTCTGTAGCTCAAAATTGCAGCCACTGGCGGTAATTCACAGTGTCCTGGAAGAAAGGTTGGAGATTTTGCGAACTGAGCCGTTTCTGGAAATTGTGGCAGGACCATGGAAGCGGGGTCAGCGCCGACCTGTGCCGGATTTGTTGCTTCAGCAGGTGGTGAAGCTATTGACGTAAACCTGATTTGTGGTTACAACCGGGTCATCAAGAGTTTGTGGGGTGAGCGCTTATACCTTATTATGCTAGTCCTTAACTTATTTAGAATCTACCCATCTAGCAAATTCTATGATGACAAGTTCTCAAGTTGCCCTACAGGTTGCACAGCAGGCAATATTAGTCTTAGCAGAGTGGGCAGCTGCTAACTTATCCAGTGGGTGTCAACCTTCAGAAGACCTACATCCAGCAGTTAAACGAGCGAAGGAAAGCTTGTCATGGTCTGACAGCACAAGTCTCAACTGGCTGCGGCTGTTGTTTGACGCTGTAAAACTTCCAGATGGTAAGGGTCAAGATCAACAGCATTACCATCCTGCTAAGGCGATCGCAAACCGTGACCCCCTGATTCCCTATCCTCAAATAGATCCGCCTAGTCTAGAAGACCAAGAAGCCCTGATGCAGGAAGTTAGAGAGGCTTTGTCAGGTCTTGACCAGGAAGATTGGCAAAATCTCTCGTTACTCACTCTGATTCTAGAAAAATTCGGCTCCTGCCTCAGCTTTGGGGAGCCTGATGTTGCTCTCATAGACATGGTACGGGCTACCGGAGCGATTGCTGCTGCTTTGGCGAGTCATCCTGAAGCCACTGAACTCAGCTTGGTAGCTGGCGATCTCTCAGGGATTCAAAAATTCATCTACACAATTTCTTCTGATGGTGCGCTCAAGTCTCTCCGCGCCCGGAGTTTTTATCTAGAAATGGTTACAGAAGAAGTTGTACAGCAACTCCTGGCAGAACTGAATCTGCCACGTACCAGTGTTATCTATGCAGGTGGTGGTAATTTATATCTGCTAGCTGCTGCTACAAGTGACACAAACAAGAAAGTCCAGCAAGTTCAGCATAAATTTAATATTTGGCTAAAAAATGAGTTTCAAAGCAAGGTGTTTCTAGCTCTCGATTCTTTGAAGTTTGAATTTTGTTATGTAGCCACAAACGAGTTTATAAATCAATGGAATAAACTAATTCAAGAAATCAATAACCAAAAACATCGTAAGTTTAGTTTTCAGCTCCATGATTTACTTTTACCTCGTGAAAGCTATGGAGATCGGTGCCGGGTTTGCCATCGAGATGATACGACAGAGTTGGAGCAACTGAATTCCGACGAAGACGATTCTGTTCAAGCTTGTCCCACCTGTATAAAGATGTTTCAGTTGGGGAGTCAATTGTTCAAAGCCAGAGTATTTCTGCGATCATATCGTGATAATATGCCTGGTAAATTAGATAGGATATCTTTTCAATCTGCCTACTACTATCTTTTTGAAAACAAAGACAAAATACAAGAGATTCAGTCCAGTGACACACTGTTTTTACTAAATAACTGGACAGTAGATGATTACCGCTTCCAGAGTTCTGTGCCTCTGTTATTGGGCAATTACGGCAAAAAAAGTGATGAAGAGAAGCCGAACTTCATACGAGCCATTGAGATGGCAAACAGGGCAAAGGGAATCGAAAGGGTTGGTCACCTACGGATGGATGTGGACAATCTAGGGAAAATTTTTGCTAAGGGGTTGAATGAAAATCACACTTTGCCTAGGCTTGCAGGACTCTCTCGCCAGATAAGTTATTTTTTTAAGGTTTACCTGAATAGTCTGGCAAAGAATCGTGCAGCTAATCTGCCTAAGGGTGCTAAATGTTTGACTTGTGATTCCAATGGAAAAGCACTTCCTCGCCCTAATCTTCTATTTATTTATGCAGGTGGAGATGATTTATTCGTCAGTGGCGCTTGGAATGAAGTGGTTGAATTTGCCTTTGATGTTTACCAGTCTTTCCGGGCTTATACAGGTAAAAATATAGACATTACTCTATCAGGCGGCATCAGTATTGCTATAGTTAAGTACCCTCTTTATCAAGCAGCAGAGGAGTCTGGTGAAGCAGAAAAAGCTGCTAAAGGAAATGGGCGAGACAGCTTAGGATTGTTTGGAGAAACGTTCAAATGGAGTGAATGGTTAGGTACAACAGACACCGAAGGAATTAACGAGATGGCTAAAAAGTCTCTCAATCCAAAGGATAAGCCTGAGTTATTTGGTGTGTTGCCTCTTGTAGAGCAGTTAAACAGTGAACTATCAACTAGTTATGCTCGGAGTTTTGTTCGTAATCTCTTAGCCACTGCTCAAATCCAAGAGCAAATGATTAGAGATAAACAGCGGCTTATTGATGACATTAGAAAGAAGCAAACAGCTAAAAGTCAAGATGCTCCTGAGATTAAAAGACTAAAGGACGATCAAGAAGAGATCCGCTATTACTTGAATTTACCTAAGATTGCTTACACACTGGCGCGGCTACCCAATCATCTTCGTCAAGACGATTCTCCCTTTAAGTCTGTTCGCACTTCTCTCAAGAGTCCATATAACGCGCCCTATTTTCGGGCGATCGCTACCTGGATTGAATTACTTACCCGCTGCTCGAACCCATGACACAATCACCTAAAAAACCTAGCCCACTACCTAAACGTGACCAGCAGAGACAGGGAAATAATCAGAATGATAATGGGCAACAAACAAGTGAAGACATTGTTATTAAGATGGTCAATAAAATTGACAAGTTCACTGGTGGTCTGAAAGAGTACAAAACGCGGGAATTGGTTGAAGATGCTGAAGAACTTGGAACAAGACTTGCTGAAGATCTGAAAACTACCCAAATACGCAAGTTCTTAGATGCTGTGAATCGTCTCAAGGCTAAACTAGGCGGGAGTAAAGAGCTTACTGAAGAAATTCAATCAGAGTTGCATCTCTTGAAACCCAAACTTGCTTATGCCGCCGCTCGGCAGCAAAGGGATAGAAACCCCGGTCCAGTTGAGCCTTTGAAGCAGGTTTTGTCAGCTGCAATCAACCAAGTTAAGCATCTAGATGACTTCACTCGTCTTGTTCAACTGATTGAATCAATCATTGCTTATCACAAAGCAGCAGAAGGGAAGGACCAATGACTATATCGGCAACTGAAAAGCCTCAGAAACAACTACTTGGCAAGTTTCGACTCAAGAGTATCCTTTTGGTAGAAACTGGTCTTCATATTGGCGGTGGTGGGGAAAGCCTAAACATTGGTGGATTGGATCACCCTGTTATCCGCGATCCATTGACTCGGTATCCCTATCTACCTGGGTCATCAATCAAGGGTAAACTACGTTCAATTCTGGAGCGTGTCTTGAACAAACCTCTGAATCGAAAAGGCAGCAGAGACACGTATCGCTACGAGAGCGATGATATAGTGACTGGATTTACAGAAATTGACAGACGACAATTTGTAAAGTTTGAGGGTGCGAGCACCTGTGAACTCTCCCGTGTTTTTGGCTCTACTGGTTCAAAATGCTGGATTGAGACTGATGTTGCTCGTACAGAGGGACTGCTTGAAGATAAAAGTCCACGAGAAGATATAAAACATCCCGTGGGTGGTACGGAATTTGTTACAAACTGTGCAGAAGTTAGAGGACGAAATGCTCCAGCCCGTTTGATTGTACGTGACTGTCATCTGTTACAAGAATCTATTGATGCTCTTGAAAAGATTGATACTGGGCTACACATGACCGAGTGGAAGTTTGAGAATGGGCTTGACCGGATTACAGCAGCAGCTAATCCAAGACAGTTAGAGCGAATACCAAAGGGAGCAAAGTTTGAGTTTGAGTTGGTTTATACTATTGAAGACAAGGATCAGGTTGAGAAAGATTTGCAGAACTTGGCGATCGCCCTTGCTGTCCTCGAAGAAGATGCTCTAGGTGGTCATGGTTCCAGAGGCTACGGCAAAGTCAAATTTCTGGACTTCCAATTTTTCTATCGTGACCTAGATCAGTACCGTCAATTTACAGGTGATGGTGGAGATTTTCGCACTCCAATTGCAACTAGAGATAACACCGAGGACTTGCTAGAAAACTTCGGAAACTTGACAGAAAAAATCCAGCAGCGTTTACTACCAGGAAGTGGGAGCGACTCATGAGTGTCTGGAAGTTAATTAGGCTCAAGTTTGGGCGTAGTGTTGCCCATTTTGGTGAACTGGGTATTGGCATGGAAGAAACCAGTGAACGGTTGAGATCGGACACGCTATTTAGCGCTTGGATGAGTACCTACGCAAAACTGTTTGGAAAAGACGCTGCTACGGATTTGTTGCAGGAATTCAACACTCGACCAGAGCCGCCATTTCGCCTGAGTTCTACATTTATCTATCGGCAACTAGATAGAAAGCCCGTCTATTACTTGCCCCGTCCTCTCAAGTTTCCCCTCAACTATCCGGTTGGGAATGACTTGGACTTTACCAAGGCTTACAAAAACCTAACGTACTTGCCCTTGGAAATCTGGCAACGCTGGTATCAGGGAGATGGATTCACACAGAGCGATCGCCAAGAATTAACTGACAAAATCAAAGGTCAAGCTAGCGGAGCGTTATTCCAGGCTGGAACCTTTGACTACAGCAAAGCTTTTGAGTCTAGCAAAGTTCCCAAAATCGCAGTTGATCGCACTACCAGGGCGACTAACCTCTACTACATAGGGTTTGTGCAATATCAGTGGCAGCTAAATGGCAATGACAGTGAGGATGTTGAGAGTCTATCAGGCTTGTATTTTTTGGTTCATTTTTCTAATTCAGATCTGGAAAATACTTTCTTTGCCGTTTTAGATTTTATAGGGGGAGAAGGTATTGGGGGAGAACGATCAAGTGGTGCAGGGCAGTTCAAAGTTGATCGGTTAACTGAGTTAACCCCACATTGGAAAGACGTAATTGAATTTTCTGGGGCGAACTATCACAGCACTATAAGTCTGTTTTGGACAGATGAATCATCCAAGCTCGGCGAACTACTAACAGAAACGCCGACACCAGTAGCTAGTTATGAACTGCAAGAGCGAGGTGGATGGATTGCTTCTCCATGCTCTGATGGGAGGCAGTTGCGTCGTCAGTCCGTACAGATGTTCACTGAAGGCTCAGTTTTTCCTGCTGTTCCCGAAGGAAAACTTGCTGATGTGACACCAAGGGGCTTTAGAGACCACAAGGTTTATCGCAGTGGAATTAGTCTAAGTTTGCCAATCAAAGTACAGGGTGAATAACAATGGCTGCTCCTGAAACTGCTTTATATAAGCCAGAGGTCTATGAAATTAAACGGATTCAACTGACCAGCCCTATTCTGCACATTGGGTCAGCTGTTTCTAAGTTGAGTCCCTTTGAATATGTCCAAACTGGCAAGCGGGTCTATCTTCCCAATCAAGAGGCTCTCGCCAAGACTCTTTACCAGCGAGGATGGTTGCAGGACTATATCCGCAAGATTGAAAACCGAGAGGACATCACCTCATTACTAGAAGATGCCTTTGGAAATAGCTGGCAAACTGCTAAAGACTTGAACGGGGAACGGATTTTTCCTCAACAAACCAGTAGCCTCAAGTGGACAACCCAGAAGATTACTGACCTGCGTTCCATGATCCGTAATGGCATGGGGCAACTCTACATCCCAGGTTCATCTATTAAGGGGGCAATAAGGACAGCGATCGCCTACCACCTGCTCAAACACAAAGAGCGATATCAGGGTAACCGTTCACGGGGGGGTACATCATGCGCATAAACGTCAAAGCCTTGCTAAGCAAAAGCTTTGGGTTTTATGCGCATCAAAATATCGTACCTAAAATGTCTAAAAGACAATTTGCAGACCAGTATAGCACTTTTGACTACTCACAATTATCCGGTATAAATCCAATCTAGACTGGTTTTCGTACTGATTACGTGTGATTTCATATTGGACGTTTTTTTGATCCCCCCCTGAACGGTTACATATCAGGTTCCAAGAACATACCAGATCAGTGAGATTGAGCGTAAACTCCGTCAGACTATGGGAAATCTCAGGCAGCAAGCAAAGGTTGCCGATGACAAACTTTTTATGGAGCGGCTGTTTACTGACTTCGCTCTTAGCTATCAAGATCAACCTGTCAGTTCTAACCAAGGACCGAACACTGACATAATGCGAGCTGTTCACATCACCGATTCTGAGCCTCTTTTGAAGCCTGAGGTACTTAACAAAAGAAGTCAATCTGTACCGAGAAATTTACCAGTTGTTGTTGAGGTAATTGTCTCCAGCCATTTTCGAGACGGGAAGGCCAAATATAAGGCTCCCATTTTTACAGAGATGGTATGTAATCTTAATACTCAATTCACTATTAGCCTAGACTCAACTATGCTGTCTTGGTTTCAGCATAGACAAGGAATGCAGATACCGTTTAATACGGTAGATGACATCTTGAAAATCTGTCAGGAATTTGCCCAAGACCAGTGGGACGAGGAGCATGATTATTGGCAGGATGTTAGTAATAATCCCAATGCTAAGGATAACAATGGTCAGAGCATAAATTTAGACTTTGACGCTATTCGAGAATTTTATGAGCCAGAAAAATGTCCCTACGGTCTTAGGCTAGGTTGGGCTAGTGGCATGACTGGCACAACAATTAACTTGCTGCTTACAGAGGATTTGAGACAAGAAATCCGAGACAACTGCGGTCTGAAAGCACCAGGTTTTGAGGCTCCCAAGTCTAGGAGAGTTGTAGCCGGAGCAAGTAGGGAGATTAAGTTTGTGCCTGGATGGGTAAAGTTCAAGGTGCTATAGCTATGCTGATTCGTTCTACCTGGACACTGAGTGTATCTGAGCCAACTGTAATGCCTCGTTCTTACGGACTGGAGTTGGTAAAAGACTTACACCGCCGCATGGGTTTGGAGATGGGAGGTAACTCCATTCCATCCGTCACTTATTCCAGCATTACGGGGTTTTATTCAGCCTCTAGAGATTTTTTCACCTTCAGTTCCGATCAGTTTTACCAGTTATCGATTTGTGGATTACAGGAAACAGCATCAAAGGCGATCGCCTCCCTCGACTTATCCCCTTCTCTAGAATTCCTGGGAGCCAAGTTTAATGTAGTTAATCGGGAAGATGACATTAACAGCTATGAAAATCTTTATCACACGTTAGTTGCAGCCGAGCCAGAACCCGTCAGATACTTCGACTTAAAGTTCACCACTCCCACTGCATTTGCCCATCAGCGCACCTTCCTACCCTTGCCTGTTCCTAACCTAATGTTTCGTAGTTGGTTAGAGCGCTGGAATCATTTTGCTCCAGTGTATTTGGGCAGTGATGAGTTGATAGGGTACTTGGAAGGGGCGATCGCGCTCAGTCGCCACAAGCTGCAAACCAGCTCATTTCAAGTCCACAGTGGCAAGGTAAACGGCTTTACTGGGAACGTAACCCTTCAAGTTTTACATCGTACTGACCCCTTACTGGCAAATGTTGCAAATCTACTCATTTACTATGCACGATTCTCAGGTACAGGGGTAAAGACTCGATTAGGTATGGGGTGTACAGAAGTGAACCTAAAAAACTAAAGGAGAGGACGATGAGAAGCGCACTCATTTGTACCGTAAACCACAGGGCGCAATCTGGCTGAAGCGAACAGTATTGCTTTACATCTAAAAAAAGAGTTTGTTGCAGTTCTATGACAATTAATGAAATTCACTCCTGCATTGATGAATATTTTGAAAAACTAGTCGGACCTCGCCCACGGAACTTCCAACGAGAAACCATTCTAAAAATCCTTAATCGTCAAGATGTCTTACTGAGAGCGCCCACAGGTTCAGGTAAAACCGAGACCGCGATCGCACCCTTCCTCTTCGCCAAAGAGCTACAGAATCATCTTCCCCAAGGCTTTCCCAACAAGTTGATTTACGTCGTGCCTTTGAGAACTTTAGCCAACAGCTTACGACAGAGAGCCGAATGCTTATTTCAACAATGGTCAAAGGTTAGTCAGGCATCTCGCCCCCTTGTAGTAACTCTACAAACCGGAGAGAACCCGGAAGACCCCCGATTTGAGGGTGACATTGTGTTTTGTACGATTGACCAGATGTTGAGCAGTTTCTTAAATATTCCCTACTCAGTAGGTCGAGGGTCTGCCAATGTCAATTCTGGTGCTATTTTTGCTTCTTATCTTGTCTTTGATGAACTGCATTTACTCGACCCAGATCGGTCTTTTGCCACAGTCCTCAAGGTTTTAGAGCAGGTCAAAGGAATTTCACCCTTTCTGCTCATGACCGCTACTTTGACGGATGAACTCGCAGCTCAGATAAAAAGGATAATTGACAATGGAAATTGTTAGGGTTGAAGACTCAGATTTACACGCGATTGAGGGTAAACGCTGTCGTACCTTTCGAGCAGTATCTGAGCCCTTGACTGCCGATGTGATCCTAAATGACATTCATAGCTGTCAGCGGAAACGAGTCATTGTCATTTGCAATACAGTTTCTCAATCCCAGGGACTTTTTATAGATTTAGAAGAACTAGATCAGGACGGTGAGTTAAAGATTACTCTGCTACACTCCAGATTTTTACCAGAAGATAGATCTAAAAAAGAAACTGAACTGACAGATAATTTTGCTGCTTTTTGGCGAGAGCATGATGATGGAACTTGCTATGTTCTAATTTCTACACAGGTAATTGAAGCTGGAATGAATATCACCTGTGAAGTGATGCACACTCACCTATGCCCTATGAACTCTCTCCTGCAACGTGCAGGTCGCTGTGCCAGATTTCAGGGTGAACAGGGTGAAGTCTATGTCTATTGGTCATTTCAGGTTAACCAGATTCACTCCGAGCTAGCCGAAAGAGATTTGGATACGGAATCAGAGGAAACTTCTGAAAAGAAGCAAAGTTTCTTACCCTACTCTAATGAAAGTTGTGAATTAACTTGGCAAGTTTTACAGGAGCATACAGCCTCAGAGAAAGTTAACCAAAATGTTGGGTTTCGCCTAGAAGAAGCATGGATTAATCAAGTTCATCGACACGAAGACCTGCTTCAGGCTAAGCGGAGACAAAATAACAAGATGAACTTTGAAGAAAAATTCAAAAGTGCTGTTTTCACAGGCGATCGCTCTGCTGCCACTGAGCTGATTCGATTAGTAGACAGTCGCAGTATCTTTGTTTGGGAAGAAGCCACTCTAATTGATCTGGACAATCAAGAGATTGACCCCAATAAATTACAGGCTTTTTCAGTACCTATTTCGGCTCTGTGTAAAATATGGCGAGACTTTCAAAATCGGGAGTACGAAATAGAGTGGGTGTTTAGGCGGATTGAAGCACCAAAGGATAAAGCCGCAGAAGCCTACAGCCAGCCAGCTTCGACTCTAATTGAATCCCGTGAAGTTCTGATTACCAGTGTCAGAATTTTGGTGAATCCTCGCTATGTCTCTTATGACGATAGAGTTGGGCTACTGATCAGCATCGATGAGGATGAGCGTGGAAATCGCTTCTGCTCATCTTTGAAGCCCCAGAAGTCGCCAGCAAGTGAGTATATCTATCACATGGATACCTATGTTGGGCATCTAGGTTGTATGTGGACTTGCTGGCGCCAGGCTTTTAAAACTGAGCGGCTGAAAAATGGCGAACTCTCTGAGGTCACTTATGCCAGTATTCGGGATGAACTGCTGCAACCAGGGGGGCAATTCATCAGAGCAAGAATTTTCCCTCATGCAACTGAGGCTGAAACAGAAGCCCTATTTGAGTACCTGGTGTTTTTTGCAGTCTTGATCCATGATCTAGGTAAACTTCAGGTCAAGTGGCAGGAGGTTATGCGGGGATGGCAGGCGATCGCTCACTCCTCATTCAAGGGGAAAAATCCCCAGTCACACCTGCTAGCACATACGGATTCCGATCCAGGAAATGCTGCCCAGCAGAAAGCACGGAGAGATTACGAAAAGAAAAACCGTCGTCCCCCCCATGCCGTTGAGAGTGCCTTTATCGGGCGAGATATTCTCAAACAATCTTTAGTCCCTCTACTCCAGCAACATTTTGGCGCAGATGGCGAACAGTCCGGCTATATTGCCCATGCTGTTGTCATGGCAGCGGGTAGGCATCACTCTGCCTGGGCAAAGGCAGATAAACTACCTTCAACAATAAAACTCCATTCCCAGGCGCAGGCAGTCATTTCAAGAAGCTGGGATAGCCTAACCCGTGCCAAGTTCTTTCCCCAACACCCTCCTCTACCAAAAGCCAACTTAAGAAAACTTGAGTACTACACAAAACTCGATTTTGACCTAGATAGGTTTGAGAAAGACCAGACGGAGTATCTGCACCTGTATTTGTTGGTAGTCCGAGCTTTACGATTATGCGATCAACGCTCAGTTCAGCATAAAAAGTAACACTTGTCTAGTTTCAGTCCCTTTGCAGGGATTCATGAGGTTGAGACTCGGCATCACTCTGCCTAGGCAAAGGGAGATGATTGTTTCAGTCCTCTGGCGGGGATTCATTAAGTTGCGACCCACCCCGTACCCAAAACAGGGAAAATTAAATTATACAGCGCTCACTGACTTCTTTCAACAAATTAATGCTATCTCTTGCTCGAAGCTTTGTATGAATAGTAAGGATAGCAGACTGATGAGTTGTTTAGAGGAACTTCAAGGCAGATGAAGTTTCAGTCCCTTATAGGGATTCATACTCATCTAAACAGTTTTAGCTCAACCTGTCTGCCATCCAAACCTAAATATAGCACTTGTAGATGGTATCGCTTTTTTTAAAGTATTCATTTGCCTAGAAGTCATGGTCAAACTATGTTAGATTTTGGGTAAGTTAAAAAGCGCCCCTGAATTTGCACTTCAGAGACGCTCGCTCGTGTCACCACTTCCAAAACGGCTGAATTTGTCTGTTCAGCCGCTCTAGATACCTATGTGTTTTTTGAGGTAACACTCGATGTCTAAGCATTTTAGCTCGAATAACAAGCAAGCACGAGTTCGTTTGGAAAACCCCTCTTCCAGGCGGAGAGTAAGATTGTCTACTAGCTGAGTCACAGGCACAGATGATTAAAACTCTGTTCGTAACCAAACGATTCAATACCTATGCTGATACGTTCCTGATGTTGGGTTTAGCACGGATCAGTGCGTATGCCTTGGGTGAAACTAAGCAGAAAACAGATATGCAGCTTGTGGATGAGGGTACACGCTACTGCATTCAGTTCAAAAAGCCTGTGAATCTGGAACCAATTGCCAAGCTTGCCTATACTGACCCCTTTCCGCCGGTCTGTGGTCAAAAAACGGATCGGAGCAAGCTACCTAATGAAACAACACCCTTCAATACAGTGGAGCATAGCGAAGCCCGAAGAGTGTACCGAGAGTATCTATTTCAGAATCGTGGTAAAGCTGATTGGGGAGAAGAAGCTCCGAAACCACCTGATCCGAAAACTCAAAATGGTGTCATTCTCACCTCAATGCGCCATGACAAAAACCATAACGACCTGTGGTTTCAAGGATGGGAACTTCGAGACAAGTATGGATTTTTGGTTACTTCATTACTACAAGCCTTCAGCCAGGAAAACCATTCTAGTCTGAGTGCAAAAGTCCAGCTAGTTGCTGAGATTTTTAAGCGAGAAACCGGATGCAAGCTACCAGATCAGGTAAGTGCTGTTAAGGTTTTCCTGCCTACAGCCGTTCAGGGGGTCAGTCGGATCAAAGCGGATGGTAATAAGACAGATTCTCAGAAAGCTGATTGGCTGAGCCTATGGCTGATTGCCAATGGTTTATTTGCCTTTGGCATTTCCGAAAGGGTCAAGATTGCGGAACGAGTTTATGACTGGCGGGTAACTGCCCTTGTCCCCCAAGATATCAAGTTTGAAAAATACCAAAGCGTCCTGGATGATTTGCGTAAATTTAACCCTCCGGGCGGTGGTCATGGCATTGCCCGTTTTGATGCAGAGTTGGTGCTACGTTTCTGTCAGGAACTGCTTAAAAGTCACGAGTCTCAGGCAAGAGAACGACCAGAAGATGAGTTAGAAATATGTCAGCCTCCCAATCACTTTGTCAGAGGATTTTTTGGAACTCACTTTGGTCAGAAAGGACAAGTCTATGGCGTTAAACAAGTCTTCACCCTGGGACTCCCTGGTTGGGTTCACCCCGAAAACTATAATGAATTACAGGATTATCAGACGGTCTTAAAAGAGCATCTATCTGTCATCAGTTCCCTGTCAGCAGAGGAAGGTAACAGCGAACTGTTGGCTAACTATCGAGACTTTATCACTGGGAGCAATCTACGCAATTTTTTCCCCTTTCAGGTTAGCTACGCAGATTATGTCATCAAACGTCTGGCAGACCCTAAGGCAAGACCCCCCCGCTTATTTTCCCTATCAGGACTAAACACTATGACCAAGAAAGACCCATCTTTCACCCAAATCACCAGAGACCCAAGTTTTCTCCGCATTGCTAAAGCCATCAATCAGGCAACGGTTTTTGCCGGTAAAGTCCAAACCAAAAATGGAGTCATAGAGCTTGATTGGCAACGTAATTACGGCTTAGCGCAGCGGTTGAGTGGTCAGTCAGGCTCTAAAAAAGACTTTTTGATTGAAATCGCTGATTTTCTTGCTAAGTATGAGCATGAGAATTTACGCCTTTCTGAACAACTTATGAAGCAAGAGAAGCCTTTGAAAAGAGTCTGGACAACCAAGGAGGATTTGGACAGGCTGATTGAACTGGTGGAGGAGTTCGATACAGTCTTGGTGGCTAACTTGCTGATTGCCTACGGGTATGCAAGATGGACTAAACCTAAGGATGTTGAGCTGGAAGATAAGGATGCGGATGTGAGTAATGAACAGGAATTGGGCAACATAGAAGAATCTGAGAATCTAGGAGAATCTGACGATGATTAATGCAAAGTTTCCGGTCTATTCGATTTCAATTAGTGGCTTATTGTCCTGGCAGTTACATGCCCTGAACAATGAGGGGAATGAGGGGAATCAATCTCTTACCCGGCGTTACTACATTATCCAGAAAGGCATGAATGAGCCTGAGTATGTGAATGGAGTTTCGGGCGATATGCTCAAGCACATTCAGGCTGAACATCTGCATCGCATTGCTACCGAAGGTGGGTTGGCTCTCTCAGAGGGAGGTAAGCAATTTCATCCTGATCGCATCGGCTATGACCTAAAAAATGGGCAGATGCAGATTGCCACAATTAAGGGAAAGGAGGATAAGGAGGATAAGGAGGAGGTTGATCTTGTTACAAATACGAATACCATACTTGAGCGCTGTGTAATTAGTGACCTAGAGGGCTTTATGGTCACTGTAAAGGGCAACAAGACCCTGAAGCGGGAGTCTGTGATTGAGTTTGGGGCTGTGGTTGGCTTACCTACCTTGGTCAAAACCCAGAGCTACTTCCATGCCAAGTACGGCACAGACAACCCAACTCCTTTTAATGTGCAGATCAGTTCCGGTCTGTATGCCACCGTTCTAAACTTGGAAGCTTTTCGGATAGGCTACAATCCCCACAACTTCAGCTACGGGATTGATGCAGTTGAGCGAAAAAAACGCCTGGATGCTTTGCTCAAAAGTGTTCTCTATACCTACCTGCAACCCAATGGAGCCAAGCGGAATACCCATCTGCCTCACCCTGATTACTTTGAAGGAGTGATTGCTGTTAGTACGCGACGCTGCCCCGCACCTATGATTAGCCCACTAGAGGAAAGTTACAATCGCCAAATTGAGAGCATTGCCAATACCTTGAATCGTCTGAACGGTGAAGGCACGATTCATCTCTTTACTTTCGAGACAATGGCGGAGTTTGCTGAATGCATTCAGGCATTGATTGAGCGATCGCAACCTTGGGAGAGTGACCATGCCGAAGCGATTGAGTAAATCAGAATCAACCCAGTCAGATATTGTTGGCACCCCGGCTGAAACCAGTCTTGGTAAACTCTCTAACCAATGGCTGAGTGTCAGTTATCACCCTGTCAGTTTGTTCTCCCTTAAGCGTTCTGATGCGACCAGCATGGCTGCCCGGTCTAATTTGGTACCTACGCCCTACGCCATCAAAATGGCGCTTTTGAAAGTGTTGCTTGAAAGCGAAGGGAGGGAGCATCACGCAAATTTTGATCTGTGGATCAAAAGTCAATTTGTCTGGATTCGAGACTTGCAAATCTATGTCCTGCCGCCAGAGCGATTAGTTGTGAATCGCAACGGCTATAAACTACGCTACTGGAACCAACAAGCCTACAAAGACTACCGCAAGGAGCATAACAAAGAATCTCCACCGATTTCACCTATGCAAGATGGGTTCGTGTTTCGGGAGTGGGTGCATTTGGAGGGAGATTTACAAATTTGCTGTGGACCAACGGATAGGCTGACTAATTTAGAACGACTCTTTGCTCAGATTAACTACTTCGGTAAACGGGGCTGCTTTTTCCAATATCTACCAGATCCGAAGCAGGAGACTCCTGAACCCCAATTCCAATCTAGTCATACGACAGGATTTACGGTTCAACCAATGGATGACCTAGGTGAAAAAACTACGTTTGGCAGAATCAATCCTTTTTCCACAGAAAAGGCTCAACTCGACAAAGACCGAGTGATAAAAACTGGTTTCCTTCCACTTCAACTAATTGCCACTAGTGCTCATTATGACTTATACGAAAGAACCTGAAATTGGAATTGCTGGGTTAAGTGTGGTGCTGAGGTCTACAGAAGCCTCGGTGATATCAACCCCATTAAACTGCTGGCTTCCAGAAATTGAATACCCCCTTATTTGGATACCTCTATTTAAAATTGGGGGGGTGACAAAAGTGATGCCTGTTCTATCCAAGCCTTCACTTTATCCTGCACTGATGCAATCTATCTGTCAGCAGATTAGTCAGAGTATGGCAGTGGAGTGGCTAGGATTGCCCTATGAACTGACGGGAGTTGAGGTAGATCCGCACGCGCTACATGTCATTCAAATTCTTATTTCTCCAGCAGAGCCGCTTCCGCCAACGATGGGGCGAGCAATTCATGCTCAATGTCTCAAGTGGTTAGCCTCTGCTGATACAGTAATAGCCGAGCAATTACATCAGCAAGACAGCCTCCCTATTACCTTAGCCATTAAGTTCAGTCCACCCCGGCAGATGCAGCTAAGGATTGCCCTTTTGAGGAGAGAACTGCTTGCACCCCTACTATGGGGCTTGAGTGAAGACCTCGGAGGTGAGATTACTCTAGCAGGCATCCCCTGTCGGATAGGCAAGTCGGTAGAAATCTTGCGAGCCAGCAGTTTTGAGAAACTGGCGCAAGTACCTTCTGAACAAGTCGTTGAGTTGCAGTTTCTCTCTCCTACCAGCTTTAAGCAGAGTCAAGACATCCAGCCCTTTCCCTTACCTGAACTAGTGTTTGGGAATTTGCACCGCCGCTGGAATGCTTTTGCTCCTGAACATTTGCAGTTTCCAGCCGTTGAGTGGAAAGGCTTAAGCTGTGCCTATGAACTCAAAACCTATTCACTGAAGATGGAAGGAGGGTCGGAAATTGGTACCCAGGGTTGGGTAAGATACCGATTTCCAGATATCGAGCAAGCAAAAATCGCAACCGTCTTGGCTCACTTTGCCTTCTTTGCTGGAGTGGGGCGTAAAACAGCGATGGGTATGGGGCAAGTCAGACTATCTGAATTCCGCCATCGGGACTGAAAATCTTTCCACTTTCTATTCAATACTATACTATGACGGAACCAGATTATTTACCCCTGGCATACCTCAACGCCTGGGAATACTGCCCCCGGCGGTTTTACCTGGAATATCAATTAGGCGAGATGGCAGATAATGAACACATTATTATGGGTCGCCATCTCCATCGCAATATTGACCAAGCAGGCATAATCCAAGAGGGAGACACCCTGATCCATCAGCAGCAGTGGGTGTGGAGCGATCAATTACTAACCAGTGGCATTATCGATGCAGTTGAAGAACGAGACGGTCAACTTGTCCCCCTAGAGTACAAAAAGGGGAAGATGGGGAATCATCTGAATGACTATTTTCAACTCTGTGCTGCCGCCCTTTGTTTGGAAGAACGCACGGGACGCAGTATCACTTACGGAGAAATCTTCTACCACAGCAATCGTCGTCGGCAAAAAGTTGGATTCACACCTCAACTCCGTGAAGCAACAAAACAGGCGATCGCTGCCGCCCGAATTGCAGCCCAAGGAGAAATGCCTGCACCTATAGATCATCCCAAGAAATGTCAGGCGTGTAGCCTACAAGGAATTTGCCTGCCATTTGAGGTCAAACAACTACAGCCTGAGGTTTGATATGTCTGTTCTGTATGTAACCCAGCCAGATGCTGTCTTGAGCAAGACCTACGAAGCCTTCACTGTAGCAATGAAACAGGAAGATGGCTCTTGGAAGAAACAGTCTGTCGCAGCTCAGACGGTAGAACAGGTGGTTTTGATGGGAACTCCGCAGATCACGGGCGATGCCTTTACCTATGCCTTAGAACTGGGAATGCCCATTCACTATCTTTCCGGGTTTGGCAAATATCTGGGCAGCGCTCTGCCAGGACACTCTCGTAATGGTTCGCTGCGGTTGGCTCAGTACGCAGTATATCACGATACAGAACGACGCCTGGCATTGGTGAAGGCGATCGTCACCGCTAAGATCCATAACCAACATGCCGTGCTGTATCGGCATAAGATGGGGGAGAATCCGCTCAAGTTACGAAAAAAACTAGTGGACGAGCAGACAACCCTGGATCAGGTACGCGGCATTGAGGGGTTGGCAGCACGAGATTACTTCGCCTGTTGGTCTTCAATGTTAAAACAGTGGTCATTTGCCGGGCGTAATCGTCGCCCACCAACAGATCCAGTTAATGCCCTATTGAGTTTTGCCTATGGACTTCTGCGGGTACAGGTGACGGCAGGTGTACATCTAGCTGGGCTAGACCCTTACATTGGTTATCTGCATGAGGTACATCACGGACAGCCAGCAATGGTACTAGATCTAATGGAGGAGTTTCGCCCTTTGGTGGCTGACAACTTGGTATTGTCAGTATTACACAATCGAGAAATACAGGCCAAGGATTTCACCGAAAGTCTAGGTGCTTATCGTCTATCTGATGACGGACGCAAGCGATTTCTACAAGCCTTTGAGCGCAAAATGAATGACGAGTTCAAGCACCCTGTCTTTGCTTACCGTTGTTCCTATCGGCGCGCCATTGAGCTACAAGCTCGTCTATTGAGTCGTCATCTACAAGAAGGTGTTGTCTACAAGCCGCTCGTACTCAGATGAGCTTTCAGATATCTGAATTTCGGCAACGGCGCTGAAACTATAAGCCTGTGGTGTATGACTACTCTTTTCTACCTGATAATTTACGATTTGCCTGATACAAAACCTGCTAACAAGCGTCGAACAAGGCTCCACAAGATGCTCTCTGGCTATGGCAAGTGGACTCAGTACAGTGTTTTTGAGTGCTTCCTCACTGCGATGCAATTTGTCAAACTTCAGCAGCAAATTGAAAAGCTAATCAAGCCAGATACTGACTCAGTGCGGATCTATATGTTGGATGCGGGTTCTGTAAAACGAACAATTACCTATGGTTCAGAGAAACCACGTCACGATGGGACAATCATACTATGATCTATGGGTAGGACAAATTTTGGCAAACCAAAGCGAGGTCAAAAAACCCAGGAGGTTTGCCAAAACACACAGAACCTTGAAAACTCAATACTTTTGGGGTGTAGGATCACTGCGCAGAGGGTATAGGCGGGCTGTTTTTGGAGATTGCCGTTAGCTCTGAAATTTAGCTTGGTCAAAAAGCTGCCTGGAAGGCTTGCCTAGAGAGAGTTTCAGCTTGGGCGGTCGCAATCAAATGAATCCCGGCAACGGGACTGAAACGCTCTAATTCGGTTTGGTCAAATCCAAGAACGTGGTACGTCGCAATCAAATGAATCCCGGCAACGGGACTGAAACCCGGGATTCTTGCACTGGTAATAGGCGGCTCTGATTGTCGCAATCAAATGAATCCCGGCAACGGGACTGAAACTTATTATAGCATAAGCTGTGAAGATTGTGTGAAGTAGGTCGCAATCAAATGAATCCCGGCAACGGGACTGAAACTTAGCTCAGTCACCCATTACATCTAACCCAACCTGGTCGCAATCAAATGAATCCCGGCAACGGGACTGAAACAGCTTGAAGTATCTCGTTCATTGTCTGGTTAAGATAGTGTCGCAATCAAATGAATCCCGGCAACGGGACTGAAACAAGCTGCTGTAGAACTATTGCCTCTTCTAGCCCGATGTCGCAATCAAATGAATCCCGGCAACGGGACTGAAACAACCCTGGACTAATACTGTTCTGAATAACCACCAAGAGTCGCAATCAAATGAATCCCGGCAACGGGACTGAAACACGTAGTATTCCGCTTTGACATTACCAACAAGCTTAAGGTCGCAATCAAATGAATCCCGGCAACGGGACTGAAACACGATTTAAAGTAAAGATAGGGAAAAACAGCGAAAAGTCGCAATCAAATGAATCCCGGCAACGGGACTGAAACGTAGCTGTGCTAGGCGCAGGAATAAGAGGCTTATTGTCGCAATCAAATGAATCCCGGCAACGGGACTGAAACTGGAAGAGACTATGGACGAGTGAAAGTCATCATTGTGTCGCAATCAAATGAATCCCGGCAACGGGACTGAAACACATAACAAACGATTGCCGCGCGAATTCTTAGTTAAATGTCGCAATCAAATGAATCCCGGCAACGGGACTGAAACCAATGCCACACACAGGATACAGAACAGATATCACAGCGTCGCAATCAAATGAATCCCGGCAACGGGACTGAAACATTAAGGAACGGGCTAAGGAAAAGCTATCTATTTTGGGTCGCAATCAAATGAATCCCGGCAACGGGACTGAAACCATTTGCAATGTCTTGTTAGAGATTAATTGCTAAAAGTCGCAATCAAATGAATCCCGGCAACGGGACTGAAACAAGAATTACCTGAGGTCTCTACCGGCTGTCTCCGGAGGTCGCAATCAAATGAATCCCGGCAACGGGACTGAAACTTACCATTTACATAAGCAGAACATCGAGCCGATAGGTCGCAATCAAATGAATCCCGGCAACGGGACTGAAACACAAGCATAATGCCAACACACGAAGAAATGAATGTGAGAGGTCGCAATCAAATGAATCCCGGCAACGGGACTGAAACATCTTTTTGGTTGACAACTATGTCACGACTAGAGAGTCGCAATCAAATGAATCCCGGCAACGGGACTGAAACTGATATTTATCTACCATCTACAAGCAATTACCCCAACGGGTCGCAATCAAATGAATCCCGGCAACGGGACTGAAACCCATAACTCCCTAACTAGATCATCATGGCTCATGCTGTCGCAATCAAATGAATCCCGGCAACGGGACTGAAACAATCTAAATGGGGTCGCAGTACAAGGAAATATTAACGTCGCAATCAAATGAATCCCGGCAACGGGACTGAAACTTTTCTCTATATATAGTGATCTGATCAATTTGATCAGGGTCGCAATCAAATGAATCCCGGCAACGGGACTGAAACATTTATTAGTGGGTCGCAGCCTATGCTGTAATACTTTGAGGTCGCAATCAAATGAATCCCGGCAACGGGACTGAAACCGATCATAGTTCCTCAGCATATTTTCAGAATTCTCAAGTCGCAATCAAATGAATCCCGGCAACGGGACTGAAACTTTTATTGAATTTCGCGGCTCAGAGCATAAGACTATATTTAAGTCGCAATCAAATGAATCCCGGCAACGGGACTGAAACATTTATTAGTGGGTCGCAGCCTATGCTGTAATACTTTGAGGTCGCAATCAAATAGACATCTCCAAAAATTACCAAAGCTCAGCCCTGATTGAGTCTCCCGGTTGCTTGTTCACTTAAAACTTAAACTGTTTTCAACGGAAAAATCAGCTTTTAAGCTAGTTGCAATCGAGAATGGC
>JAABUX010003061.1_pt1 | contig 22639 bp, 24 predicted proteins | sample 5561851 | NCBI WGS metagenome assembly JAABUX01 (sample SAMN10711883, study PRJNA513361) | rock metagenome | isolation source: Antarctica rocks | place: Antarctica: Victoria Land, Richard Nunatak red sandstone | collected 2016-01-03 | reverse complement strand
CTTCTTCATTCTTCCCAAACCGGGGGACCTGCTCAAAAAAGGCATCATCGACTTCAACCAGGCCTTTCAAAGTATACCTGTCATCACGGTTTCCCATGCAGGTGTGCAGTTTGTGAAGCATCGCCCAGATGGGCTCATACCGCTTGTGACCAAGCTGCCGCTGCATTTCCAGGGCTGAGAAACTCTTCTTGGTTGAGGTAAGCAGGTGAATGGCCATCAGCCAGTATTTGAACGGTAGATTGGACGCTTCCATCACCGTTCCGCTGCGCAGTGTCGTTCGAAACTTACAGCCGCGACACTGGTATTGCCAGAGATTCTTCAGCCAGAGGTGGTCGGTGCCGCCGCACTTCTTACAGGTAACACCCTGGCGGTCGCGAAACGACTTCCAAGCTAGCCTTGCTGCAGGCTCATCTGGAAAACGGGCAGCAAAATCAAAAAGATTCATGGTATATTCAGTTGATTATCAACGAATATACTAATTATTTTAGCATTGCGGATAGTCATTTAAAAAAAAGCGCTGAATTTTTCTCTAAGTTATATTTCTTATTATATCATCTTGAAAATAGCATAAGAAAATTTCTGCAGCAAGGGCTAATTTCGATTTTAGGCACAGATTGGGAAAAGACAATTCTACAAACAGTAGATTTGACCAAAGCGCAGGTAATCAGAAAGGAAGTGAGCTTGTCAGAAATGCTGCCAGATAGAGGAGAAAACATTTTATACTATTGGATGTGGGATGACTATGGAAAAATAATACGAGCTCAACCTTCAATTTTTACAAAGCCCAAAGAAGCTGATGAAGTTTTAGCGCACTTGAATTCATTGGCGAAAATAAGAAATGCTATTGCACACAATACCTTGACAATTCCAAAAGATTATCAAGACGAGTTAACCATCTTTCAAAAAAAATACATCAAAATAATGACCCATAACGGCAGCTAACAGATGTTTGGCATTATAGGGGCTGTAGAATAAAGGCTCAAGTATTGTATTTAAATTTAATTTATTTCAAGCTTTGGTCGACGTTTCCTATTTCCCCTACAACGCCAAGCCCTAAACCGTTATGCGACAAGTGGAGGTTGTTCCGTAAAAAAATACCTATCTTTGTCAATAGTATCAGGTAGCGATAGTATGATCCAGTCCTTTGGGAACAGCAATACCGAGAAAATTTGGAAAGGCGAAAGGGTCAAAAATTTACCGAAAGAGGTTCAGGAGATTGGAAGAAGAAAGTTGAGATTATTGAACAACTCCATGAACATTATGGATTTGAGAATTCCCCCTTCGAATCATCTAGAAAAACTTGTAGGCGATCTCAAAGATTTTTACAGCATCCGAATTAATTCTCAGTGGAGGGTTGTATTTCGATGGCAGGATGGGAATGCAACTGAAGTAACAATTGTCGACTACCATTAATTAATGAAAATGGAAAAGCTAAAAAATATTCATCCGGGAGAAGTATTACATGAAGAGTTCTTGGTTCCTTTAAATATTACTGCATATAAGTTATCCAAAGAAATCCAGATTGCTCAAACACGATTGTCTGAAATTATAAAAGGCAATAGAAGAGTAACAGCTGATACCGCAGTAAGATTAAGCACTTACTTCGGCAACTCCGCTAAATTCTGGTTGGGATTACAAGTTGATTTCGATATTGAGGAAGAATTGCGAGAGAAAGGAGACCAGTTTAGCGCAATAAAACCAATGAATAAGGTCGCGTAACATCCAGTTTGTTGAGACCAGCCCGTTCTCTTTATCTTGGATAAAGACCAAACGCGGCGCTGCTTCCAGCAAGCTGGCAACGTTGTGCGCTAAGAGTGAAAAAATCTGGTAAAATTGATAGATTAGTGTAAAGTTTAGAATTCCATGAAAACAAATGTAATTGATGTAGATCAAGATATTTTAGGTGGGACCCCTGTATTTCAGACACGAGAGTTCCGTTAAAGAACTTATTCGATCATCTAGAGAGTGGCGAAAATATTACATCCTTTTTGGAAGACTTAGAGGGGGTAAGCAAAGATCAGGTTCTGAAGGTACTCGAAATGTCAAAATCTCTCCTAGAAAGTTCCTCAACTATCATCGGCGACAATTTTGCTTGATGAGTGTGTTACTAAGCACGTCAAAAAACACCTGTCAAATTTTGAAGTAGCAACAGTTCGCGAATTAGGGATAGGTGGGATCAAGAATGGGAAATTGATGGCATTTTGTGTCGAAAACAATTTTGAGATATCGTTGACGATTGACAAAAACATGCTTTATAACGAAAATATAGAAAAATATAATATTTCACTTATTGTTTTTGATGCAAAAAGAAGCAACCTGGACGAACTTCTCCCATTCAACTCAAATTTCAAATCAAAGCTAAAAAGTTTCGAAAGGCACAAGGCGTATCTTCTGAAAGAACAAGACAGCGCATAACATTCAGCTTGATGAAAGCAGCGGATTTTAATACTTTTAGTTCAACAAATAGCTGTGCTGCCTTTAGCAAGCCGTGGGCGTTATACGTCATTAACTTAAAAAATGAACCCTTATAAATAAATGTGACACAACCGCAATTTCTGTAAAAAGGAAATCTATCGCGGACTTTTTTTTGAAATTACCAAAACTACCCAAAATGCTAAAATGATGTTGCACATAACATCCAGTTCGTCCAAAGCAGCGCATTTATTATCTAGGAGAACGACCTGCGGCCGCGCCGCCGTCAGCAAGCCGCGGCCGTTATGTGTTAATTACAAACCAATGTTCTGGACAATTGCTTAAATTTATTGTATGGATATCAGGAGCATAATAACCATCGACAATGAGATTATGAGCGGGATTCTGGTATTCACAGGCACAAGAGTGCCCGAGGGGTCCTTGTTCGATCATCTGGAAGCTGGAATTACCATTGAGATATTTCTTGAAGACTTCCCATCGGTGTCTCGAAAGCAGGTGACAAACATTCTTGAGGCTGCCAATAAAATTTTCAAGTCTCAAAGTTTGGATCAGCTTTATGCGATTGTTGCTTGACGAGAACTTGCCTAAGGGTCTTAAATTTGATCTGCATGAGTACGAAGCCTTTATGGCACGTGATATGAACTGGAACGGGGAAACCTGACAAGTGGCTTTTTTTATCTTTAATCACATGACACAATGAATTTTTTATTAGGATGGGGAGTATTTTCATTAATATTCAGTTTAATAGTATTGGGTATCTCTATAGCAATAGTTATAACTATCCTAAGAATACCGGGAATCCTTAAAGCACAAACAACGTTGTTGCAGGAAATAGCAGATACCCAACGAGCAATTTTGAAAAATCAGCAGGATGAAAAAAATAAATTAAACTAATACACTACTCGAATATAGGTTGGCGTCTATCAATTTCGGAAACCTACCAGCTCCTAAGTCAAAGAAATTTCGTGCAAAATGATTATTTGACGCTGCGATCAGATCGAAGAACCAAATAAGCAGGTGTTAAGACGAAGTTGAGGCCTGCCTGGTTAGGACTTTGTGGTTTGAGACTAAAAATCGCCTTACTCATCCTTTTTACGTCAGGATTAGTATTTGGTCTGTCTTTAACGGCTGTCTCGCAGGGATACGCGTCCTGGGACGCGCAGAGCGTAAAGCTCGATAATGGGCTCATAAGCCGTCAGGTGGTCGTCAGGAACGACAGTATCATGACGCAGGAACTACACCTAACTAACGAAGTAAGCAATTTTATCGCGGCGGAGAAGACGACCCAATCCCTGGAGTTTAGTCTCTTTGCGAATGGCAAGTCCTTGGACGGCGGTTCTGGCTGGAAGCTACTTTCTGTAAAACCGGCCACTGACGGCGAAGGTGGAACCGGAGCTGTGATGGACATTTTGGGCATCAAAGCCGCCGCCGGTCTGGAATTGAAGGTCAGCTATTATCTATTTCCGAAGCTGCCGGTTATTAGAAAAGAAATAGAGGTTCTGAATGTTTCGCGGTCTGAGTTAAGGCTTGAGGCGCTTCTTTCTGAAAAGCTGGTCTTGGATCTCAACTTCGTTGAATCAGCTTGTTTCACCAATTATGGCCGGCAAAAACATTTGGGAAACTGTGTGGGGAATTGGGATGACCCGCTCCTAGCTATTCACAATTATCATTATAGCCGGGGCCTGCTTGTCGGAAATGAAGCGCCGGGCGTGTTAAAACACGTGGATTACAACGTGAAGATCAAATGAAGTAAATGTGGGTCTTACGCAGCTGTCAGATCCGTATCCCTTTAGGAAGTACATTGCCCCGGGACAAGCTTGGAAAGCACCGGCTGTTTTTCTTATTCCCTACAGTCGCTGCCCCGATCCAACACCGGTGATCAATACCACCCTGGCCGATTTTCAGCGCAGACATATAGCCCTTCGGATCTTTAAGACTCCGCATCGCGCCTCATTCATGTACAATACGTGGCTTCCGTTCAGGATCAGTACAACGATACATTGATCGAGGCGGTGGCTGCTGCCGCGGCGCGCTGCGGCGTCAGGCAGTTTGTTTTGGATTGTGGTTGGCACGTCACTAAAAAAAGCTTTGGAAAGAGCGTCTCATGGCTTAATAACTGCGGCGACTGGATTCCTGATCCGGCTAATTTCCCCACGGTCTCAAACCGGTATTTGATTCGGTAAGACGACTCGGAATGGAGCCCGGTCTATGGATCAGTGTAGGCTCGTCTTCCACGTGGGCGAGTGTTTACGATCTACATCCGGAGTGGCGTGTGAAAGATCAGGCAGGAGGCGATGCAAATCTTCATCATCCAGGGGAAGGGGAACTTCGCACGATGTGCCTGGCTACCGGCTTTGCGGCCTATACGCGCGACAGGATCCTCGATCTAGTTCAAACTCTAGGGCTGAGCTATGTCAAGCTGGACTTATCGGTTTTAACAAGCGCCTATGAGACCAGACTTTCGAAGTCTGGCTGCTATGCCCTAGGCCACCCGGGTCACAAAGATCGCGCTGAATCGTTTATAGTAATTTACGAAGCTCTTTTCAAGGTCTTTGATGAACTACATGAGCGAGTTCCCGGCCTGTATATCGACTGCACGTTCGAAACGGCTGGTAAACTCCAGTTGATCGATTATGCGTTTTGCAAGCATGCAGAAGGAAAACTGGCTTACGAATATTGAAGACCCATATCCCGCAGACGCTTACCGCATACGGGATCTCCCCTGGTGGAAGTGCCCTGTCATTCCGGCTTCCTCGCTAATCATCGGCAACATGGCTATAGACAGTCCCAACTTCAACGAGGAATTAAAAACCCTTATGGGCACTTTTCCAATCCTGCTGGGCGACCCGAGAAAGGTTGATAAGCCTGGGCAGCTGGCGATAAGGCGCTGGGCGGGGTGGTTTGACCATATGGAAAAGGTCTATGCCTGCAGCCATTACAGGCAGGACTTACCTGGGTTCTCCGAGCCCACGGAGCGCAGCTGGGACGCGTGGGCACGAATGAATACCGACACAGAGCAAGGCGGGATGGTTGGCGTCTTTTGCCAGGGATCGCCCGACCATGTGCATTCCCTCATTGTCCCAAGTCTTAGCGCCACATCTCTTTATGATGTACTGACCGCCCCTTACGATACAAAAGTTGCGACACTGAGCGGTTCGGCTCTTGATCAAACGGGCATTCAAGTCAAAGCCGGCAAGCCCTACGAAGGTCTTGTCTACGAGATAAGGAAGCATTGAGGCTTTTACCCCGGTTCGCCCGGCATTTTTCACTGCAATACTTGACTTCATCCCAGTTCTTGCTCCACTTTTTACGCCAGGAGAAGGGCCTCGCGCAAACGGCACAGATCTTCACAGGGAGATCACTTTTGAGGCGCGTTTTGATACCTATTTTACGATGGCCGCAGGCGCGGCGTTAGCCGTGACTTTAAACTTTTCCTTTATATAGGAATACAGGTCATAGTCAGAGGACTTGATGAGCCAGCCGTAAGCCGGTTGGTTCTCGACCATAAAAGAATCCAGCGCTGCTCCCTTAAGACCAGTGATACTCGTAATCACCTGTTCATTGTACCGGCTGTCGACGTAAGTTTGCTTTTCGGCGGTTTCCAGCGTTTTGCGGTAGGTTCTCAGGCGGCGGGCGCGGCTGCTTATGTAATTGTTGTACAGCAAAGAAGGACTTAGCGCGACGCTTGATCCATAATCTGCGGTGTGAGCTGCCGCGGGAGTTACACCCCCTGCACGCACCTTGCTTGCGGTAAAGATGTCACTGTTCGCCTTACGAAAGTTGATCGAATCGAGCTTGTACATTTTGCGGGCCGTTACATATATTTCTGGTGTATAATACGGGAGTACAGAAAGCGGAATGTTGATCGTCTGATCTCCGGAAAGCATTTCGATTCGAACGGTCTTCGTTCCATAACCCAGGTAAGAGAACCGCAAAAGACCTGGTTTAGTCAAGACCAAGGAGTACCGGCCATTCTCATCAGTTAGAGTGCCATTGGCGCTGGCGTTTTCAAAAACACTCACCTGTTGGAGGGGAACCCCACTGGCCGAGTCGATGACCGTTCCTGCAATGGTGACATGCGGGGCTTGTGCCATGAGCGCAACGGGCACCAGAAGCAGGAAAAAAAGAAGTGTAATCTTCATCAATTTTCGTAGCTATACAAACATAATGATTAGAGAACTCTTCAGGAAAAAATCTGTCGCAAGGATCCTTCAGGAAGTATCAGATGCAGAAGGCAAAGATTCGGGAGGGTTAAAGAAGTCCCTGCATCTACGGGACCTTATCAGTTTTGGCATCGCCGCTATCATAGGTGCAGGTATATTTTCAACGATTGGAAAAGCCAGCGCAGATGGTGGCCCGGCAGTCGTCTACCTCTTCATGTTTACGGCTGTCGCCTGCAGCTTCACCGCCTTTGCGTATGCCGAATTTGCGAGCATGGTACCCGTATCTGGAAGCGCATATACGTACAGTTACGTAGCCTTTGGCGAAATTATCGCCTGGATAATTGGTTGGGCGCTTATCATGGAATATGCCGTATCCAATATCGTTGTTGCAATCTCATGGTCCGATTATTTTACGAGTCTCCTGGACGGGATGCATTTGCGCATGCCCCGGTGGATGACCATGGATTACCTGAGCTCGGCAGACGGCTATCATGATGCCACTCTTATCATGCACAGTGGAAAGACTTTCACGGCATTGACCCCGGCCATGCAGGATAAATATGAAGCATGGCGAACGGCTCCCCTTTTCTTCGGCTTTCATGTAGTAGCCGATATTCCGGCCCTGGTGATCGTAATCCTGATCACCGGCCTGGTTTACCTCGGTATACGGGAATCGCGTAACGCAAGCAATATCATGGTAGCCGTAAAACTGCTTGTGCTGCTTATGATCATTGGTGTGGGCGTTTTTTACATCAAGACGGGCAACTGGATCCCATTCGCTCCCAAGGGCGCTTCAGGAGTGTTGAGAGGAGTCTCAGCGGTATTTTTCGCCTACATCGGTTTTGACGCACTTTCCACCACCGCCGAAGAGTGCTACGATCCGCAACGGGATCTACCCCGCGGTATGATGTGGTCAATAGTGATCAGTACACTGCTTTATGTTGCCATCGCCTTGGTTCTCACCGGTATTGTTCATTACGACCTGCTTGGGGTGGGAGACCCTCTTGCCTTTGTGTTTGAACGCCTTCACATGCACTGGCTCTCGGGTGTGATCGCAGTTAGCGCCGTGGTGGCCATGTCCAGCGCACTCCTTGTCTACCAGCTTGGGCAGCCGCGCATATGGATGAGCATGTCGCGCGACGGTTTGCTCCCAAAGGCTTTTTCCCGTATACACCCGGTTTATAAAACGCCGGGATTTGCAACAATCGTGACTGGTTTTGTCGTAGCGGTGCCGGCTCTTTTTATGAACCTGACTACGGTGACAGATCTTACAAGCATAGGAACGCTGTTCGCTTTTACCCTGGTATGTGCTGGGGTTTTGAAACTTCAAAATGATCCTTCCGCTCCACGTGGGAAGTTCAAAACGCCCTATATCAATTCGAAATACATCATGGTGGCCGGCTGCGGTGTATTTTTAATCTATGCTTTCACCCTTGGCCGGGAAAAGACAATGACCTTCCTGGTCAACAAACCACAACTGCTTGAACCGTCAGAACTCATTACTTCGCTGGAACCAGGACAAATCGCCCGCTTAAAAGCCTATTGCATCGCTGGTGATGCGAAAGCTTTTTCACTAAAATGTGCAGACCTCAACGATTATTTGAGTTCATTATCAGTTCCTCGCTACGACAACCTTATTCGGCATTCCGGATTAAAAGATACCCAGCTTTATGATAGCGGAATGCATTTGTTCCTGCAGAAGATCCCGCTGTGGATATTCATTGTTTTTTTCGGAGGCGCCCTCATTCTAAGCCTTCGGCATAATTTGTCGCTTATACCCTTATTAGGCTTTCTGTGCTGCATGTACATGATGGCCCAGCTGGCGCTCATAAATTGGATAGGCTTTTCGATATGGCTTCTTTTAGGGCTCAGTATCTATTTTAGCTTTGGCAGAAGGCATAGTAAACTTAGGCTGGAAAGCCTTGTCCCCGAAAGCGTAGTCACAACCAAATTCAACTAAAAACTTCAAGCAGTTTACCACAGGCTTTTTTTAATTAATATTGAAAAAAACCTGACACATGAAAAGAGTTGTCTCTATCGTCGTCCTCGTCCTTGTGGTCGTCCTGGCCGGAATTGTCTACTATCGTTATTTTTTTGTTTTCGGCACTGGAGTAAAGTCCGGGGAACTAAACTATATGGTCAGGAAAGGATACATCTTCAAAACAAACGAAGGGCGGCTTATCCAGGCCGGGATACGATCGAACAACTTGGGCGCAGCTTCGGGCAGTGTGCAATCAAATGAATTTACATTCTCCGTAGCTGATCCCGAGATCATGAAAAAGCTCGAAATGAGTGGCGGAGCGACTTTGCAGCTCCATTACAAAGAATATGTCGCGGCACTTCCCTGGCGCGGAATGAGTGAGTATGTTGTTGACAGTATTGTTTCGATGACGCCAGCTCCTAACAGCGTGATGCCTCCCGCAGGCAGGTAAGCTCAGGCCGAATATTTGTTTTGGCAAGGTGCCTGGAGGAAGGGTCTCTCACTCATTTATTCGTTTTTATGAAATAAAATTCGAATTTTTGTACGGGCTGGTCTGTCTTTAAACTACTAAGCGTATGAGAAAAATTTACAATCAGATCTTCGTTTTTCTTGTTTTGATTATGTCATGGTCCGCGGCCTTTGGGTCCCTGGCTCATTTAAATTATAAAGATTCCCGGTCGTTTGGCTTCGGCGGCCCAGGGGTTCCCGCTGTACAACTGCGTTACCTGTTAAAAGGGTTTTCTGACACTGTTCACCTTAGAATGTCGAATTTAAAGGATAATAGACCCAAGCCGTACCTGATCTTTTCGGCCCCCACTTTCAACATCACGCACAAGTTAATGTTGGGAGCCGGCTCTACGGCAGCTCTTGCTTACAACAAGATCGAGTCCCAGTACCAGGTCACCTTTGGCAACTTTAGTGTGAATTCACCTATTCGCGATCAGCTCACCCTTTCTTATTCTTTGAGCAGAGATACAAAAGTAACTGCTCAGATCTTCACTGTCCTTGGTACCGAGGTGACGACATTGTTCTCGGAATACCAGCTTGCAGGTCCTTACAGAATGGTTCGAAGCCTTGCTGACCGGGTAAGTTCTGGAATTTATATTTTAAAGCTAACTGCCGGAACCGAGCAAATGGCTAAAAGAATACAGGTGCTTTAATTTTAAAGAGAGCATGAAGAGATAGTATGAAAATAATTGCCGTTGGGCGAAATTATGCCGAACACGCAAAAGAGCTCAATAATCCCGTCCCCGCTGAACCCATAATTTTTATTAAGCCCGATACGGCCTTACTGCGTAATGGCGAGCCGTTTTACCTCCCCGCATTCTCCAACGAGATCAACTATGAAGTTGAGGTTGTTTTACAAGTAGGTAAGGCGGGAAAGCACATTAATAAGGGCTTTGCACTTAATTATATCGATGCGTTAACGGTTGGTATTGATTTTACTGCCCGCGACATTCAGCGTAACCTCAAAGAAAAAGGTCTTCCCTGGGAGCTTGCCAAGGGATTTGATTATTCAGCGCCCGTAGGTAGATTTGTTGCGGTTACCGGGCCAAAAGACCTTGACGATATTTCATTCAGCCTGCTTATTAACGGAGCCAAGGTTCAGGAAGGAAATAGCAAAGACATGATCTACTCCTTTGCTGAGATCATTGCATTCGTCTCTGAGCGTATCACACTTCGGAAAGGCGATTATATTTTCACAGGTACTCCACCGGGTGTGGGCAAGGTCAATGCCGGCGATCTTCTTGAGGGTTACATGAAGGGTGAAAAGCTGATGAGCTTTTCGGTCAAGTAGTGCGTAACGTCACGGAGTGCGGTTTAGTCATTACGCTTTGGGTCATGATCTGTTGCATAACTAACGGGCCGTGCCTAGCCTCTTCAAGAAGCGACACCTTAGGATTGCCCCTACGCAAACACTATCCGCAACATGAGTTCCAGTTGCCTTTAGGTATTCCTACGAGTCTTAGGGCAGGCTTTGCTTCCTTTCGAGAAGATCATTTCCATTCGGGGCTAGATCTAAGCACCAACGGTAAAGAAGGTGCACCTGTTCTTGCAGCTGCCGGCGGCTACGTCTCCCGTATCAAGATCCAGTCGGGCGGCTATGGGCAGGCTTTGTATATCACTCATCCGAATGGATTTGTGACGGTATACGGGCATTTGCAAGGCTACGCAGGCGCCATCGCCGGTTGGGTTTCCGAAGTCCAGCGCTCACACCATACGTACGAAATGGATGTCTATCCACACCAGGGCGAACTTGCGGTGGCAAAGGGAATGCTGGTTGCTTTTTCAGGGGATACCGGGTATTCGGGAGGTCCTCACCTTCATTTTGAGATCAGAGATGCAGTTACAGAAGAGATTATCAATCCGCTTCTTTTGGGCTTTAATTTTAAAGATCATGTTCCACCGGTCATAAAAGGCCTGGAGCTTTTTAGCTACAACGAGCAAAACGGTATTTCGACACTGGCGCCAATCGGGTTCTTTCCAGCAAAGCGGGTGGCTACTGGAGTATTCACACTTGCGGGAGCATTGCCGGTTAAACTTCCACCCGAGCTTATTGTTGGAATTACCTGTGACGATATGCTTGACGGCGGTACGCATAAATTTGGCGTTTTTGGGGTAACCCTTTTTGACGAAAACAAGGTGGTGTTTGAAAGTTCGTTTGAACGTTTTTCATTTGACCGTACAAGGGCAATAAATTCTTACCTGGATTATCCCCTTTCGCGGCGCGGGAAATTTGTTCAGCGCAGTTACCGGGAGCCTGGAAATGATGCGACGTTGTATCCAGTCACAATGAGCCGGGGTATCCTCAATTTGAGGCTGGACAGCGTTCACAACATGCGGTATGAAGTGACAGACGCTGCCGGCAACCGGTCTGTGCTTAGCTTCAAGCTTAAGCCGGCTTCTTTTGCAGGACCCTTACCCGAATCCTCCGTCGAAACAACCCATTCGAAACCAGCGTTTATCCAATATAGCCAGGACCAGACGGTGTACTTCAATACTTCAGGCGAACCGGCAGACAAAGACCATGGTGACTTTGGCCTTTATTTCCCTGCCCATTGCCTTTTTAATAACATGCTGGTAGGTTTGTCTGGAGGGAGTGATCATTGGAACATCGGTGATCCAAACCAGGCGATCAAAGATTCTGTTCTATTAACCGTTGATCGTGCGCTGCCAGGTTCCCTAGACAAATGGGTCGTAAGACGTTCGCCCGGGCATCCGCTGATCAGTTTCAAGACAAGTGGAAAGTTAAGCGTCTGGTTAAAAGCCTTTGGCCCTTACAGTCTTTATTATGATACAATACCGCCCAAGATCACCGGCCTGCATATTTTTGGTGATGGAAATCTGGCTGTGTCATTTACAGTAGGAGACCCCGGTTCGGGAATAAAGCGTTATGAGGCCAGCGTTGATCAACATTGGGTGATGCTGAGGTACGATCAAAAAAACAACAAGATGTGGTTTAGACCTGAAACTCCAATGAGTCAGGGACAACACAATCTTGAGATAATCGTAACAGATCGTGCCGGGAATACCACAACTTTACAAACTAGATTCAAGAAAAATTAAAACATGGCAACTTTATCACCGGGAACCGCAGCTCCGTTCTTCGAAGGCAAACTCGCTGGAGGTCAGCGGCTTTCATCGAATGATCTGAAAGGAAGGCGTTTTGCACTTTACTTTTATCCCAAAGATGACACCCCAGGTTGTACTGCTCAGGCTTGCAGCATCAGAGACAATTTCGATTTACTTGAAGGCAGCGGGCTTGAAGTGATCGGTGTGAGTGCCGATAGTGAAGCTTCGCACCAAAAATTCACCGAAAAATATCAATTACCATTTCGATTGATCGCAGACGATGACCACGCGATCTCCGAAGCTTACGGTGTGTGGAGTGAGAAAAATAACTATGGTAAAAAGTACATGGGGATTTCACGAACTACGTTCATCGTTAATAAGGACGGCGTAATTGAGCATGTACTGCGGAAAATAGATACAGGTAATGCCGCTGCGCAAATGCTGGCACTCATACAATAACATGAAACAGCCTAAGTTCCTATTCTGGGTTAGACTGGCGGGGGTTCAAGCAGGGATATTCATTTTCGTGCTCCTGTACAGCTCATGCCGTGAAAACCCGCTTGCACCTTCGAATTTTCTCAGCCGAACGCTGCCAGGCGGCGTATGGAAAGAGACTACAGAACCTATTCTTGCGCTGAGCATGAGAATGCGTCTTGAACGTCATTTGCCCGGGCCAAAAAATAATGATGTCATTGCGGCTTTCTATGCAAAAAGGAATTACCAGACCGTTCTGGTCAGAGAATTCCTTGGAAACCACCAGCTAGATTCCCTGCTTAATGCTCTAGGCCATGCTCATGAGCATGGCTTTAGTCAAAACCGGTTCAATACCGCTGAACTTTTAAGGCTTAACAAACTGGTTCATTCGGGAACTCTACGAAGTAAGATTGATGCTTCGCTTGCTATTTCTTCTCTTGAATTAAGAGCGGCTTCGCTCCTTGCGCTGTATAGCCACGATTTGAAGTTTGGGATGCTTGACCCTTCGAAACTTTATACTTCCCGCTTCAACATCAAGTTACTTAAGGCCGATTCGGCATACTATGACTCGGTTTTATCGACAAAGGACCTCGTGTCAGACCTCCACCGCCTTGCGCCAAATGACTCCTTATACACCCAAATGAAGGACAGTCTGGCTTCACTTACCTCATCCAGCACACGGCCAGCTGCTCCGCTTCGAAAGTTCAAGATTTCCAAATTAAGGGTAAACATGGAAAGGCTTCGCTGGAAGCATGCCGATACCGGCTCCACCTTCGCCCGGGTAAACATCCCCTCGTTCAAGCTATATGCCTATGAAAACAACAAGATCGTTTGGAGCATGGGAGTTTGCGTGGGCGAGCGAAAAGGAAGCTCTTATGCCGAAAAACTGGCAAAATACCGTCAGACGGGCAACATTGACGACCGTCCGCAAAATCATGAGACCCCCCTGCTCAGCAGCGCGTTCAAGTCTATTCAGCTTAATCCCAAGTGGAACATACCCACGAGTATCATGCAGGATGAGCTGTATTACAAACTGCGTAAAGACCCTAATTACCTGGCCGAGAAAAACATGAAACTTTACAAGGGAAATAAGGAGATTGGCAGGCTTGATACCATCCAATGGGACAAGATTGCCAGGAACAAGATCCCATTTCATGTAAAGCAGGACGCCGGGGAAATGAACGCTCTTGGAAAGATCAAGTTCAATTTCGATAACCCTTTTAGCGTTTACCTGCACGACACCCCCACCAAATCACCGTTTAAAAGAGCCGTGAGGGACGTGAGCCATGGATGTGTACGCCTGGCCGATCCAATGAAATTTGCCTCATGGCTTTCACGTTACAACAGCAAATATACCTACGATATGATTCGTATAAACGTGGGTCTGCGGCCGCAGGATAGCTCGGCTCGCATGCTCGATCTCTATGATTCCCGCTCGGAGGAGATGGCCGCGAACGGCAACCATCTGCAGACGAGCAGCGTCATTCTTAAAAAGCGTACGCCAGTCTTCATCGAATATTTTACGTGCTGGGCCGAACCGGGTGAAAGGCTTTCGTTCTTACCCGATATCTATGGGCTTGACGATGTACTTCTAAAGAATATGCCTGATTAAAATCCGTTCATCCGGGTTTTATCCATGAAAGCTGAAGAACTAAGCGATTCTGAACTTATAGCGCGCTTTCAGGAGACGGCAAGTAGAAATGCCGCATTTGAAGATCTGCTTAAAAAGTACCAAAGAAGAGTATATTGGCATATACGCCGAATGGTTCTGAACCATGATGATGCCGATGATCTTATTCAGGAGGTGTTCATTAAAGTTTGGAATAACCTTTCGGGTTTTAGGGAAGACGCAAAAATTTATACATGGATCTATCGCATTGCAACCAACGAATGCATTACATTTTTAAACTGGAAGAAAAATAAAAGTTCCGTCTCAATTTACGAAGGAGACGATTCGGGCTTTCTTTTGTCAACACTTCAGGAAGGTTCCTACATTGACGGTAACAAGATTGAGATTCGCCTGCAGGAAGCGATACTCACACTTCCAGACAAACAGCGCCTGGTCTTCAATATGAAGTACTTTGAAGGCGTCAAATACGAAGAAATGTCTGTGATACTTGGAACGAGTGTCGGTGCGCTTAAAGCTTCCTTTCACCTGGCAGTCAAGAAGATCGAGAAATACTTTGAAGAAAGGGACTTGTAATTAAACTATTTAATCATTTATTTGTCAAAACCTGAGAGGAGGATAATTAGCTGTCATGGAAAGCCACGAAGAATACCTTATTGATAAAGTCGGAAGGAACAATGTATTTCTTGTTCCAGGAGACTACTTTGAGGAGCTTCCCGGCCGCCTGATTTCGGCTGCCGCTCTGCGTCAGGAGCTTGCTTACGGCGAAGATACAGGCCTTGATGTACGCATCGCCGCCTTTACTCGGGCCTCCAAAAGCGGTAGTGAACCAGGCGAGGGCTATTTTGATAGCCTTCATTCGAAGATAATGTCAAGAATTGCTCAGTTGTCAGATGTTGAGTTTAAAAGATCTATTGCGACAAATGAGAACGCCAGTGGTGTCCTAAGAACGTTGAACTCCCGGCCGCGGACATCGATTGTGCGTCAGATACTGCGTTATAGCGTCGCTGCGTCACTTACCGGAGTACTGGTGTTTTCGGGAATAAAGGTCGGATCTTATTTTTCCAGCCGCAATAACCCTTCGAAAATGCAGGCCGACGAACGGTTTTTGAGTCGTTATGACATTGATGAAAGTGCGGTTGAGGGTGAGCTTGTGACTCCAAACCAGTCAGGCTGGGATCGCACGACTGCGACTGGTTCCAAAGCTGGTTTAAACACTGGTTTAAAAGGGACTGGCGGTGTGGGCATTGGTCAAACGAAGAATGCTGATGGGCATTCGGATTCGTATATCCTCGAGCATGCCGACGAACATTCGCTCATGGAAGAAATATAGGACGATAGTCTAATGCTTAAATGCACAGGTACTTTTCTTGCGTTGATCTGCTCAGTGTGTTCAGTTTCGACAGTGATAGCTCAAAACCGGCAGGGAGCTCACCAAATGATCACTCCCCAGGAAGCAGATTCGCTTAGGGTTGATCTTTTAAACCGGGAAGTTCATTTAAGCCGCGAAGAAAGCAAGAATTTTTGGCCTGTGTATGATCAGTATCTGAGTAAACTCGAAAGTCTCCAACAAAACTTCGCGCGTGACAATGCCGAAGACCGTAAGAATATCGATCACCTAAGTTCTGCCGAATTAAACTTGTTCATCAGCAGAGAGTTTGATTTTCAGCAAAAGAAACTAGACCTTAAAAAGGAGTATGATCAGATATTCAAAAAAATCTTACCGGTAATCAAACTGGCGCATTTTTACATTGCTCAGGAAAAATTTAGCAGTCAGCTGATACGCTATCGTATCTCAAAAGGTCTCACCCAAGCGGCCAACCACTGAACGTAACTGTGCCGGCCACAACTCTAAGGCAGCAGTTTTTACGCCATAATGCGCAAACAAGCTCGTTTCCCCTTTTACTCGAGTTTGTAAAAGCTGAAGGGTGCTTCCTTTACGCCGCTGACGGTAGCCGGTGCATGGATCTTATTTCGGGAATCGGGGTGAGCAACTTGGGACATGGAAATCCCGAGATTAGAGACGCCGCCAAGGCTCAAATCGACGCCTATATGCATCAAATGGTGTATGGAGAATTTGTTGTAGCGCCGCAGGTAGAGTTTGCGGCAAAGCTCGCAGGTGTCTTGCCCCCTAGCCTCAATTCGATCTATTTTGTAAACTCTGGGACCGAGGCCGCGGAAGGCGCGATGAAGCTGGCGCGCCGGTATACAGGGCGAAGTGAGATACTCGGATTTGTCGATTCCTACCATGGGAGCACTCTAGGTGCGCTAAGCATCATGGGCAATGAAACCTATAAAACAGCCTTTAGACCCTTGCTCCCATCAGTAGGATTTTTGCGTCTAAACATCGATAGCGAGCTGGATAAAATAAGCACAGATACTGCAGCAATATTTTTGGAAACTATTCAGGGTGAATCAGGTGTGCAAGTTCCATCGGGGTCCTTTATGCGTCGGCTGCGCCAAAGGTGCAGTGAGACGGGTACCTTACTGGTTTTGGATGAGATCCAGTGCGGACTTGGCCGAACCGGGTCGTTATTTGCTTTTGACCACTATAGAATAGTACCCGATATTCTACTTCTCGCTAAGAGCCTTGGCGGGGGGATGCCACTCGGTGCATTCATTTCTTCGGCCGGGATCATGAACAGCCTTACGGCAAGCCCGGTACTCGGGCACATAACGAGTTTTGGCGGGCATCCTGTAAGCTGTGCAGCAGGTCTTGCCGCCTTAACAGTGCTTTTAAGGGAAGAGATCATCCAAAAAGTAGAGGAAAAGTCCCGGCTTTTTGCTAGTCTCCTTAACCACCCTGCAATCCTGGAAGTTAGAAGAAAGGGCCTCCTCATAGGTGTTCAGTTCTCCGATTTTGATTTTAACAAGCGTGTGATTGACGCCTGTATCAACAAAGGCGTACTTGTAGACTGGTTTTTGCATGAAAGCAGTGCCATGCGAATTTGCCCGCCGTTAATCATTTCCCAGGAGGAAATCCACTGGGCTTGCCAGGTAATTCTCGAAGTATTGGCTTAATGGTATGGTTATTGTAAAAAAGGCCGTTAGTTAACTAAATCCCTTCATAATGAAAAAGGCACTAATTTTTGTTGCTCTGGCAACTTTCGGTTTTGGATCTTTTGCTCAAACCGTACAACAGAACAATGGTATGTCTAGCGACACAACCGGGAAAAAACATCACAAAAAGCATAAGAAAGGTGACACAGCCTCAAAAATGCTTGACTCCGCAAAAAAAATGTAATTGATGTTTTGATTGCGAGACCCCGGAGCTGTGACATTTCATTACTCCGGGGTTTTTTGCGTTTAAGTGCACGGCGTACTTCGCCGTCAGGCGCGATTTCTTTTGAGCAGCCAAGCCCGTAAAACCGGGTACAAACCAAGGGCGGTATCTGCTCTGAAATAGTCGATACGGTTTTGTGCACACTGCATTTGAATCTCACCGACAAAAGCGCTGTATTTTTCACGGTAAGCTTCGCGTATTTCAAGGGGATTTACTTTAATCTGTCTGCCGGTCTCAAGGTCAATGAACCGCGTTGGCCGAGGATCATAGGTCAGCCCGGCTTCAAGAGCGTAATCACTCACCTGAAAAACGATTACCTCATGTTTATTATGCCTTAAATGTCTTAAGGAACTAAGAATATCGCCAGTCTTCCCCTCACTCTCAATTAAGTCGCTAAAGATGATGATCATCGAACGCCTGTGAAGGCTCTCGGCTAGACTGTGGAGGCAGTGTGAAAGATGAGTACTTCGATTTGGAGCACCGCTCACAAGTACCTTTTCAAGCTCCTGCATAAGGTATTTGCGGTGACCCGCGGTAGTACCTGTCGCTGTAGACAGTTCGGTTGTCTCCCTAAAGATAGTAATGCCGCTCGCGTCCTTTTGCCGCGCAAGGAGCTCGATGAGGGCAGCGGCGCCCAACACTGAGAACATAAGCTTGCTGGTCCCTGTCTGGGGAAAGTTCATGCTAGAACTCGCATCAAGAACGATTTGACATCGAAGATTCGTCTCTTCTTCGTACCGCTTAATAAACCGCTTTTCGGTCCGGGCGTATAGCTTCCAGTCGACATCCCGCAGAGGATCGCCCTGGTTGTACAGCCTATGCTCAGCGAATTCTACCGAAAACCCATGAAAAGGACTCTTATGAAGCCCTGTAACGAAGCCTTCCACCACCTCATTAGCTAAAACAGGCAATTTTAACTTTAATACATCCTGCGTTAAATACCCTATTTCCATAGAAAAACGCTGATAAAACAACTGGCAAACAACTGAGGAAACAAAAAAGGCTACCGGATCTATACCCGGCAGCCTTACTATATAAAAAGACTAACTCGATCAAACTAACTCGCTCAGACTAACTGGGCATCGAGCTTACCGGCAAGGACCGACTTTGGAACGGCTCCAATTTGTTTATCGACGATCTGGCCGTTTTTAAAGTAGAGAAGAGCTGGAATATTACGTATACCAAATTTCATGGAAACTTGAGGGTTATGGTCAACATTAAGTTTGCCTACTATGGCCTTTCCATCATACTCCTTCGAGATATCTTCTACTGAAGGACCTACCATACGGCAGGGACCGCACCACTCTGCCCAAAAATCCACAAGTACAGGTTTATCTGATTTCAACACGATTTCATCAAAATTCGCGTCATTAAGTTCTATTGCCATTTGTTTAGTTTTAGCTAAATGTTAATTCTAATCAGAAAGAACAAAGATACCACTAAAAAGTTCTATGCCAGTTTAAACTGCAGTCCAATGCGCTGCAGCTCGTAGACCAGCTCATTGCTTGGTTCAACCTTGTACCGTTTACTGGTCAGGTCAATAACAATCCTCTCTTCGGGATCAACTACACTCAGCCGCAAGGAACACTGTCCTGGGAACTTCCTAATCATGTTTTCTACCCCTGCTAAAAGCTCAGGTTGCAAAGCTCTCAGATCAACTTTAAGCTCAAGGCACTTCGCGCATTTCTCTCTGACCTCACTCAGTAATTGAATGGACTCAATACGTGGTTCGAGCTCTGCCGAACCTCTGAATTTAGACACGGGTCGTCCCTTTACATGAAGCAGAAGACCCGTTTCCAGAAAGTGTTTAAGGCGAAGGTAATCTTCAGAAAAGAGCGTAAATTGAATAGAGTCTGTGAAATCCTCCAGTGTGAAGACACCGAATGATCTCCCCTGCCTGGAGACACGGTGCTGTACGTCTGTTACAATTCCAGCTGCAGCAAAGGGTTTTAAAGAACCCGCTTTCGCCAGCAGATTGTAATTGACATTCGATAAAGTGGTATCACAAAAACTGCCTATGTCCACCTTGAATTCGTCCAGGGGATGACCCGAAATATAAATGCCGATAACCTCTTTTTCGTTCCTTAATTTTTCGGTAACCGACCAGTTATCTGATTCGGGCAGCTGGGGTTCTGAAAGGGCGGCTACACTAGTTCCCGCAAAAAGGGAATGCTGAACGCTTGTCAGGCACTCCTGGTGATCGGTACCGTAACGGATCAACCTCTCAATCCCTGTTGATGTATCGTTGCGGTAGGCCGAAAAATACTGACCCCGTGTATGTACAGGAAAGCAATCGAGCGCGCCACTCGAAACCAGTATTTCAAGCGTACGTTTATTTAAAGACTTCAAATTTACCCGTCTCATAAGGTCGTAGACCGAAGTAAAGGGGCCATTTAGCGCTCTTTCTTCCAGCATACTTTCCACGGCCTTTTCACCGACTCCTTTGATCGCGGCAAGTCCAAACCTTATTTGATCCAACGAATTGACGGAGAACTGTGTAGAGCTCTCGTTAACATCGGGACCTAAAACCTGAATGCCCATTTTTCGGCACTCCTGCATAAAGAACGTTACTTTGCCAATATCGTTTTGAGCGGCGGTCAGAACGGCCGCCATGTATTGAGCGGGGAAGTGGGTCTTAAGATAGGCCGTCTGATAGGCGATCAGGGCATAACAGGTCGAGTGGCTTTTGTTAAAGGCGTATTGGGCAAATGACTCCCAGTCGGCCCATATCTTCCCGCAGACCGCGGCCTGGTGCCCTCGCTCACTAGTTCCCTCCATAAAGCGGGACTTCATCTTATCCAAGACGTTCTTCTGTTTTTTGCCCATCGCTTTGCGAAGGGTGTCTGCTTCGCCTTTTGTAAACCCAGCGAGCTTTTGGCTAAGCAGCATCACCTGCTCCTGATAGACCGTAATCCCATAGGTCTCACTCAGATACTCTTCCATCTCGGGAAGATCATAACTTACATGCTGTCGGCCATGCTTGCGATCGATGTAATCGGGGATGTAGGCCATAGGTCCTGGACGGTATAGCGCATTCATCGCAATAAGGTCACCGAACTTATCGGGCTTAAGCCTCATCAGACTGGCCTGCATACCTGGTGACTCAAATTGGAAGGTACCGTTTGTCTCCCCCCGCTGGAAAAGCGCATAAGTCTTTTCGTCATCTAGTGGAAGGGATTCCAGATCAAGATCACTACCTGTGCGGTCTTTTACAAGCTTGAGTGCATCCCGAATGATGGTTAAGTTCTTGAGCCCCAAAAAGTCCATCTTGATCACCCCGGCGTTTTCAATGATGTTGCCTTCGTACTGGGTGACGAGGAGTTCGGTTTCTTTGGAAGTTGCCACCGGTATGATCTCGCTTAAATCGACAGGCGCAATGATGATCCCGGCGGCATGGATGCCGGTATTGCGCACGCTTCCTTCTAAAGATGAGGCCTCACGAAGTACCTCGGCCCGCAGATCGGTCCCGGCAGCGATTTCTCTAAGTTTTTTTACACTTTCAATTTCATCGGGGTTATATCCCTCCTTCTCTCTGAGTCCTTCAAAGCCTTCAAATGGGGCCTTCAACACCCGGTTGAGGTTCGTACCCGGCCTGTCTGGAACAAGCTTTACCAAGGCGTTAGCTTCAGAAAGTTGAAGATCAAGCACCCGGGCAACATCCTTTATACTGCTTTTAGCAGCCATGGTACCAAAGGTGACAATTTGAGCGACCTGGTTGCGGCCATACTTTTGGACCACATAGTCGATCACTTTACCCCTCCCTTCATCATCGAAATCGGTGTCTATATCGGGCATGGACTTTCTGTCTGGATTGAGGAAGCGCTCAAAAAGAAGATTATACTTGATCGGGTCAATGTTCGTTATCTTTAGGCAATAAGCGACCGCCGAACCGGCTGCCGAGCCTCTTCCTGGCCCAACATAGACACCTAGCTCCCTCCCGGCATCGATAAAGTCTGAGACAATAAGGAAGTAGCCCGCGAACCCCATTTGCCGAATCGTGAATAGTTCAAAATTAAGCCGTTCTTCAACCTCAGGACTAATTGTACCATACCTAGTGAGTGCGCCCTCATAGGTTAAGTGTTTAAGGTAAGCGTCTTGGTCGCTGTAACCCAACGGCACCTGGAAATTAGGCAGGAGAATGTCTTTGTGAAGATTGAGCTGTTCAACTTTGCTTACAATTTCACCGGTGTTGTCCAGTAAATGCGGCATATCGGCAAAGAGGAGCGCCATCTCGGCCTGTGTTTTGAAAAAGAACTGATTGTTTGGAAATCCGAAACGGTAGCCCTTTCCACCTTCTTCGTCGGTGGCTACAGGCGTCGCCCGCATGTCACCCGTATTTACACACAAAAGAATGTCGTGCGCATTACTGTCCCGCTCTTCGATATAATGTGAGTCGTTCGAACAAATTGCTTTAACGTTGTACTTTGCAGCCAGTTTAACCAGCACCTTGTTTACCTTCTCCTGGTCTGGAATCGAGTGCCGCTGGATCTCAACGTAATAGTCTTCGCCAAAAAGATCGAGCCACCACTTGAAAAGCGTTTCGGCTTCGTTCTCGTCTTCGCGCAAAATGGCTTGGGGGACTTCTGCACCAAGACAGCAGGTAGTCGCGATGAGACCCTCGTGATACTGGAGAATAAGCTCCTTATCGATGCGTGGGTACTTTCCGTAAGCGCCTTCAGTGTAACCCAGCGAGCACAGCTTAATAAGGTTCTGATAGCCTTTCGCATTTTTTGCTATAAGTAGCTGGTGAAACCGCTTGTCCCGGTTATCTTTAGTGAATTGCTTCTTGTGCCTCGATTCAACCAAATAGAACTCACAACCAACAATAGGCTTGATTTGGTGCTTTGCAGCCTCGGCAACGAATTGAAACACGCCAAACATATTCCCATGGTCGGTTATCGCCACCGCTTTCATGCCATCGCCTGAAGCTTTGGCCAGCATCTTTTTGATGTCGGCAGCGCCGTCTAGAAGCGAGTATTGCGTATGTACGTGGAGATGGGAAAATTCGGGCATGGCAAGGTGTTTGCAGAGCACAAACTTAAGTTCCTTGCTGTATAATATGGTTTAATTCTGTACTGTATAGTTTTAATAGTATACAATATGGT
>JAABUX010003060.1_pt1 | contig 22639 bp, 16 predicted proteins | sample 5561851 | NCBI WGS metagenome assembly JAABUX01 (sample SAMN10711883, study PRJNA513361) | rock metagenome | isolation source: Antarctica rocks | place: Antarctica: Victoria Land, Richard Nunatak red sandstone | collected 2016-01-03 | reverse complement strand
TTCAAGTAACCAAGGAAGATCGATGAGCTCTGCAGCAAACTCGCGAATGACGGCGTACCGCCCTGTGCTCTTTCTGGGCCTCGGTGGAACGGGCAAAGAGATCCTGCTGCGGCTGCGGCTGCGCATGTACGAGCGGTTTCGTACGTATCACGTGCCGTTTGCGCGATTTCTCTGGATCGACACGGACACGCGTGCCACCGACGCGCGGGGGCAGGATCTATCGAGCGCTCTGGCCAGCGTGGGCTTTGAGGAGCACGAGAAGTTCGCTCTTCTGCAGGGCACGATCGGCAAGGATCTCAACGACATCTTCCAGAACCCCGGACAGTGGCCGCACATCCACGAGTGGCTCTACCCCGAGGTGCGGCGCTTTGGCAGCGAAATCGCCGATGGCGCCGGCGGTGTGCGCGCGGTCGGCCGTCTCACCTTCTTCGCCAAGTACGCCGGTCTGCGCGAACAGATTGAACGCAAGCTGCGCGAGCTGTCGCGGCTCGAGACCATCGCCGAGACCCAGCGCTTCTTTGCCGAGCATCTGCTGCCCTCGGTCGGAACCGACGGCAGCTCGGCGCCCATCGTCTTCGTGGTCACCTCCGTGGCCGGCGGCACGGGCTGCGGAATCTTTCTCGACATCGGCTTTCTGCTGCGGGACATCAAGCGCTCCGCCGCCAACACGGCCGAGCTCTTCGCCTACGCCCTGCTTCCGAACGTCTACAACGCGAGCCCGCAGGGAGAGATCCCGCAACGCTCGTTCGCGAACGCCTACGCCGCTCTCAAAGAACTGGACCACTTTACCAAACGCATTCCGGCCAAACAAAGCCTGGATGCGAAGGAAGACAACCCGTACAGCGACTTCATCGTCTCCTGGGAGCGCACCCGGGAGAAGCGGATCGAAGGTCCTCCCTACAGCGCAACCTATCTGATCGAGAGCACCAACCAGGCCAATCTGCCGATCAGCCAGGAGAACCGCGGCGATCTCTTCAGCATGCTGGCGGAGACGCTCTTCCTCGACCTTCTGCCCGGTCCCCTCTCCGACGCCAAGCGTTCAAACTACTCCAACATCGTCCAGGGTCTCACCGGCGCGGCCGGCTCCAACACTGTGGCGCCACACGTCAACTTCAACCAGCAGTTTGCGCGCCGCTATGCCTCCTGCGGCATGTCGAAGCTGGAGATCCCGCTCGATACGGTGCGCGGCGCCTGCGCGGCCAAGCTGGCCACGAGCATCTTCGACTACATCCGTCGCGAGAAGGAGGATGCGGATGTGGGTCGGGCCGTCCCGCGCGATCTCAGCGGTGCACAGCTCGATCGTGCCGGCATCTACAACAGCTTCGGCTCCAACTGGAAGCAGATCATCAACGACGGTGTCTCGACCGCGATGGGCAACTCCTCGCTCAAGACCTCGGCCGACGTCGCGGCCCTGCGGGAGCGTCTCGCCCAGCTCGAGAACGAGACGGTGCTGGTGGATTCCGACCGCGTGGGCACCTCCATCCGCTGGCTGCGGCAGCGCACGCCCACGGTCAACGCGGAGACCCGGGACCGGTTCTTTGGGATGCTCAGCGACCGTGTGCTCGAGAACGCCGAGCGCGGCGTCGCCACCGCGATCCGCAAGGGATACTTCGATCTCGCAATCGCGCGCACGAAAGAGATGATCGATCCCTCCAACACCGGCGTTCTCGGCGCTTTCGACGGTCTCATCGCCGAGACGGACCGGGACGCCGCGACCTTTCGCGGCCTGAAGGACGAGCAGATGCGCGAGCTCGACGTGGCCCTGCGCAGCCTTCCGGCCGCTATCCTCGGGGCAAAGGAGCAGATCGTCAAGATCGTCCTCGGTCGGGTCCGCGACAGTCAGGAGCAGTACTTGTACGCGGTCGCGGAGAAGCATCTTCTCCTGGAAGCCAAGAAGGTGGCGCAGGAGCTGTTTCGCATCATGCGTGAGACCCGCGATGCGCTGGCAATCTTTCTTGATAAGGCGGATGCGATTCGCGGCGACGCCGAAGCCCGCCTGCAGATGTTTCAAACGCGTCTGGCCACCGGGTCGCACGTCCTGTTTCTCCAGCTCTTCAACATGGAGCGCGACTGGCCCCGCTTCTACAAGCTGGGGCTCGACCCGGAGACGCAGCAGCCCGCCGACGTCGATCCGCGCCGGGAGTACACCAATCTGCTTCGGTACTTCGAGGCAGACAGCGGCCTCGCCGGGCTCGCCGACATGCTGCGCCGGGAGACGACCGCCGAGGTCAACCGCCGGGTTGAGGAGTTCTGCGAACGTCGCTTCTACGACGACTTCGTCACCAACCCGCGGCAGGTCAGCGTGCTCGATCACCCGCTTCTGCGGGACCGGGCCAGCGCCCGGCAGACGCTCCAAAACTTCGTCAACCAGGCTCGTCCCATGCTGCGCCGCGACGAGAAGCTCGGCGCCAGCGAGGTGGAATCGACGACCTTCGCCTACCTCGGGATCGCCGATCAGAGCTCACCCGACTCACGGGAGTTCATCAAGGAGGTGACGGACCTCGCGAACTGCCGCGTCGAGGTCTTCGACACCGGCAAGCCGCACGAGATCTACCTCTACTTCTCGACGTTCGCCTTTCCCCTGCCGTCCGTCTCCCTCATTCAGAACGAGTGTCACCATGCCTACACCGACTTCTACGCGCAGTTCAATCCCGGTCAGGCGCGGCAGCCCTCCGCCGGCATCCCCTTGCATCTTTCGCGCCGGTGGGAGGGTCGCTTCGACGACCTCGTCATCTACAGCGATCAGGAGGCCAAGCTGCTCGAGGAGGTGCTCGAGATCGTGAACCTGGCGCCTGTGCTCCGGGTGCTGACCGCCAGGACCGACGAGGCAACAGGACTGCCGGAGTTCTTCTACAAGGATGCTCCACCCTTCACTACCACCAACTCCCTCGGAAAGAAGCGCAACGTTGTCGGCAGGCTGATGGCGGATACCTTTCTGCGGCGCACCCTCAGCCAGGAGGTCCAGACGCGCGAGGCCGCGCTCAACTCCCAACAGCTCAAGGCGTACTTCTGGGCTCTCGAAGTCCAGCTGCTCCACCCGGACATCGAGGAGGGCACACCCGACTTCCAGCTTCTGCGCAGAAAGCTCGGCGAGGTCTACGGACGCATCCAGCGGCAGACCAGCGATCCCCGGGGCGTGGTCAACATCGACCAGATGCCGTCATCCGGACAGATCGCCTGGATACGCGGCCAGGGCTTCGGCCTCGAGTGGCCTTCCGTCGATCAGGCCGCCGTCGAAGGCCTGGAGCTTTGGCGCAAACCCGTAAACCACACCTAAGGAGAAACAGCGTTGCTCTGCAACCAGTGCGAGATCTGGGAGCTCACCGACCGCGACAACTTCTGCTCGTGGTGCGGAGCCAACTGGATCCGCTTTGAGGTTCATCTCGATCGTGCCGAGCTCCCGCGGTCGGAGTACCCACCGCCGATCGAGGTCGTCGTCCGCAATGGCTCCCAAGCGCTTGCGATCGAGGTCGAGCGCATCGCCGGCTCGGCGGAGTGGATCTCCCACCTTTCCGCGGCCGAGCTTCCGGTTCGCGTTCCTCCCGGCGGGCAGCACAGCTTCCTGGTCGATGTGGATACCTTCAGCTCCGGCAGCACACCGTCGGCTGAGATCGTCGTGGAGGTAGCGCATGGCGGAAGCAGATCCCGAACGCTCCGTTTACTCTAGAAGCGGCGCCGCGGGAGTGACCGGAAGGCGGCTGCGCGCGGCGGCGGATGGGGCCCTTGTCGAGACGCGGAGCATCTCCCGCTGAGGGCGGGTCTGAGAAGGTATGGCTTGCCCTGCTGATCAACACGTGTTTCCTCCCGGCGCGCTCACCTGCGCACGGTGCGGTGTGACGCGGCCGGCGCTCGGAGGGGACGGCGACCTCCCGTACCCGAGCTGGCACATCGTCGAAGGAGCCGTGCCGCAAGGGACGGAGCGAAGCACGCTGGTGCTTGCGCGGGACGTCCGCTCCGGCAGAAGCTACACCATTCGCGAGTACCTGCCCGAAGCTGTCGCGGACGGGGCCCTGCAACGCCGGCGGTTCATCGCGGCCGCCAAGTCCCTCCGCAACGTCCCGATTGCCTCCATGCGGCTTCTGTTCGCGTATACGAACAGCGGTCGCTGCTACACCGTCGCCGAGCCGCTGCCGGGCACGCCCCTGGGCGCCGTCCTCCACCCCGGCCGCGTGGGCGCTCCCGATGCGCGACGTTGGCTCGAAGCGATCCTCGTTGCCCTCCAGGCGCTCCACGCCGAGGCTGGCGCGGGCGGCATGCTGTTCCATGGCCGGCTCAATCTCACCAACATCCTGGTGCAGGGAGCCGCCGCGGGCGATCCCGTCGAGCTCGCGCAGTCTCTCTACCTCGAGCATCTGCTCCGCGAAACGCAGCTGCCGCCGGAGCACTTCGTCGAGCTCGATCTTCGTGCCGCGGGTGAGGTCGTCCTGACCCCTGGTCGCGGGGACGTACAACCCGGCTCACCCGCAGGCTGCGCTCGCAGGCATCCAGGATCCGGTGCTCGGCGCAACCCTCGATTACCTGCTTCGGCCGCGCTTCGGGCAGGCCCCGTCAGCACGTCATGTGCTGGGCTTCTTGCATCAGCTGCTCGGGGCTGAAGCGAACCGGAGCCGGCCCCAGTTTGAGGCGGCGTTTGCGATCTCCGGTTCGGAGCGTCTCCTGCCCATCCTGGCCGCTCTCGAGGGGTGCCCCCCCGCAGCCCCCGGTCCGGCCGCAAGACCAGCGCCCGCGCCCCCGGTGGAGGCTCCGCGGCAGAGCCCTCCGCCGCCGCAGCAGCCTCCCCGCGCTCCGCAGCCGTTTCAGCAGCCCTTCCAGCCCGTCCACCCGCCACCTCCGCCTCCGCCCCGGCCCGCTTCTTCGCCCGCCCAGGCGCAGGGGCCTCCCTCGGCTCCGATCAGCAGGCCGCCGACCCGCCCCCGTCTCTCTGTCCTCGGACGGGCTCGCAGGGTTTTTGTGGCGTTTCTTCTCGCCATCGTCGGCGCCGTCGTTTGGGGCAGGCTGGCGTCCACGCCGAGCAAGCCCGATCCGCCCACGCTCTCCATCAGCCCGAACCCAGTGCAGCGGGGCCAGAGAGCCGCCGTCAGCTGGTCGACCAAAGGGTACTCCCAGGTCGAGCTCGATGGCGTTCCGGTCGCCAGCTCGGGCTTCCGCTTTGTCTTCCCCACCAGCTCCGTCACCTACCGGCTGGTCGCCCGCACCTCGTCCGGAGAGTCGCAGCGAACCGAGGCTCGCCTGATCGTGAACAGCGCCCGCACCCGAGCTCCAAAACCGAGTGCCGGCACGAACCCCGATCCCTCCGGCGATCGCAATCGGCTACCGGCGCAACCGAACCGATAGCTGGATCGAGACGAAGCTCCACCCGGGCCGCTATACTTCCGAGTGATCCGGGAGAGCCGCCGACCTCGCCTCCTGTTCAGTTACCAAGGAGCTCCTCCGTGTCCATCTCTCGCCGTACCTTTGCCCGTCTGGCCGCGTCCACTGCCGGGCTTGCCTCGTTTCCGCGCAACGCCGTCGCCCTCCCGTCTGCGGAGGCAGCACCCGCTTCCGAGGCCGGCAGCCGATCGTTTCCGCAAGGCTTCCTCTGGGGCTCCGCGACAGCCTCCTACCAGGTGGAAGGCGCGGCGAAGGAAGACGGCCGCGGCGTCTCCGTCTGGGATACCTTCTCGCACACCGCCGGAAAGACGCACGAGGGCGACACCGGCGATGTGGCCGACGACACCTACCACCGCTTCAACGAAGACATCGCGCTCATGAAGGATCTCGGGCTCAAGACCTGCCGTTTCTCGGTGGCGTGGCCGCGCATCTTTCCGCAGGGCGCCGGCGTCCCGAACAGCAAGGGCGTCGACTACTACAAGCGATTTGTCGATGCTCTGCTGGCGGCCGGTGTGGAGCCCTACTGCACGCTCTACCACTGGGACCTGCCGCAGCCGCTTGAAGACAAGGGCGGATGGCAGAGCCGCGAGACCGCGCAGGCCTTCGCGGACTACGCGGGCTACACGGCTGGGCAGATCTCCGATCGCGTCAAGCACTTCATGACCATGAACGAGATCAGCACCTTTATCGATCTCGGTTACGGCAACGGCACCCATGCGCCGGGCCTCAAGCTCAGCCCGGCCAAGCTCGCGCAGGCACGGCACTACGCCGTCCTTGGGCACGGCCTCGCGGTGCAGGCGATTCGCGCCAAGGCAAAGCCCGGAACGAAGGTCGGCTCAGCCGAAAACCTGAGCGCCGTTACGCCCGTCTTCGCCGCGCCGGAGCACGTCGCCGCGGCGCGCAAGGCGATGGTCGAAGAGAACGCCGGCTACCTCACCGTCATGCGCACCGGCAAGTACACGGACCTGTACCTCCAGAAGCTTGGAGCGGATGCGCCGAAGTTCACACCCGAGGATATGACGGCAATCGGCAGCAAGCTCGACTTCCAGGGAATCAACATCTACACGCCCACCTTTGTGCGCGCGGATAGCTCTCCGCAGGGCTACACGGTCGTGCGCCCGCCATCGTCCTACCCGCACATGTTCAGCTCCTGGCTCACCATCGGGCCCTCCGCGCTCTACTGGGCCCCGAAGCTCGCCGAAGAGGCCTTTCATCTCGGCGAAATCTACATCACGGAGAACGGCTGCTCCTCCAACGACATTCCGGCAGCCGATGGCGAGATCTACGACACCGACCGCGTGATGTACCTGCGCAGCTATCTTACCGAGCTGCAGCGCGGCGTCAGCGAGGGCGTGCCGGTGCGTGGCTACTTCTGCTGGAGCCTCCTCGACAACTATGAATGGGCGGATGGCTACGAGAAGCGCTTCGGCATCACCTACGTCGACTTCAAGACGCAGAAGCGGACGCCCAAGCTCAGCAGCCACTTTTACAAGGAAGTCATTCGCCGCAACGCGCTTGTATAGGCGGAGCCGCGCAAGCCATGCCGATGAGGGTTTTACCGTGAACGTTTTTGCACGACTCGCCGGGTTCGTCGTTGTGTCTGTCTGGGGATGCTCCCTCCAGGCGCAACCCGCCCCATGCCCTCTCCATCCCTCGCACATCTCCGTTGAGAGCGGCTCCTTCAGCTCCCAGCCAGGGGTGACCTTTGTTCTGCATCACTTCGTCGCGACCCTGGTGCCGATGGGCAAGGAAGCTCCCTTGTGTTTTCAGAAGTTCACCGTGGTTTCGCACGCGGAGATCTTTGTCAGCAACGACAGCCTGACCCAGGTCTTTGCCGAGAAGCTCGGCGCCACGGACAGCAAGATCAAGGACCTGAAGATTCAGAACAGCGCGGACAAAGTGACCCTCACGGGAAAGCTGAGCCAGGTCATCCCAACCAGCTTCCAGATTGCGGGACCGGTAACGACCGACGGAGTCTCTCTCCTGGTGGACGCGAAAGAGATCAAGACCGACGGCGTTCCGATCAAAGGTCTGCTGGGGCTGGTCGGCGAACACCTGAGCGCTCTGATGAGCTTCAAAGGGATGAACGGCGTCTCGATTAAGGAGAATACGCTTTCGTTCTCACCGGAGCGGATTGCCCACCTGAAGGGTTACATCAGCGGTGTCGAGACATCCCCGGCCGGGCTGACCCTGCGATACGGAAGAAAGCCGGCAGTCCATCTTTCCCGTCTATCTCACTGAGGGCCAACGGCAACGTTCGGTAGGTGCCGGGGGTCCGAAGGAGCAAGTCTGAGCGGCCGGCCGGACGCCCGAGGCGTGCTGGGCGAATGTGTTCGCCGATCGGATGATCTCGTCTCTGCCGTTTTCAGGGTAGAAACAGCCATATCGCCGCCGCCAGCAGGAAGGCCACCGAATCCAGGTGGAACGCGGCAGGGAAGCCCCGGCTCTGGGCCAGCGCGCCCACGGCATAGGGTGCGGCGGCACTCGCCAACCGGCCCAGGTTGTAGGTGAAGCCCTGGCCGGTGGAGCGGATGGGTGTCGGGTACGTCTCGGCCGTCACCGCCGCGAATCCGCTGAAGTAGCCCGTTGCCGCAAAGGCGAGGCACGGCCCCAGAAGCGCCAGCAGCCACGGCGAACGGATGCGCGCAAAGGCCCAAAGCAAGGCCGCCGCCGCTATGAGAAAGCTGACGTAAACGCGCCTGCGGCCAAACGCCGTCGCCAGGTATCCGAAGCTGACGTAGCCGAACCACATGCCGACCTGCATGGACACGATCACGAGCGTCATGGAGCGTGGCGTAAGTCCGATGCCTCCACGCGCAGTCGGCAGCGAAAGGTAGGACGGAACCCACAGGTTGAAGCCCCACCACGCAAACATGCAGCACGCGTTCATCAGCGTCAGCGCGACCGTGCGCGACAGCAACGGCGGGCGAAACAGCGCCCTGAGCCCGGTCGTTCGAGAGTCGTGAGACGAGGCTTCCTGTTCGGCGCGACCGGCCTTCCAGATCTCCGGCTCCGGGACGTGACGGCGAATCCAGAGGGTGAGGAGCGCCGGCAGCAGACCCACAAAAAACACACCGCGCCAGCCCACGCGCGGCAGCAGGGCGAAGACCACCACGGCGGCAAGACCATATCCGACCGCAAAGGAGCTCTGCATCAGCGCGAGCGCTTTATCCCGGTGTGCGCCGGTCCATGTCTCCGCGACCAGAGAGGCGCCAGTCGCCCACTCGCCGCCCATGCCGAAGCCCAGCAGGACCCGGAAGCAGGCGAGCGAGAGAAAGCTCCACGCCAGGCCGCAGGCAGCCGTGAAGACGGCATAGAGCAGAACCGAGGCTATCAGGGCGCGGGTGCGGCCCCAGCGGTCCGCCGCGATCCCGAACAGCACGCCGCCGACCGCCGCGGCGACCAGGGTGATCGATCCAAGCAGGCCTGCTCTGGCCTTCGACAGATGAAGGCTCTCCATGACCGCGGGAAGAACCAGGGCGTAGAGCAGGATGTCGAAGCTATCGAGCATCCACCCCAGCGAGGCGGCAAGCAGGGCGCGGCGGGCGGGTGGGGGCGCCTCCCGCAGCCACGCAAACGGCAGCCGCGAGATGGGGGGAAGCGCGGCGGCGCTGCTCACTCAGGCGATCCGATCTTTGACTCTTCCCGATCGACGGTCGCAATCGGTCGAACTCGACCGAATCCTCCGCCGCCCGGCGTCTCGATGCGCAGCCGGTCACCCGGAGCGAGTTCCAGCCGCACCTTGGAGGGGAGGCGTTCGGCCGTGCCGTCAGCGCGTATCACCGTGTTGCGGCCGGCGCCGCCCGGACCCCCGCCCTCCGCCCCGTACGGGCAGCTCTCGCGGCGATCCGTCAACACCGTCGCAGTCGTGGGCACCAGCATCTCGTACTCGCGAAGGAGGCCTTCGCCGCCGGGAAACAGACCGCCGCCGGCGCTGTCGTGGCGCAAGGCATAGGCGGTAATGCGCATGGGCAGCGCCTGCTCGAGCGCCTCGATCGGGGTATTGCGCGTGTTGGACATGTGGGTATGGACGCCGCTCAAACCCGGCAGTCCATTCCGTCCGCCCATCCCGCCGCCGATCGTCTCGTAGTAGGCAAAGGCCTGCCCGCGGAGATCAACTCCGCCAAAGGTCACATTGTTCATCGTGCCCTGGCTCGCGGCGGGAATGAGTTCGGGAAGCGCCTTCGCGAGCGCGCCGAGCACGATGTCCGTGATGCGCTGCGAACACTCCACATTGCCGCCCGCCACCGCGGATGGATGCCGCGCGTTGACCACCGAGCCCTCGGGCGCAATGACGCGCACCGGCCGGCCGATGCCGTCGTTGTACAGCACATCCTCGGTGAGGAGGCAGCGAAAGCAGTAGAGCGTCGCGGACAGCGTGATAGCGAGGTTCGCGTTGACGCCGCCGGTGGTCTGCGGGTCGGAGCCCGAAAAGTCAACGGTGGCGCCGTCGCCGGCAATGGTGATGGCGCAGCGGATGTGCACGGGGGTATCGGAAAAGCCGTCGTTGTCGAGCGCATCGGCGAACTCGTAACGGCCGTCGGGGATGGCCGCGATGGTCGCGCGCAGAACGCGTTCGGCGTAGTCCTGGGTGGCGGTGGCGTAGCGTTCCACGGCGAGGAGGCCATAGCGCTCGACCATGCGCTGGAGGCGCGCCGCGTCCACGCGGTTCGCGGCGATCTGCGCTGCCAGGTCGCCCTCGCGCTCATCCGGGGTGCGCACGTTCGCGAGAATAATGGCCAGGATCTCGCGGTCCATCTCGCCGCGTTTGACGAGCTTGACTGGCGGCAGGATCAGGCCCTCCTGGAAGATTTCGCGAGCCAGCGGCATGGATCCGGGGCTCATGCCGCCCACGTCGGAGTGGTGCGCCCGGTTCGCGACAAAGAACGCAGGCGGATCGGTCGGGGAAGCATCGGGCAGAAAGACCGGAGCGACTAGGGTGATGTCGGGCAGGTGCGTGCCGCCGCGGAACGGGTCGTTGAGAATCACCATATCGCTAGTCTGCATCGTGACGTGGTCGATGGCCGCGCGCACCGAGAGCGGCATGGCGCCGAGGTGCACTGGCAGGTGATCACCCTGTGCGACCGTGCGGCCGTGCCGGTCATACAGGGCGCAGGAGTAGTCCAGGCGCTCCTTGATGTTTGGCGAAAATCCGGTGCGGCACAGCGTGACGCCCATCTCCTCGGCGACGGCGACGAAGAGGTTCTTGAAGATCTCGAACTCGATGGGGTCGAGCGTTCTGTCACCTCCCAAGCGGACCTCCCCTCCCGGCCACGGTCTCCGCTACCAGTGTGCCTGAGCCGTCCATGTGCCACGTCCAGCCGGGCGAGATGACGTTGGTGGATTCACCGGCAAGGATCATCGCGGGTCCGCTGCCGCCCATGCCCGGAGCCAGTTGATTGCGATGGTAGACCGGCGTCTGGAGGCTCTCCCTGTTGAAGACCGTCCTGCTCACCTTGGCCGGCTCGGGCGAGACCGGCGTCGAAGACGGCCTGGCGCGAAAGACCGGCTTCTCCGTGCGACCGGTCGCCCGCAGCCGAAGCTGCACGGCCTCCGTCACGCGTGCCGGGCTCCCGTATCCGTAGAGCCGCGTATGCCGCTCATGAAAGTCCGCCACGACCCGCGCGAGATCAAAGTTCGGGCCAGAGGCCGCCGCGCCCTCACTTGCGGAGCTGCCCTCCAGGCCGAGCACACCCGACTCGGCGCCGGGCAGATCCGGGAGAGGGACGTCGATCTCAAACGCCTGGCCCCTGTACCGCATGGCCAGCGACGCGGCGAGCGTCATCTGCTCCGGAAGAAAGCCCTCGCGGGCAAGTTCGGCGAGGGCGCGTCGGCGAAGGGGTAGCAGCTTCGTCTGCAACTCGCCCGGTGTCAGGTCGGCAGAGCGCCGCAGAACGGACACGGAGTAATCCTTGGCGACGTCGGCCAGCAGCATGCCCAGCGCGGACAGCACGCCGGAGTGCTCGGGAATGAGCACCGTGGTGATCTCTAGCGAGGCGGCCAGGTCGCACGCATGAAGTCCGCCCGCGCCGCCAAAGGCCAGCAGCGCAAACTCGCGTGGATCGAAGCCGCGCTCGACGCTCACCACGCTCACCGCGCGCTCCATGTTGGCATTGGCGATGCGTACCATACCCTCGGCGAGCGCCTGCGGGCTGAGGTGCAGGCGCGCAGCCAGCTCCGCGGCGACGCGCTCCGTGCGGGGGACGTCGAGGCGCAGCCGCCCGCCCAGAAAGTACTCCGGATCGAGCCGGCCCAGGAGCAGGTTCGCGTCGGTGACGGTGAGTTGGTCGCCCTTGCCGAAGCACACGGGTCCAGGCTCCGCGCCGGCCGAGCGTGGACCCACGCGGAGACCGCCGCCCGCGTCGATCCACGCCACCGATCCGCCGCCCGCACCCACGGTGTGGATGTCGAGCACCGGCAGGCGCACGGGCAGGTCGCCCACCAGCGACTCGTTGGTGGTGCTGATCGCGCCATCGATCAGGCTGACGTCGGTCGAGGTGCCCCCCATGTCGAAGGTGATCAGCCGCGTAAAGCCCGAGGCCGCCCCGATCGCCTGTGCGCCCACAACGCCGGCGGCCGGCCCGGAGAGAATCGTCTGGACGGCCTCGGTGCCTGCACGCGCTGCCGAAATCGAGCCGCCGTTCGATTGCATGATGCGCAGCGTGGATCGGCCCAGGCCCTTCTGCAACCGGTCGAGGTACCGGCTCATCAACGGCGCAACGTAGGCGTTGATCGCCGTGGTCGCCCAGCGTTCGTACTCGCGAAACTCGGCAGAACCTCGTGCGACGCGGACACGGGAAAGCCGGCTGCCCGCAGAGCCGCCGCCGCCCTCTGCTCGTGCTCCGGATTCGCATAGGAGTGCAGGAAGCACACGGCAACCGATTCCGCGCCGCGCTCACGCAATGTGGGGATCAGGCCGTCGAGCTCGACCTCGTCGATGCACGGAGGACGGTTCCGTCCGCGGCCAGCCGTTCCTGCAGCCCGAAGGTCAGCTCGGGCGAGACCAGAGGTTCGGGCTGGCGAACCATGAAGTTGTAGAGCTCTGGCCGCGTCTGCCGCCCCAGGCGCAGCACATCCGCAAAGCCCGCCGTGGCCAGGAGAGCGACGCGCGCGCCCTTGCGTTCCAGCACGGCGTTGGTCGCCACCGTGGAGCCGTGCGTCACCTCGAGCCCAACCTCTCCGCCTCCAACAGGCGTCAGCGGTTCGCCCAGCAGTTCGCGGATCCCGGCCAGGATGGCCAAAGAGGGATCCGCCGGTGTGGAGCGCAGCTTGAAGACGCGCAGGCGAGGCTGCCCCGCGACCTCGTCCAGGCAGAGCAGATCGTAAAGGTGCCGCCGGTGTCGACACCGAGGCGCACAGGCCTTTGCTCGGAGTTGGCCATCAGTCGGGAAATCTCTGCCGAATGCGAACCGTGCGCTCAAGTTCGTCGGCGTTCTCGAGCACCTTGCGCCGCAGGTCAGGGTCGATGCCACTCTGCGCCAGCCATTGCCTCACCACCGTCGCCGACTCGGGGCTGATCTGGCCGCCGACAAACGCTCCGAGCCAGGCGCCAAGGTAGAAGATCTTGCGGTCGCGCTTGATCTCGGGAAGCTGGTCGAGCGACCGGCGCAGATACGGCGCCGTCAACGCCGCCTGGTTCCAGCCGTTGAACGGATGGAGGCTCTGCGTCAGCCAGTCCTCGGGCTTCGCTGTCCGGTTGGTGGGCGGCAGAAGATATTGGGCGAAGTACCTCTGCTTGGTCCCCGGATCGGGCGCGCCGGCAAGCGCGGCGAAGGCGAACTTTTCGGCGTCGCCGGTGTGGTCTCTCCGCGTTTCGGCAGCGAAGATCTCCGCTGCCTCCGAATCGCCGAGAGCGACGAGCCTGCCCACGAGATTCCAGCGGTCCATCTGCCGCAGCGTGACCTCGGGAACGGTCACCTCGCCCGTGAGCAGCCGCTTCAGGGTGTCGCGTCCCGCAAAGCTCTCGGCAACGCCCGTGAGCGTGCGGAAGCTGACGATGCGCAGCCCGACGGCCGGCGCATGGAGCATGCGATCGGTCGCAATCGTCTCCATCCGCTGCACCGGAGCGGCGCGGCCAACGTCCGTCATGTAGCGCTCCAGCGCCGTGGTCGCATGGCCTCCCTCAATGCGGGCCAGCGTCTCATCGTTCTCGAGCGGGAGAGTGCGCAGAACCAGCTCGACGTAGCCGCGAGGTGGGGAGGCCGCGACGTGCACGTTATCCCAGAGCGCTCCCCAAAGCATGGAGCGCAGCAGCGGATCGGGAACGGAGCTGCTGCCCTGAGTGATGGGCGAGCTCACAGGCGCGGGAGCCAGCACCTGCCGAACAGCCCTCTCGCTCGCCGCATCCAGCAGAAAGCGGCCATACGCAAAGTCGCTCGCGTTCCCGAAGACGTATCGCGGACAGCTCTTGCCGACGGCCTCCGGAACCGCGATCTCCGCCGTGCTCCAATTCACGCGCAGGCGCTCCCCGGAGGGCTCGAGCAGTACCTCGTTCGAGATCGGCCAAAGCAGGCCGTCGGGCAGCACATCCCTCTGTTGAAGCTTGAACCCCGCGATCCTGGCCCCCTCCGCATCGCAGCTCCAGGTCGCGGTGATCTCGGGCATCCCGCGGCGCGGCACCCAGGCGTCGGCCCAGGTGCGCACATCCTTCCCGCTAACCGTGTGGAAGGCGTCGATCAGGTCGCTCCACCGCGCGTTGGCATACGCGTGCTGGGCCAGGTAGAGCCGCAGGCCGCCGCGGAAGCTGTCAGGTCCCAGGCGAAACTCAAGCTGCTTCAGGATCGCCGGCGCCTTCTGGTAGACGATCGCGCCATACGCGCTCTTCGCATCTTTGAGGTTGGGGATGTCCTGGAAGATGGGCGTTGTGCCCTCGGTCTCGTCGATGCCGTACGCCAGCGGCTTGATGTCCTCATAGAAGTGCTTCCACGCCTGCGAGGTGGGATCGAGCGTATCGAGGCAGCTGTAGGCCATGTACTGCGCGAAGCCCTCCTTTAGCCACAGGTCGTCGAACCAGCGCATGGTGACGAGGTCGCCGAACCACTGGTGCGTCAACTCATGGAGCGTAAGGATGTCTCGGCGAAAGCGGTCCGAGGTCGTGGGCGCGCTTCGAAAAAGAATGCCATCCTCGCTCAGGAAGGTGGCTCCCGCGTGCTCCATGCCGCCAAACGGAAAACCGGGGATCAGCACCAGGTCGTACTTGGGGAAGGGAAACGGCTGCTGGAAGTAGTCCGCCAGCCACGCCATGCCGCGGGCGGTGATCGCTTGCAGCTGCGGCGCCTCGGGCTCGGCACGCCTCCGCTGCGAGCGGCGCACGTACACGTCCGGCTGGCCCGGGCTGGGATGAACCTTCGTCCACGGTCCGGCAGTGAAGGCAAACAGGTAGGTCGAGATGGGTTTCGTCTCAAGGAAGCGGGTCAGCGAAAGCTCGCCCTTCGGGGTCACGCTCTCCGGTGCGCTGTTGCCGATGGCCGTCCAGCCCGAGGGCGCGCTGATGCTGAGCTTGAACCGGGCCTTCAGATCCGGCTGGTCAAAGCACGGAAACGCCATGCTCGCGTCCATGGGCACAAACAGCGAGTAAAGGTATTCGCTGCCGTCCTCTTTATCGCCGTAGCGCGTAATCGCCGCGCCAGCCGCCGCGATCCGTGCCGAAAAGGTCATCTCGACGGTGTTCCTGCCCGGCCGCAGCATCGTGGCAGGAAAGGCCAGATGGCCATCCACCAGAGTGGTGCCGATCGCTGCACCGTTCAACGTCGCGCTCCGGATCGAACCCTGGCGAAAGTCGAGCAGGAGGTCGCGGCCGGGCGGGGTCTCGGGCAGATCGAACTCCAGCAGCTCATGCCCGGACATCGCATCCGCGTGCGCTCGCAGGGAGAGATCGAGATGGTAGCGCAGACCCGAAACAATCGCGGCACGAGAGATCGCCAGCTCGCGCGAGACGCCCGGGCCCGGGTTCCCGGACCTCTGATCCGCTCCCGAATCCGCTCTGGCCAACGTGCCAAGGAGAAAAGCACCGATGACCAGAGCGCCCATCCGGGGGAGCCACACGACCCACCGCCATCCACGCTTGCCCGCCGCCATCCGCTCTCCCGTTTCAATCTCTCCGAATACTACCGCGCCGTCTCGCTGCGTTTCCGCAGCCTTCCTGAAAGCCGGTCTACAGCACCAACGAGCGCAACGCCAGCCTCAGGTTGGACCACCAAAGTCCCACGCGTTCAGCTCTCAGATCGACACAGTCAGAATCCGGTTGAGGCGCTGCACAAAGCTCGCCGGGTCAGGGAGCGGGACGCCCTCCATCAACAGCGCCTGATCGAAGAGCAGCCATGCCGCATCTTGCGCGCGGGCATCGTCCGGCCGATCCAGCAGCTTCTTGACAATCTCATGATCCGGATTGATCTCAAGCGTCGGCTTCGTTGCGGGGATGTCGTTCTGCCCCATGGAGCGCAGCATCTGCTGCATCTTCACCGAGGGCTCGTCCTCGTCCGAGACGATGCAGGAGGGGCTGTCCTCCAGGCGCACGGAGGCGCGTACATCCTTAACCCGGTCGCCCAACGTGGCCTTCAGCTTCTCCAGCAGAGGCTTCAGGGATTCGGCCTTCTCGGGCTCCGCCTCATCCTTCAGGTCTTCGCCCGTCGCCGCCTTGTTGACCGCTTTCAGGTCGATGTCGCCATACTTCTCCACGCCCGAAAACACGATCTCGTCGATGTCGTCATCGAGCAGAAGAACCTCCAGATCTTTCTTCCGGTAGATCTCGAGCAGCGGCGACGTGCGGAGCTGTGAGGCCGCGCCGCCCGTAATGTAGTACATACTCTTCTGCCCCTCCGGCATGCGCGACTTCACCTCCGCGAGGCTGGTAACGCCTTCCACCTTGGTGGACTTGAACCGCAACAGGTCGAGCAGTGTCTCGCGATTTGCCAGGTCGCCGTGCACGCCCTCCTTCAGGGCTCGGTTGTACTCCGCGGTAAAGCGCAGGTACAGTTCGGGCTGGTTGGTCGCGACGCTCTTCAGCTCGGACAGGATCTTCTTCACGCTCGCGCTTCGGATGCTGGTAAGCACGCGATTCTGCTGTAGGATCTCGCGGCTCACATTGAGCGGAAGATCTTCGCTGTCGACGATGCCGCGAACGAACCGGAGATAGCGCGGCAACAGCTCCTTCGCGTCGTCCATGATCAGGACGCGCTTCACATACAGCTTTACCCCGACCTTGGACTCAGCCTGGTAAAGGTCCAACGGAGCCTTGGCCGGAACGTAGAACAGCGTGATGTACTCCAGGCTGCCTTCGGCCTTGTTGTGAAACCAGAATAGAGGGTCCTCCCAGTCGCCCGAGACCGACTTATACAGCTCCTTGTAGTCCTCCTCCGTCAGCTCGTTCTTCGGTCGCCGCCAAAGAGCGCTCGCCGCATTCACCTGCTCGGTCACGCGCGTCTTGATGGACTTCTTCTCGCCCTCGTTCCACTCGCTCTTGTCGTGCGTCAGAAAGATGGGAAAGGTGATGTGGTTGGAGTACTTCGTCACGATCTGCTGCAGGCGCCAGCTGTGGGCGTACTGCTTGCCTTCCTCGTTGAGGTGGATCAGCACGGTCGTCCCGAAGCCGGCGCGTTCGGCCGGCTCAAGGTCGAAGCCGGTCTTGCCGTCACTCGTCCAACGCCACGCCTCCTCCTCCCCCGCCTTTCGCGAGACCACCTCGACCCGGTCGGCCACCATGAACACACTGTAGAACCCCACACCGAACTGCCCGATCAGATTCGAGTCGCGCTTCGCGTCCCCGGAAAGCTGCGACAGAAAGTTCTTGGTGCCGGAGCGCGCAATCGTGCCCAGGTGCGAGACCAGATCCTCCTCGTTCATGCCGATGCCGTTATCGGCGATGGTGAGGGTCTTGCCCTCCTCGTCAAGCTCCAGATCGATCCGAGGCTCAAACGGAAGCGCCTTGTACGCGTCGTCCGTGAGCGTTAGGTGGCGGAGCTTATCGAGCGCATCCGACGAGTTCGAGATGAGCTCGCGCAGAAAGATCTCAGGGTGCGAGTAGAGGGAGTGAACGATGAGCTGCAGCAGCTGGCTGACTTCGGTCTGAAAGACGCGTTTCGACATAGACTTCAGTATCGCCGACAGGAGCTCTGATCTCCAACCGCCGGCGGCCTTCCGAGGCGGCCCGAAAGCATCCTCCCCGGACGTTCCGGCATCGTCGGCGCCGGCTCGCTCGCTGGCCTTCCAACTCACGCTTCCGGCCCCCTCCCGCGACTGCCACGTATCTCCTTCCTCTTTTCCCCGCTGGATAGTACCTTCGATCCGTCGCCATCCGGCCACCTTCGGAGGTTCCATGCACCGGCTACTCCTTTCCGCGGTTATCCTCGCTGACCTCTTTGCCTCCGTCCCCATGCGCGCGCAGCAGCCGCCCATCCTCGATCGCAAGCTGTTCTTCGGCGAGGTCACCATCGCCAACGCACAGATCTCTCCCGACGGGCAGTACCTCTCCTTCCTGAAGCCGTACAAGGGAGTTCGCAACATCTGGGTCAAAAAGGCAGGCGAACCCTTCTCCGCCGCCCGGCCCCTCTCCGCCGAAGCGACACGGCCCATCGGCGGCTACTTCTGGAGCCGCGATTCGAAGTTCGTCCTCTACTCGCAGGACTCCGCCGGCGACGAGAACTTCAATGTCTACGCGATCGAGCCGGCGCAGCCCCCGGTCGCCGCCACCGGCCTCCCTCCAACCCGCGCCCTCACCAATCTCAAGGGCGTTCGAACCCAGATCTATGCCGTACCCCGATCGAAGCCCGACATCCTCTACATCGGGCTCAACGACCGCGCCCCGCAATGGCACGACCTCTACGAGCTCCACCTCTCCACCGGAGAGAGAAAGCTCCTGCGCAAAAACACCGACCAGATCGCCTCCTGGAACTTCGACAACAACGGAGATCTCCGTCTCGCCCAGCGCACCACCAAGGCCGGGGATACCGAGCTCCTTCGCGTCAGTGCCGACGGCTTCCAGCCCATCTACAGCTGCAGTGTCCTCGAGGGTTGCTTTCCCGTCGCCTTCGACGCCTCCAACCAGCACGCCATGCTTATCACCAACAAGGGTCCGCTTGAGTTCAGCGAGCTCGATCTCCTGGACGTTGCAAGCGGCGCGACCTCCAAGGTGGAGAGCGATCCGCAGCAGCGCGTGGACATCAGCGGTGTCGAAATCTCCGAGATCGACCACCGCATCCTCTTCACCGAGTACGAAGCGGACCGGGACCACCTCTACTTCAGGGACAAAGCCTTCGAAAAGGAGTTTCGCTTCCTCGAGTCCAGGCTGCCCGGCAAGGACATCAGCTTCGGCGCTCGCTCCAGCGACGAAAATCTGTGGATCGTCAACGCGCACAGCGACACCGAGCCCGGCGAGACCTACCTTTGGAATCGCAAGGCAAAGACGCTCGACCTGCAGTTCCGCATCCGCGAAGAGCTTCCCCGCGCCGACCTTTCGCCCAGCAAGCCCTTCCACTTCAAGTCCTCCGACGGGCTCGACATCCCCGCGTACCTGACCCTCCCCAAGGGCCTCGAAGCGCGGAACCTGCCCCTCATCGTCTTCCCTCACGGCGGTCCCTGGGCTCGCGACACCTTCGGCTACAACACCTTCGCGCAGTTCTTCGCCAATCGCGGGTATGCCGTCCTCACACCCAACTTCCGCGGTTCCACCGGCTTCGGCAAGAGGTTCCTCAACGCAGGCAACGGCGAGTGGGGACGCAAGATGCAGGACGACCTTACCTGGGGCGTCAAGGCCTTGGTCGCCGATGGTACGGTCGATCCAAAGCGGGTCGGCATCTCGGGTGGCTCCTATGGCGGGTACGCCACGCTTGCCGGTGTTGCCTTCACCCCACAGCTCTACACCGCCGCCGTGGCCATCGTCGCTCCGTCCAATCTTATTACCCTGCTCGATGCCATCCCGCCTTACTGGGAGGCCGGCCGAAAGCAGATGTACACCCGCATGGCCGATCCCACCACGTCTGAGGGAAAAGCGCTGCTCGTCGCGGAGTCCCCGCTGACCAACGCGAAGTCCATCGTCACCCCACTCATGGTCGTCCAGGGCAAGAACGATCCGCGCGTCAACATCCGCGAAAGCAACCAAATCGTCTCCGCCGTCCGCGACAACGGGAAGCCGGTCGAGTACCTCGTCGCCCCGGATGAGGGCCACGGCTTCGCTCGCCCCATCAACAATCTCGCCATGGTCACAGCGATCGAAGAGTTCTTCGCCAAATACCTGGGCGGTCGCTACCAGCACGACGTGCCGGAAGATATCGCCTCCAGGCTGAAAGAGATCACCGTCGATCCCAAGACGGTAAATGGCGACGTCACGCTGAAGTCCGCAACGCCGTCCTCCACGAACTGACAGAGTGCGGCAAGCGTAGCCTCCGCCTTCGAGCATTTGCCCGCAGCTCTCCTTCAAGCCCACCAAAGGACAAGCCGTGCCTCGCCGCGGGTTGCCTTGTAACTTCTCCCCAGCTCGTCACTCTCACACACGTACAGGGCATTGCGCTGCCGGCGGTTCAGGTTGGCGTCAGTGGAACCGTGCTGCCCAGCTGTGTCCCGCGCTGCTCTCCCGAGCGAGCGTCAATACAGCAGCAGCCGTTCGGCGGGCTCAGAGAGATAAACCGCTTCCTCCGCGAACAACATCGACCAACGTTGGATGGAGAGAGATCATGCAAGGTACCCGAACCACATGCAGCGCCCTTCTGTTTCTGATGGCCACCGCCGTCGCGCACGCCCAGGCCAGGCCGTCGGAGGGAGCCTTGAACAATGAGGTCGGGCTTGTGATTGGCGCAACCGAAACTCCGTCCGTCGGCCTCCAGCGCGGCGACAGCGTTCACCTGAATTCGGCCTTCACTCTCGGCGCCGAATATGACCGTCGCATCGTAGGGAGGCGCATCGCCCTCTACGCCGGCGTGGACTTCTTGGCCACACCCTTCGACGTCAAGGTCAGCTTTCCCCGGCCGGACATCTCGCCCCAGTACGCCTACGTCTTCATCACGCCCCATGTTCGCGTCAAATTCCACCCCGACGCCGCCGTGCAGCCCTGGCTCGAGTTCGGCGGGGGATACGCCAACTTCGCCCCGTCGCAGCCGCGGGCGAGCGCCGTCCGGGTTACCGGCGACGGTGTCACCGGAACCTACGAGTTCGGTGGCGGCATCGATACCAAGCCTCTGATCCACCCCGAAAATATCCCGCTCGTTCGCAACATCCCCATCATCAAGAGCATCCCGGTCGGCGCCCGCTTTGAAGCCCGCGACTTCTACTCCGGCCAACCGCACTACGGCGTCGCGACCAGCAGCAGCTCCCAGAACAACGTCGTGCTCACCGGCGGCCTGCTTCTTCGCTTCTAGCCCGTCACGGCGCCCTGCCCGCGAACCGCATTGGCTTACCTCCTGACACCATTCCTGTACGCAACCACACCCGCAGTAAGGAGACCTCGTGAGAGTCAATCGGCTATCCCTTCTGGTTCTATTCGCAGCTGCCGCTGCTCCCCTCCTCGCGGCAGAGAAGCAGATCGACCCGGCGCACAGCACGCTCACCATTCACGTCGGCAAGACCGGCCTGCTCTCCGCCGCCGGGCACGAGCACACGGTCATGGCTCCCATCGAGCGGGGCACGATCGCCGACGGCGAGGCGGCTCACGTCAACTTCGACGTCGAGGCCGCCCGCATGATGGTCCTTCCCGAGAGCCATCGCGACGAGATCCAGCAGAACATGCAGGAGCACGTCCTCGATAGCGCTCGCTTCCCGCACATTCGCTTCGTCTCCGAGAGCGTGAAGCCCGCCGGCGACGGCGTCTGGAACGTCTCTGGCAAGCTCACGTTGCATGGCGAGACCAGGCCCGTCCTGGTCCACGTCGAGCTTCACGACGGCGCCTATGCCGGCGCCACGACCATCAAGCAGACAGACTTCGGCATCGAGCCCGTAAGCGCCGGCGGCGGCACCGTCAAGGTCAAAAACGAACTCAAAATCGATTTCATGATCCGCGCCAAGTAAGGCAGCTCGCTTTCACCCGGGGGCCACAGGCAAACACTCGGCGCTGCACGCCGCCCCCTCCTGCTGTCCATCAAAGCCGCGTCCTACGGCACTGCCTCAATCGACGAAGCGCGCCATGCTCTGGCGGCGCCGGTTCACCACCAGTCTCGTCACGTCCGGGCGCGCATAGTGGCCGGCAACATCGAAGTTCTGCCGCTCTCCGCGAACGCGTGCGTGGTCCAGCTCCGCCACCACCAGCGCCTCGCGACCGATGACCGGCTCCACCAGAAAGCGCCCGTCCGGACCGGCGATGGCCGTGCCGCCATTGGCCAGAAACGCCGCTCCGTCCGCCAGCATCTCCTCGAGCGCCAGCGTATCCGCCGGAAAGTCAGAAGGCCGCATCAGCCCCGAGACCGCGATCACGTAACTGCGTGACTCCTTCGCGATCAGGCAGGGGAGGTCATGCGTGTTATGGAGGCCGCCCGGCCAAACCGATACATGGAGATCCTCCCCCTGCGCATACAGCGCCGCCCGCGAAAGCGGCATCCAGTTCTCAAAGCAGTTCAGACCGCCCACCCGGAATGGCGAAAGGTCGTGCACCCGCAGGCCGTGGCCATCCCCCTGCGCCCACGCCATCCGCTCCTCGTAGGTGGGGTGCAGCTTGCGATGAACCGATCCGATCTGCCCGCTGCGATCGATGTAGACAAGACTGCAGTACAGGCTGTGGCCACCACGGTCCGGCGCGCGTTCCATCACGCCCAGGTACACCGCTAGTCCGTGCTTCGCGGCCAGCGCGCACATCGGCCGGAGATCGCCGCGCTCCATGTCCACACCCTGGTCGAGATACCGCCCGTAGATCTGTTTCTGCTTCGGATCATTGAAGCGCGCGCCGTCCGTGCGCTCGATCCAGAACGGGTACCCCGGCACCAGCGCCTCGCCAAAGGTCACCAGGTCGCACCCTTGCGCCGCGGCCAGCTCCACGCCGGCGGCGACCTTCTCCAGGGTCTCCGCCCGCCTCATCCACACCGGCGCCATCTGGACGCAGCCGACCGTCAGGCCATCCCCGTCCTGCACGCCCTCCGCATCCACTCGGATGATCTCCATCGCCACTCCCTGTCTCTTGCAAATACGTTAGGAGGTCCCGGCCGCGCTCGTCAAAACCATCCGGGAGAAGCACCGCGCGGCACCCTTTAAGGCATCGCTCTTAGAGCGAGATCACACCGTTGATCGAACCCAGTGCCGGCACCGATTGAACCTTGCTCAGGCCACCATTTCCGTCAACCAGAAACGTCTCCAG
>JAABUX010003059.1_pt1 | contig 22650 bp, 31 predicted proteins | sample 5561851 | NCBI WGS metagenome assembly JAABUX01 (sample SAMN10711883, study PRJNA513361) | rock metagenome | isolation source: Antarctica rocks | place: Antarctica: Victoria Land, Richard Nunatak red sandstone | collected 2016-01-03 | reverse complement strand
CATCGCAGACAACCCGCCGATCGATCCGTGCGTCTATCCCGACTCGGGCAAGGCGCACGTGCTCGTTCCCGGCGGCCAAATGATGATTCGCCACAGCACTACTCAAGATCTCGACTACTTTGACGGAGAGGAGTAGTTTGCACGGGGCGCAGCGCGCACTAGAATAGTGTCCTGCAATCGACCCTTTCGGGCGCTCTCTCTCCTGAACGCGGTAGGTGGATGACTCCACCGACTTGAAATTTAATGATGTCGAGAAGGACCTAGGTCGGAATCGGTAAGCCCGGACTCTTCCTCAACGGTAGGAAGCTCCGTTCGTCACTTAATGCGGCGACCCACGACAAGCACCCGGTGCGATCGCGGCCGGCGGCTTGCCGTGACGTCTTTTTTTCCGGCAAATCGCGAGGCAGATCCCGCCCTTCAATGAGGAGACTCATCGTGCCAATCATTCGCGCCAACACCGGCGTCGTCACACAAATCAATGTCTTTACGGTGAAGCCTGAACGGCAAGTCGAGCTCGTGGCTGTTCTTGAGAAGGCGCCCGAAATCGCGCGCGAGGTCCCCGGCTGGATTTCAGCGAGCGTGCACAAGAGCTACGACGGCACTCAGGTCACCAACTACGCGCAATCGACCTCACATGAATCGTGGGATCTCATGATGAATAGGTTAATTAGCGCTGGCATCATCGCGAAACTTAACGAGATCGCCACGCCTGCACCAAAGCTATATGAGTGTGTCTTTACCGTTGAGGTACCAGACGCGGATGCTATCGTTTCGCGCGAGCGCTCGTGAAACTCTTGGTCTTTGGCGCATCCGGAGCGACCGGGCAACGTATCGTCGCGGAAGCGGAGCGACGCGGGCACGAGGTCGTCGCGTTTACTCGTGGAGAGTCCGGTGCCCAGACCCCGACGCAGCACGTCACTCGGGGCGATGTAACATCGGCAAGAGACGTCGATGCTGCAATTGCCGCCGGTTGTGATGTTGTGATTTCGGCTTTGGGTGCTCGTTCACTCAAGAAAACTCGCTTACTTGAGACGCCGTGAAAGTCATGACCGAAGCGATGCGGCGCAATCAGGTATCTCGACTCATCGAGCTTAGCGCTGCGGGGACGTTTGGTTTGCCGAAAACGTCCCGTATTTCAATTCCGGAACGCGTAATGTTCGAGATTCTGCGCCGCACGGTGCTGCGAAATTCGTTCGCCGATCACGCCGTCGCGGATCAACTCATTCATCAAACCGAGCTAAGCTGGACAATCGTTCAGCCACCCGAACTTGACGACGGTCCAGCGCGAGGCTATCAGATTTCTCTAGATGGACTTTTGCGTGGCGGTTCGGTAGCACGAATTGACGTTGCAGCGGCAATTATAGACATCATGGAAACCGGCTCGTTTATTCATCAAAGCCCCTTCATGTTTCGGCCTTGATCCTGACAGGTATTGTTTCCCGAAACGGACCTCTTACGAGAGCCGGCGAGAGCTTCGCATCTCAAAGATCGCGTATCCCGATCGACGCAACTGAACCGCCCTCAGGACAGCGTTTCACGCCCACCGAACTGTGTCGGATCGACGCGCGCGTGGAGCGAAAACGACATAGAAGGGTGGTTGCGTAAAATGGGCTTCTCGCGGTCGATCGCGATGCTGGTCGGTCTCGTGCTTCTTACGGGCTGCGCTTCGGCGGACTCAAACCCGGCAGCACCAGGTTTACCGCTCTCTAGCCTTGATTTCGCGAATGGCGCTGTTATCCCTGATAAGATGACCTGCAACGGAGCCGGCGCCGCGCCCGGCCTTGAGTGGCAGGCGACCCCCTCCAAGACGGTAAGCTTTGCGGTGATCGCCCGCGATGTAGACTCGCCGCTGGCGTTTCTCTTCGGACATTTCGTGCATTGGGTACTCTACGACTGGCCGGCCAGTCAACATCGCATCGCTGAGAATCTTGCAAAGAGCAAGCAATTTGCCAACGGCGCGATGCAAGGCACCAACGGCTTCGGTCAGATCGGATATGGAGGACCCTGCCCGCCCGGCAACTCCACGCATCATTACGTCTTCACGGTATACGCTCTAGATACGAAGCTGGCTCTGCCGCCGGGCGGATCGGAGAAAGATCTTCAGAACGCAATGGCGGGCCATATCATTGCGGCGGGCGACCTCGTGGGACGTTACCATTGACCCCCATGCGAATCCCAATAAGGACCCCTTTTACGAGACACTTTGGGCGCTGCACGCCCCAAAGAGTTGTGAGAAGCAGTCATATTTCGCCCGCGGGGCGTCGTAGCGGTTTCACACGTTCACCTTTCGTTGAGTCGGCGATCAATGTGGCGAGACGGCTGCGCCGCGTTTCATCCTTCTTGGCACTGAGCACCCAGAATGTTACCGTACGGCGGTAAGACGGCGGCTGTGCTTGGAAGAAATCCCAGGCGCGCGTGTTCTGTCGAAACGCAGCTATCGTTTCCGCATCGAACTCCGCAGCCTCCCGTTGCTCATACGAATATTTAGCGGCGTTTTCGTCACGTTGTGCGAATGCGCGCGCTCCGGCTGCGCGCATTCGTCCAAGCTCCACGAGTTCATGAGCCCGCCGTATGTTCACATCGCTCCACCTGCTGCGCGGCTTTCGCGGTGTGAAGCGAATCGAGTAGCAGTCTTCGTCGATACTGCGCCGCACGCCGTCAATCCAGCCGAAGCACAGCGCCTCGTCGACGGACTCGGGCCACGTCATGCTCGGTTTCCCAGATCCGCGCTTGTAGAACCCAACCAGCAACTCGCCAGCCGTCTCGTGGTTGGCGTCCAACCATGCCCGAAACGCCGCTGGCGTTGCGAAAAACTTCGGCTTCATTTATCGTCGATTCCTCTATCGTCGATTCCTCACCACGCCGCCTCCACCCTAAGTTTATCTCAGAGTTACCAACGATATACGAATTGACCGTGTACGCTGTCGCCGTCGTCTATTCTCGAGCACGGCGGCAGGTGACCGCAACCAGTTAAGCGTCGCGAAGCACTGGCTGAAACTGCGTGTCCGAAACCATCTCGCAACCGACCGTTTCGGGGCACGGGCGAAGTGGCGCGGCTTAAGCGTCAAGATACGCTGCCGTCGGCTCATTGTCGCGGTCGCGCAGCGCCGGCGGCTGCCGACTACACGCGACACAATCACGCGCAACCTCTAGGCGGCTTTGCGAGGACGGCCGCCGCGCTTCCCGTTCTCGCGCGACGAGCGCGCCTTTGCGGTTGTCTTCACGGTCCCAGCGTTGCGCGCGGCCGCCGAGCGTACCGCGCTACCGAAGCCGAGAAACTCGGGCAACATTTCCGCGACCGAAAAGCTGACGTCCAAGTCCGGCCACTCGATCGTCCCACCGTCGTCCTCCACGACTACGACCTCAAGAGCGTTTGAGGGTTCGTCGAGTGCGCGCCGCGGCTCGACGCGACGCCGGAAGCTGTCGATCCGCAAGAGTGGGAACGACACCTCGACATCATCTTTGCCGCGTAGACGCAACACGAGACGCGATGGGTCGCCCAGGACAACCTTCGCGCTGGCGACACGTAGGGGATTTTTCACGAGTGGAACCTCCGCCACATAGCAAGGAGCTGGTGCCGATGCTCGGCGACGAGCTGGATCGCCCGACGCCGGTTCGAAGCTTTCATCCGGCCCGCGACTTCCTCAGGCGTACAGGCGTACGAGAGCCGCGCAGGTAGACGCGGAGCTCCGCGCTGTCGTGGAAGACGTGAACGTGGGCGGGGGCATGGTCGTCCGAGTAGACCCGGATAACGAACCCCTCGACCACGATCCTCGGCACGACCTCAGTGTAACCTATCGCGTTAGGTTTTACAACTCAGGCACGGTTCGACGGAGCCCTCACCAGCGTCGTCCTGAAAGTGACCCGTTTTCGTGACGTTATTACCAGCATTCGATAGAAAGAAGGTCGCGAAAGATGCCCTACCGTCCAAGCACGTGGGACGATTTGGCGTGGGCTTCGAGGTCGCGTGGAAATGGAGCCGCCGTAAAAGAAAGGAGCGGTCTGTGAATGTCATGAGGTGGCTGCTGGATTCAGACCCTTCCATTCGTTGGCAGGCGATGCGCGATTTCACGGACGAGCCGGACGAACGCGTTGCCGCCGAACGGTCGCGCGTCGCCTGCGAGGGGTGGGGCGCAGCGCTGCTCGCGTTTCAAGCACCTGACGGTCATTTTGTCGTTGGCGGAAAGCGCGGTTGGTCCACAGACTTACACGCCCTCGTACTGCTCAAAGACATGGGTCTTGACGCGGCCTCCGCGCAAGCGCGCAGCGCCGTCGAACGCGTGCGCGAGCATCTGATCTGGGACGTCTGCGACGATCATCCGTTTTTCGACGGCGAGGCCGAGCCGTGCATCAACGGCGCCGTCGTGGCACTCGGCGCATATTTCGGGGAACCTCGTGCGGCACTCGTCGATCGTCTCCTCGAAGGGCAGCTCGAAGACGGCGGCTGGAACTGCCAAGCTCCCCCAAGCACGCGATCCTCGTTCCACAGCACGATCCGCGTTCTTGAAGGGCTTTTGCAATACGAGAAGAGTTATGGCGCGACCGCGGCGATAAAGGAAGGTAGGCTGCGGGGTCAGGCCTATCTCTTAGAACGTCGCATGCTGCGCTCCATGCGTTCGGGGGACGTAATCGATCGCCGCTGGATGCGCTTCGCGTTTCCGCCTACCTGGCATTACGACGTTCTACGCGGCCTCGACTATCTGCGTAGCGCCGACGTCGAACCCGACGAGCGGATCTTCGAAGCCGTCGAGATCGTCGAGAAGCGCCGACACCAAAATGGGCTTTGGCCGCTCAACGTTCAGCACACTGAGATTGCGTTCGAAATGGACGCCGGCGTCGGGCGGGCGAGCTATTGGAATACGCTGCGCGCTCGTCGCGTACTTGATTGGGCACATGGTCATGTGCTATGCCAGCATTCGGCTGATTCTCCGAGCACAAGAATACCGAGCTCCAAGCGCTAAGCGGAAACCATCGGCAAGGCATGAATTCGTCGCAGCGCCCAACGAACCAGGACGATCGAGGGCGCGCGGCTCCCCGATCGCAACGGTAACGTCACGTCACTGCCATCCCTTAAACGCCGTTCCAGGCATTGGTCGAGGCCTCGAATTAACGGCCCCACGCTTCGAGACAGTGTCGGAATTCGCAAGTCTGAAAGATGCAAAGTCTTATGATGATCAAAGACATCGCCTTCACCGCCTATCCCTCGAACGACGTCGCTAGCACACGCGCGTGGTACGAAAAATGCCTGGACTTAGAATTTGCCGGACCGTATTGCGAAGACGGCGTCGAAAAGTACAATGAGGCGCACTTTGTGAGCGGCTGCTTCAGCTTAATGGCGTCCGAGTGGGTCGGGCGCAACCCGGGCTCTGCGGCCAGCGTCGTGTTTGAAGTGGACGACATTGAGAGTGCGGTTCGGGTGCTACGCGCGAAGGATGTCATCGTCGAGGACATCTATGAAGGTCCGGTCTGCAAACAGACGTCCTTTAGCGATCCGGAAGGCAATAAAGTGACAATTCATCAGAAAAACCTCGGACGCTTAGTAGGATAGCGAATCGGGTTGTCCAAGACCGACGCTCCTCGACTGAGCACGGAACCGCGAATCCCGAAGTTAACCCTTACGGGACGGGCCGTCCATAATCACTCACCTACAATTTCGGACGTGGAACCTCTAACAAACCGGCCGTTAGAGGCATGTAAGTTTCGCTCGGCATAGTCGCGGCATGTCGCGAACGGTCGATGAAACGCTGCGCGACGATCTGTTGGAGCGTATGGTCGACTATGTCTCGAAAAACGGTATCTCTGACTTGCAGTTACGGCCATTGGCGGAAGCCGTGGAGTCGAGCCCGCGCGGACTGCTCTACCATTTTGGATCGAAGGAAGCGCTCGTCACCGCGGTTCTTGAACGCGCTTCAATACGCCAGCGCGCAATCTTCGAGACCTTGCCGCGCAGTCCGGGTTCATACGCCGAAACGGTGCGCGCCGCGTGGTCGGTGATGAGCCGCCCGCAAAACGAAGGCCTCTTTCGACTGTTCTTCGAGGTCTACGGGTTGGCGTTGCAAGATCGCAAACGCTTCCCGGACATTCTTGAGCGTGCGGTCGAAGGCTGGCTCTCGTTTCTCGAGCGCCCCGCGTTGCGCGACGGCTACTCGCATACTGATGCGCGCGCGATCGCGACGGTCTTGCTCGCCGGTTACCGCGGATTTTTACTCGATCTTTGTGCAACACGCGAGCGAAAACGTTTAGCACGGGCCGTAGACCTTTGGATCGTGGCGCTCGACGCAATGCCTCCGGCAAAGGCAATCTCCCATGGACGCTGAGACGACAAGCGCGTATCGACATCGAGGCGGTTAGACCGCAGGAAGGATCCCTTGAGGCGCACCTGGGCGATTATTGGTGTTAGCGACGTGCCCGGAAGATTCAAGTGGTACCAGTCGCTACTTGGCCTGCCAAAGACGGTGCCCGGCCATGATTACTGGGGTCAAATTCTCGACTCGGATGGAACGGTTTTGCTCTGCCTGCACGAGTGGGGTGCCCATGAGCACCCATCGTTGAGTAGTCCCGATCACGCGCAGCCCGGCAATGGCCTCCTGTTGTTTTTCCGTGTCGATGATTTCGACATTGCGCTGCAAAGGGCACGCGCTCTCGTTGATCGACTCGATGAAGAGCCCCACGTGAACCCGAGCACCGGAACCGCTGAGTTCGCACTCCGAGATCAAGACGGGTACTACGTCACGATCAGTGCCCTTACTGCGGCCTAGCAAGAGTTGGAGGAAGCCGTGAATGAAGTGAGCACGGTCCCGAAACCGACGGACGCTGTCGAAAAAGGCGGTGGAACGGAGGCGACCGGAATGTCTATGCAGACGAGCCGATATTGCGTCTCAGCCTATGCTTGAAAGGGTGCAGTAAACGCCGTAATAACGTCGACGTTTATGCAGGCGCCTGAATCACTATACATCCCTGCGCCTTTTTCAACAGCGTCGACCCTTTCTGGGGCGTGCCGGGTAGTCTCGGACGCAGCAAGTTATCTAGATCGTCCAGTTGAAACGCTAGAAGGTGTTCAGTCAGCTCGACCATGTACAACTGGCTATTCCGCGGGGTGGCGAAAACCGGGCTCGAGAATTTTACGTTGACGTTCTCGGATTCGAGGAAGTCCCAAAGCCCGACGAACTCGCTAAGCGTGGTGGCGCGTGGTTTCGAAGTGGTGACGTGACGTTGCACGTCGGCGTAGACGAAAGGTTCACTCCCGCGACGAAGGCTCACCCAGCTTTGCGGTGCGTCGACTATCGCGCACTCCTAGATCGTTTAAGTCTAAGCGGTATTGTGGCGACGCCTGATCCGTTACTGTTCGACGGCCGTCCACACTGCTATATTGTGGACCCATTTGGCAATCGGCTCGAGCTGATCGGCTGAGAGTCCCGTAAACGACCGTTTCCGATACCCGGTCAACGGTCGAATGCCCAGCTGCGTAACCCGAAGCGAAAAGGTGTGGCGGCCCAAAGCGGCTGGAAACAAATCGGCGATACGGCGACTGGAATAGACATGGCAGACCGTGGCGTGGCACGATGAAGGCATGCGCACGGTTTATGAGGCTGCGGGTGGTATCGAGGGGCTACGCCGTCTAGCCAGCGCCTGGCACAAACGGGTGATGGCCGATGAAGTGGTCAGCCATGCCTTCAGCCACGGATTTCACCCCGATCACATGGAGCGACTCGCGGCCTACTGGGCAGAGGCACTCGGCGGACCCGTCATGTATTCCGCTAAGTATGGTGATGAGACGACCGTTGTGAAAATGCACAGCGGTAACGGTCCGCACGAGGAGATGGATGGGCGTGCCATAGCCTGCTTCGACCAGGCCTTGGTCGATGTCGGTTTGGCCGAGGCCGATCCACTGCGACGAGTTCTGCACGACTATTTCGCGTGGGCGACAACGACCACGATGTCCCGCTTCCATGAGTCCGCAGACGATGTGCCCGAGGGCCTCAGCATTCCGCGCTGGTCCTGGAGCGGACTCGAAACGTGAGCTACCGCCGAACACTCCTGCGGCGAAGGGAGTAGGTTCGGCTGCCAACGCGCTGCTCGCAACAAACGCGGCTGTCCGCTTTCAAAGGGTTATCCCGAAATGGACCCCTTTCGGAACGGTTGCTTAATCCAGGCACGACGCGGCCTTACGTGTCTTGAAACCCCGCCCTGAAACTACTCCAACGGCCGCCTTGCATCGACGGCGAGCAGCGTCGCTGCCGCGTAACGCGAAGTGGTTTCCGCGAAGACGCGCTCGGCTAACTGTGAAAGGCGCTCGGGCCCGAGGTCGCCGGCGACCTCGGCGAGCGCGATGGGCACCGCAGCTTCCATCGCGCGAAGAAGGTCAAAGGTAAGCGGACGACGACCGCGACGCGCCGCGCATCGACGATCACATCGCCGGGAGCTCGTTCGTGTTCCATGCTTCCAGTGAAGCGCGGCGACATTGCCGGTACGTGACCGGCGGATCTTATCAACGAGGCGGCCTGCGATTCAGAGCCGCCCTGTGTTTACACGGGATACGGCGGACGAACCGGCGCAGTCTCGAGTTTGTACCCGACGCCGTGAACCGTCTCAATGAGCGACGCGGCGCTCCCGAGTGCGACCCGAACGCGACGAACGTGCACGTCGACGGTCCGGTTGTCAACGCGTTCCGGATCGGGCCAGGCCGAGCTGAGCAGCTGCTCCCGCGTTAAGACGCGACCGAGATTTAGCGCCAGCGCCGCGAGCAGCGCGAATTCGCGCGTTTTAGGTTGACCGGCGTACCCTCGACGACCGCCTGGTGGCCGGGTAGGCTCACGGTAAGCATACCGGTCTCGATGAGCGATGACTTCCTGTGCGATTGTGCGCCCGAAGTCCGCAAGCTCGGCCTTCGTCAACGTGATGAGCACGCGCTCGGGATCCGATTCCGTAACTGCTGTTCCTTCGATCAAGCACCGGTGGGGCGTCGTTCGCGCGTCTATCCAATGACGACGGAGGCGACGTTAGCTCGAAGTCCCGTGATTAAGCGCCCACTTCGCTTTCGCGATTGCGGCCGCGTGCTCGCAACAGATTGCGCAGTCGAAGGCGTCGCGATTGCAAACGGAGCGATGCGCGTCGCGCGCCGCACGGCGAATCGCAAGCGTATAAGCGCGACGCATGAATTGGGGCGGCAACGCATCCTCCGGCAGAGCGCGGTCCCGGCGCGTGGCCGGGACCGCTTGCCGCTTCATGCCGCAGTTACCGCATCGTCGTGAGCCTCAACGGCAGGTTCTTCTTCCACCACGGCGTCTGCCGCATCTGCGGCATCACGATCCGCGGGCGAGCCGCCCAATTCGAACTCCTCACCGCAGTCGAGGCAAGCGCCGCGCGTCGGCTCGTCCTCGTACGCCTCCACGTCGGTATGCAAGCACACCGCGCCATCGTCATCGACCGTCGGGGCGCCGCTCTGCGCGCCGAGCGGATCGTCGACGATCTCGTAAACGGCGAGCAACGTCTCGTCCTGGCCCTTCGGCCCGACGCCGCCACCGTTCCAACCGACGTAGTCGGCTTGCTGGATGGGCGCGAACAACTCGAGCGCGCGCTCCGTCGCAAGATGCGCGCTCACGGCGCCGATCATCGTGCCGATCTGGTCGACGAACTTTCCGACCTTCGGCTCGCCGCCGGTCGCGTTCGCGCGTTACTGACGCGCCGCGATCGCCGCAAGCCGCGCCTGAACGCGCTGCAGGTCCGCAAGAACGGTGTGGTCGATGCGATCGGCGCGACCGTACTCGGCCTCGAAGGCGTGGATGTGCTCCTCGCGCTGCGCACGCGCCGCGTGGTAGAGCTCGAGCGCCCGCGCCTTAATACGCGCGTTCGCTTCGGCGCGCGTGATTTGCAGCGCGGGCGGCGCGGCCGCAACCGTCGCAAGCGCTGTGCTACCGTTCGTCTTGGCTTTACGAGACATGGTGAAAACCTCCATCAGGCAGTGATGGCGAAGCCCATCATCAGGCGCAGTTGTACTGCGCGACGCCGACATCGCCGGCGTTTCGGGCTAAGTCGCCGAAGCGAAGATCTCGGCGACGATCGCGTGCATGGCTGGATCGCACACGTGCAGCCGCTCGCGCGTGGCGCGCGGCCACGGCGAGTTTGCGTCGTTGAACACGTCGGCATACGCGCGAACGCACTCCGCGAAATATTCATCGAGACCGCACGCCGCGTACGGCGTCACGAACGCGCGCGCCGCGGCAAACGCCGAACGTATCTGCGGATCGAAGCCGCTGCGATACACGCCAACGCCGAGCGCGCAATCGATCGCGTGGGCGACTTCGTGACCGATGGTCATCGGCGTGAGCGCGCACAGATATACCGTGCGCTCCTAAACGACGAAGAGTCCAGCCGGCGGCACTGGCCAGCCGTCGACGTCGACGCCGAGACGGCGCAGTGCCGGCGACACGTCGCGATAGCGTTCGCCGTCGTGAAGCGGCCGCACACGGCAGCCCGTTGCAACGAGCCGCTCGAGTAGCGGCGTAGGATATGCGCTTAGATGAGGCGCGATCGTCGCGCGATCGCAGTCGCTCGCATCGACGAGCAGCGCGGAGACGACGTCGCTCGGGCGCGACAAAATAGAGCTTCGCATCGAAGCCTCCAAAACAGAAGCGCGGCGCCCTTAGGAGCGCCGCGCGAGTGCGTTAGTTCGGAGTTGCGCCGTTACGCGGCGCTGCGCCGCCGGCGCGACCCGCGCCGGGCGCGTTCCTCGAAGGCCGAGGCATCGAAAATGTCCGAAGGCAGGTCAGCTGGTGCGTTTTCGAGGGGATGGGTTCCGAGCAGCCGCCGTACCGCGTAGCCCGCGCTCAACAAGCGCGACGCATCATCGCGCGTGAGCGTCGCGTAGTCCGGCGCGTCGATGATCGGGTCGAAGTCCCACGCTTGCGCGCCGGTGCCGTCCGCCGCCATCGCCAGCAGCGTCTCGAGCTGCGCCACGCTGGGGCGCGTCGCCTGATAGAGCTCGCACAGCGCGTTCGCGTGGTCACCGGTGTCGCGGAACATCCACGCCGCCGTCACCGGATTCCAGACCCCGTTATGGGCCTTCATCGCCTTGCGGCAGAATTTCGTACGGTCGTCGCTGATCGTGTAGAGCGTCGTCATTGGTCTGAACCCTTCTCCGCCCGAGGCGGTCGCTGTTGATGGGTCCGGCCAAGACGTGGCCGCGATGGAACGGCGCAGCGGACAAGGGCGGCGTAGCCGAGCGTGGACCGGAACGCAGTGAGGACCGGTAGCGTCCCTTGAGTTTCGTCGCGGCCACGGCTTAGGATCCAAAGATCAACAGCGATCGCCTCGGGCGGAGAACGCACGAGCCAAACGCTCTACACGATCAGCAAATGCGAAACCACTGTATCATCTGTCGCCCGACACTACCAAGGCTCAACCGCGCTCAGATCACGGCTTATATTTGTCGTGATGCCGAACCCATTCCATCGCCCACTGAAGTCCATCCTCGTGGCGACCGAGCGGCGTCAGGTCGAGGTAATTATAGGTGCCGATGAGGATATCCAGGCCGCGTTGATACGTCGAGTAGGTGTGGAACACGCCGTCGCCATTGCGCAAAAATACGCTCAATCCAGGCAACTCGTCCATCCAGATTTTCCCGGCTTGCTTGAGGGCGGCGACGTCCTCAAAATTATATTCGACACTCCCCGCGGCTTCATCTAGCGTAACGTGGAAGTCATAGTTGAAGTCGCTCGCGATCGAAGAGTACCATGGGAACGTCCATCCCATGCGCTTCTTGAACGACTCGATCTTCGAAAGCGACGCGCGGGACACAATCGCGAACGCCGTGTCGCGTGCCTTCAGATGGACAAGGCTGCCGGCAACGTTGTCGGCGAGGAACGAGCAGCTCGGGCAACCCTCGTCCCAGCTCGGCTCGAACATAAAGTGATAGACGATGAGCTGAGCCTGGCCTTCGAAGAGGTCGCCCAAGCGTACCGGGCCTCTTGGACCATCGAAGGCATATTCCTTATCGATCCGGACCATGGGAAGCCGTCGGCGTTCCAAACTCAGTGCATCGCGCTGCTGGGTGGCTTGCTTTTCCTTGCTCAAGAGCGCTTTACGTGCAGCGAGCCACTCGGCTCGCGAAACGACGGCCGGGCTATCCATTATGACGTGCTCCAGCCTGAGCTTTGAGTATGATCTGCGTGGCGGCCGCGGAGATCACGCCGGCCGAGAGAACTGCGGCGGCTGCTATGTGTGCGAGGCACATACTTCAAACGTTCCTTTTTGAGAAGCGGCGGCAAAAAGAGCCGTCCGCCTCGATGACGATCGCGACATCGCATTTTCGACACATCGCGGCGCAAGATCAATAAACGCGCCTGGAATGTCCAAAGATGAGGAGCGTTTAGTCGCGCAGCGCTCGCACGAACACAACCGCCGCACGCGTCGCCGTTCATCGAGCGCTACGATGAGTCCGTCAGACCAGAGGCAACGAGCGCCAGCCGTTTCGCGAAGAACCGGCGCTCCGGCTCACTCTGCGACACACTAATCGCCCGCTGGAACGCAGAAGCGGCTTCTTCGCTCCTCCCAAGGCGCCGCAACAGTTCGCCCTGCGCGCCTAAAAGGGGTGCATACTCATCGAGCACGCCCGACTCACGTACTGATTCGATGGCTTGTAATCCCATCTCATCGCCGACGGTGTAGGCGATGGCTACGCTGCGATTGAGGGCAACGACGGGGGATGGATCAAGCGCATAGAGCGCATCATAGTGAGTGCGAATACGGAACCAATTCGTTTCTTCCCATGCGAAGGCACGTACATGTTCTGCGGCGATAGCCGCTTGCAGCTGATACGGTCCGACGTAACGATGGCGCAGCGCGGCATCGAGCAGAGTGAGACCGCGAATAATTTTCCTCGCATCCCAGCGCGAGCGATCTTGTTCTTCGAGCAGCACAGCATCACGCAACTCATCGACGCGCGTGTCGCGCCGAGCATCGTGAAACAGCATGAGCGCGCGCAGGCCCGCGATCTCCGGTTCGGACGGTAGCAGTTGTTCGAGGAGTTCCGCCAGGCGCTGCGACTCGTCACATAGCTCCGCCCGCACGCGGTTTGCATGGGTCGACGAGGCGTAGCCTTCGTTGAAAATAAGATAGAGCACGCGCAAGACATCGCTCAACCGCTCGGGCAACGCGGTGCTTTCCGGTACGGCGAACGACAAGCGCGCGTCGCGGATCTTTCGCTTCGCGCGGACGAGCCGCTGCGCGATCGTCGTCTGTGCCACAAGTAATGTTCCCGCGATTTCTTCGACGGTGAAACCGGCCGCGAAACGCAGCGTTAACGCAATTCGCGTGTCGAGGTTCAGCGCCGGATGACAGCACGCGAAAATCATACCAAGGCGGTCGTCCAAAACAGGTTCCTCGCAGTCCTGGGGCGCGAGTGCCTCTAAACGCGCGAGCAATTCGTGTTTCGCCGTGGCATTCTGTTCGTGACGCAAACGGTCGATTGCCCGATTGCGCGCGGTCGCGACGATCCAGCCCGCCGGGTTGTTCGGCATCCCGCTCTGTTGCCAGCGTTCGAGCGCGATAAGATAGGCGTCTTGTACTGCGTCTTCCGCGCGATCGAAGTCGTGGAAGATGCGCGCAAGGCTTGCGACCGCCTTTGCCGACTTCGTACGGAACAGGCGGTCAATACACTCGGTATCAAATCTCGCGCTCAACGGACCGGTTCCATCGAGACGTCAACGCCTTTAGCGTTCCACCACGGGTCGGACTTCGATTTTGGCGCCCCCGTGCGCAGCGGGACATTTGGCGGCCCAGTCGAGCGCCTCGTCCAAGTTTGCGCAATTCAGCATGCAATAGCCGCCCAGGACTTCTTTCGTTTCGGCAAACGGGCCATCGCTCAAAACACGTTTACCGTCGCGAATGCTGACCGTCGTAGCGGAAAACGGTCCCACGAGCTGATGGCCTCCAACGTAGACATTCGCCACTCGCCCGGCCTCGACGTACTCCGTCCACGCTTTCTCGGCCTCAGGCGGTGATATGAAGTCTGGCGGGGCCGGCGGCCCGTAGATCAGAGCCATGTAGGTCATCGGAGCCATTCCTTTCAAGGACCATGCGCACGTACGGCGCTCACTTCCATCACGAATGGGACAATCGAAATTCGACACCCAGGAGCTCGATAGGCAAAAATTTACGGCGGCCGCTCCGGCTCACGCAGCTTCGCAACGATCTCGCCAATACGGCGTTGAATATACGCGATCGGCGACTCGGCACCGACGGTTCCCCCTCGAACCGCCTTTCCATCGCTCGTCGTATCGGTCTGCGGTTCCGCGCTACGCGCGGGCACCACGTACTCGGAGACGATTGCAACGGCAATCGCTCCTCCGTGCGCGGTGCAAGGCTCCGATGCAAAAGCATCGTCGATTACGGGATCGTTTCCGATCGACGCAGCGCACCCCGAAGGAGCCAGCTCGGCGTCCTGGACGCCCTTAAAGTCTGATAGGCCGGGCGAACCCTGCACAGCGGTCGACGCCGAGCGCCGAACGACCCGGACGACGGAGTCGGCAGCGCCCTGAAGCAGACGGTAGACCTCGCGGATGCTGATAGCCAGCACGCGGGCGATCTCGCGAACCGGCACCCCTTGCGCGCGCATTACCTGGGCGTCCGCGCGCCGCTGACGGGCCGGGGCGACGTATTCCTCGCGTGTCACCCGGGAACGCGCACGGGCGGCCTCACGGGTCGCCTGGCGGGCTTTCTCGCGCTCGCGCTGTTGCGCGATGCGCGCCTCGCGCAACAGCGGCGGAACGTCGGCGCCGTAGCGCTCCCACACCCAGCGTGCAACGCTCTTGACGATGTGGCCGACCTCGTTGGCTTCGAGCGGCCCGCGCGGGCTCCCGGCGCCGACGTCAGCCGCGATCTGCTCGGCGCGATCGGCGACGACGCCGGACCACGCGTCGTACGTTCCTATTCGCCAGTCGGCGACGGCGACGTACGCCCAGCGCCGCAGACGATCGAAGGTCTCGACGTTGCGACCGATTCCGGTCGGCGGGCTCTTTTTCTGCGACGGTTCGTTGAGGTCAACGTAGCGCGCGAGCTCGTCGAGCGAATACGGTGCGTCCCGCCCAATCTTCGTGACGTAAGCGTCCGAAAGGGGATTGTGCTGAAAACGGCCGGTGTAGGCGGGGTCTGCGCCGAGCACCGCGGTGTACGCGCGCTCGATCGCGGCCGCGTAGCGCACGACCTTGAGGCGACGAGGGTCGCTGAAATCCGTCTGCACCCATGCGCCCAGCAGATAAACGAGATGCGCGTGGCCGTTGCGCGGGTTGATGATGACGAGGTTCGGCGCCGGCAACTCCGCCTCGATCCAGGCCGCGCCGCCGCCCTCGGTGTCGATGTCGAAGCGCAGGGCCGTAAGCCAGCCGGGGGGGTCCGGCGCGATCTCGCCCATCGAGCGCGCGACCTCGCGCCGCTCGCGGTAGGCACCGCGGCGGAAATCATCGGTAGCATGGACGCGGAACGGGAGAGTCCGGGCGAACCGCTCGAGGGCAGGTTGAACCTGACCGGCGGCTGGCGCAAGCGCGGCCGTCGGGGCCTTTCCAGCCGTGCCTGCCGACTAGGAGCGAAGGCAATGCGGCGGCTAGGGTGGACAGGTCCGCACCCATCCGCTACGATGAATACGGCTCGCCACCTATGGTGCGAAACCCGCCCCGGATCTCCCGATCGCGCCGACTTTCCACGGCTGACGCGGGCGAGAGATGAGAGGGACGAGTCCCTAGAGTACGCCGCCGGTTCCCATGCCGGCGGCTTTCTTTTGGCCCATTATAAAGCGACAGCTCGGACGCCGCATGCGAGCCACGGTTGAAGGACGGGATTCCCCCGCTTGAAAGACGGGCTTAGGCAAATTGCCACAGCTGAAAGACGGGTTCCGCGCAATTTCCCCCGTCTGAAAGACGGCTTCACGACAATGTCCCGCCATTGCATTTCGGAGGTGCCGGGGTGTAGTAGGGGGCACGCGAGGGGGCACGGCGTCCTGGCGAGAACGGAGTGACAATGCCGGTCGCAGCTCGTCTACCGATCGATCGTGTGCTCGAACGAGCTCACGATCACGTATACAAAGGCTTCGAGAGCCATGCTGCGCTCGTCAAGGAACTGACGCAAGCCCTCGGACGACCGACAGTTGCGCGGCTCACGGGCGCGCCGGACCTCAAGACGATTACACGATGGTCGCTTGGGCGAAATCAACCATCCGACGATCGTCTCGAACTCTTGCGAAACGCGGCCGTCTTCTATTTTGCGCTGCTCGAGTTAGGTCTGACGCCCACAAACGCCGAGCAATGGTTCCGCGGAGCGAACCCGGCGCTCGGGTTCGAAATGCCGGTGGACGCGCTGCATCAGCGCCGATACGCCGAAGTGGCCGCCGCTCTGCGCAATCACGCCAGCGATTAGTGTTCCACCGGGTTAACGAACTTTGGCGGGTCGGATATCATGCCGACCCGCTTTCCGTTTCGATCGAGTACCAGGGCTCCGGGCGTTTCGACGATCCGCAAGATGAGCGCACCGTCCTATACGGATCGGATAACGTCGAGACGTGCATCATCGAGATCGCGTTACCTTGGAGCTTGCACGTCGACGCGTCCTATGCACAGCGAACTGAGGCTCCGGAGCGCGACATCGACCCGGAGTTGCAAGAAGCGGAGCTCGACGACGCCGAGCGCGACCGTATGATAGCTATGCGGCCGGCGCATATGCCGGCTGATTTGTACGATAAGGCGAAGGTCTATGTCGCGCTAGCCGAGCCGATCGTAGTGCTCGATCTGGACGATATTTCAGTGCGCCGGGACTTGGCGCAGATACCCGAAGTCGCGGCGCGCATGCGCGAGCACGGTTTGTCCGAGCTCGATCGCTCGGCGTTGACGGGCAGATACCTTGACCTAACGCAGACGATATCCGGTCATCTAATGCGACATCCGTTTGCGGGACATCGCTTCGCTGGCATACGCGCTTTGAGCCGCCATGCCGGCGTTTCGTACGTCCTGTTCGAAGACCGCTATCGCTTAGGAACGAGGATGGTGGGTCCCATCAACTTGACGCCCGAGGATCCGGACGTGATCAAGAGTGCCCTTCGGCTTCGACTTGTTCCCTGACGGGAACCGCCGCCGCCCCGAGCGTCTTTGCCCCCGGCGACCTCCAATTCCCACGCCTGAAAGACGGGTGCCACATGCGCTGGGGCTCCCACGCCCTCACCGCCTGAGTGTCACCGCGATGTGGTACTCGAGCCAGGGCTCGAGCCACTTGTATCGCGGCAGCAGATCGACATCTTCCACGTACGACCAAGCGGCGATGATCCCATCGCGACGAAGCGTTTCTAAGGATGCTTCAACCCAATCGCGGGAGCGTTGCGGATTTTTTCCCCGCTCGATCTCGCTCGCGGTCTCCAAAAACAACGTTCGCACCCGCCGTATGATCCGGCCATGATCGTCGGCATCGCGACGCCGCTGAGTGAAGTAGCGCGCTAGGATTTTCGCGGGCGCCTCGCGTTTCGCGTCGAGCTCAAGGATTCGACGCGGTGCAAGGACGTGGTCGTCCTTCCAACGCGCGAACCACGTGCCGAGTTCGTAGCGAATCGAATGAATACGGTTCGTCGGCTCTTCGAGCGTGTACCGCTGAACGTTTAGCACCCGGTCCCAATCGCGAAGACGCTTGCGCTTCACCTCGCGCGCCGGCGCCAGCGCGACGTACAACGTATCCAACTTCTTGATGGCGTCGATGACCGCGTCGCGCGCCTCCACATGGTGCCCGGCGGCATACGCCTTCGTTCCAACGCCGCCTTTGCGCTTTTTCTCCAGTCCCCGCGCCTCTAAGATCGCATCGATGTCAAGGGTATGATAACCCTCGGAATCCGTTGGATTCTCGATCGCATTGGAAACGAGCACATCGAGCACGTCTTCGACGACCGCAGACATTCTCGCCGCCGCTGAGCGAACTTCCGCAAGTTTCGCGGTCGTGGCTGGCGCGAAGTCAACGCCGCCGTTACCGCCCAGCGGCCGCATCTCGACTTCGGCGACGTGCGATGCCTCTCGGTGCATAATTGCCACTCCGCGTTCGGTGTCGTAAAGAGCATCCGTACGAGCATGTAAGACGAACGTCGAGACGCCGCGGCGCTCGATGCCGGCGATCGCCGCATAATCGTCACCGACAACCGGCGGCGGCAACGGCTGCGGACGCTTCGGAAGCGGCGGTTCGTATCGCACTTCAACGGTCGCCGGCGGTGCGTCCCACTCGGTGCTGGCGACAAGATTGAAGCGCGTGAGTTCGCGCGCGCCGGTATCGGTAGCCGCTTCGACAAAAAGCTGCAGCTCTTGCGGCTGTTGCTCGAACCACTCCCGCGCGCGAGCGAGATACGCATCGACGCCTGCAGCTGCGACGGCTGCAAGAATGATCTCGCCGCCGTACGGGCGAGGAATGCGCGCCGTACGCTGCTTGGCGGCCGCCGCGCTCGCCGTCGCGTTCGTTAGCTTCTTCTTCCCGCTGCCACGACGGGTCGTGTCGCCGCGGTTCTTCCGGCTTGCCGCCATCTTACGGCGCTCGAGAATCTAACAGCGGTGCATCCAGCGGTCGCGTCATTCCGGCGCGTCCATTCCGAGCATCGTTATCGCGGCTATGCGCTCGATCCACGCCTTCGGATCGCGATCGCACAGCTCATCGAGTAATCGGAGGCCGGCGCGTACGAACAGCGACGGGTTGCCTCCTTTTCGGATGCGGAACCCGTATGCGCGTGCTTGAGCATCCGACCGTTGAAGAATAGTGAGATCCCGAGGCTCAAGCGTCACATTGGCCTTCTCCCACTTCGGAACTTTGCTCGGCCGTTGTGGCGCGCGTAACGGTGTAACGGGCGACTCCGCCGTTGAACCGACGTCTGAACTGACGGCCTCAAATGCCGGTGCACGCATCGGCTCTATATCAGCCGCCGTATTTTGAGTCGCCGGCTGCAAGGCAGCACGCGGCTCCCCCCGCGCACTGTCGGCAGCGCGCACAATAGGGTCAACCTCGTCCACGGCCTCCGGAGCCGGAATAGAATCAAGTGTCTTGACTCTTGCTTCTAATGGCGGCGACGCGGCCACAGTCGACCCAGTGATGCCGACCGGCGCTGCATTCTCGGCCGCTTCGGTCACGGTCGCGGCGATGAGCGATCGAAGCCGGTCAGAACGTTTTTCGCTCATGCTGTCGATGGCACCAATTCAAGAATGCGGTGCGCGAGCGCATTAAGATCGTCGAGCGCTAAGCGGTGCGCATGAGACTTCGCGATCGCGGCCAGCGGTTTTGATTCGGTATACGCGTCTTTGAAGCCGACCGTAAGGTAAATCGTCTGAATCCACGGAAATCGCCCGGTCTCTTCAAGGCCGGCGCGAACATCGCGAACCAGGACTTCTCGGGGGTCGGCTTTCGTAATGATAGCGCCTGCAACGGACGGCTCGCGCTGCAACAGCTTTGTGAGGCCCCCTAAGAAGCGGATGAGCTTTCCAAGGCCGTCAATCGATTCTTTCGATGGCTCGACGACGACGACCACGTGATCGGCTGCATACATCGTCGCCGTGGTTAGGGACCGAAGCGCGGGCGGGCAATCGAAGAGAACGAAATCGTAGCGAGTGTCGACGGCCTCGACGAGTTCCACAAATCGCACCATAAGCATGGGCGACGACGTCAGCGCGATCTCTTGATGATTGAGGCGATCGAAATCGGCGCCTATAACATCCACCCCATACGCGCCGGAATGACGGATGAGAGCGCTTAGCAGTCCTTGCACTTCTTCTGCGGAGCCGTAACCAAGAATCTCGGCGGTTCCCTCAGCAGCTTTCCCGATGGTGGCAGTGGTTGCCGTGCCCTGCGGGTCGACATCAACAACGAGCACGCGCTTTCCAAGTTGAGCGAGCGTGGCGGCCAAATTGATCGTGGTCGTTGTCTTCCCGACACCGCCCTTTTGATTGATTATTGCGAGGGCGACAGCGCCCGCGGGCCCGCCCGCCTCTTCAGTCTTGGTTCCATTGTCAAGACTCGTCACGCCTATATCTTGATTCCGGAGTCTTGAGTCTCCTCTTATCCGGTCGTGCGCAAACGAAGGTGGAATGCGTCTTGACTTAGCTCCCTTGAGTCCTCTTAGAGGTGCCAGCGGCATCGCCTCTAGATAGGGATTGAGTCATGGTAAAGAGTAAAGACACCTGATAGACGGTCGGGAATGGGCCTTTTCACGGATCAGCCAAGCGTTCCACTGAAAAGGGCGCTATAGACGCGAACCAAATTCATCACGTAAAGCGGCGCATCCGGCGAAAGCCGCACTCCCGCAGGCCCGCGCTCCGCTAGAGCCTCGAGTCGTGCTCGCTCGACGGGTGGAAGAAGATCTATGGCGGCAAGGACGCGGCCGCGCTCTTTGTACCAAGCGGCCTGCTTCGCATCGGCGAGGCGGCGTGCTTCGGCGTCCTGACGTCGCCCGAGCTCCCCCTCCCGATGCTCTCGGCAGACCCACACGACGTCGCGCCAGCGGGCCGAATCTGCGATCAGCCCAACGACCTGATCCGCACCGCAGTCGATGCAGCAGCCGCGTTTGAGCGTGCCGCGGCGTAGCGCCATAGCCAGCTTGGCGCGGGCAGAATCGCGGGCGCGCGATTCCGCATTCCGACCGGCTGCGGCGGTCTGCCTACGGGCGGTGAGCTCGCGCCGATGGCTTTCGCGCCAGCGTCGCACGGCGGCCGTATGGCAAGGGGCGCAGTAGCGGCCCCCTGGGCGCGCGCGCCCCTTGCAACCGGCAGCGCTGCAGAAGCGAACGAGCGGCAGAGGGGCCGGGAGCGGCGTTTCGTCGAGGTTGTCGGGCGCTTGGCTGCGCACGAAATGTGCTTAGCAGCGGGTAGAAACGGCTCCTGTTTCACACGTTAACATGGCGCTCGTGCCTGAGAAGAAGTAGTTCTCAAGCACGCAAGATATTAGAACCAACGGACGGAAGAAGAGCGCATGGAAGCGTCGGCCGAGCCTGGGACGATCCCCGATGTCCGCAGCGGCGTCCTAAAGGGCCCGTTCGCCTCGCAGGCCGCCGTCGACGACGCGGGCGTGCTCTTGGCCGAACTCGCGCGCGCCGTCGACCGGGATCTTTCCACGCCGGACCACGCGCCGGCCACGGAGCGCGCTTACGCCCACGATTGGGCTGACTTCGTCGCGTTCTGCGCACGGCACGGCCTCGAGCCGCTCCCGGCCGCGCCCCAGACGCTCGCCCTATACCTCAAGGCCCTCGAGACGCTCCGCAGCCGGTCGCCGGCGGGAATTCGGGCAGGAACGGTCGGCCTATCGCTGCCGACCCTGCGCCGGCGACTGGCGGCGATCGGGAGCCGTCATGCGAGCGCCGAGGTCGTGACGCCGACGGACCACCCGCTGGTCCGCAAGCTGCTGCGCCGGTACAGCCGCAGCCGTGGAACCGCGACGCAGAAGAAGGAGCCGCTGCTCGTTGAGCAGCTCCCGCGCTGATCAAGGCGATGCCCAACGACGAGCCGGCAGCGCGTGATCGCGCGCTCCTCTTGCTCGGGTACGCGGGGGCTTTTCGGCGAGCGGAGCTCGTGGCGCTCGACGTCGAGCACCTGCGGTTCTCGAAGGCGGGGCTGTACGTGTGGATTGCCGCCGCGAAGAATGACCCGCGCAAGAAGGGGCGCGAGCTCTACGTGCCGCGGCTGCCGACAGACTCGGCGAGCGGAGCGGTCTGCGCCGTCGCGTCGCTCGAACGGTGGTTGCGTACTATTGGGGCGTCGGGGCCGGTCTTTCGGACCTTCGATCTGCGTGGGCGGCTCACCGCGACCCGGCTCGATCCCGGAGACGTCGCGCGAATCCTTCGGCGGAGGGCGGCCGCGGCCGGCGTCAACGGTAATTTCGCGGGGCACTCGCTGCGGCGTGGCTTCATCACGAATGCGGCGAAGAAGAAGATACCGATCGAGAGCATAAAACGGGTGACGGGACAGCGGAGTAGCGGGATCGTGTTGGAGTACGTGGCGGCCGCAACGCTAGACGACGACCCGCCGTTACTGGAGATTGTCAGGTAGAGACGACTTCAAGGTGAACCGGCAGCCAAGTAGCGGCGTTCGCGGACTAATCGCCGTCGTCCATTCCGCTAGGCCAGGAACGTCTACGCCGCGACCTCGAGTAGCGAAGCGTACCGGCGGGCCTGGAGCGCACGGCTGAAGCTTGATTTTCGGTGCACCCAACTCGACCGCATTTTAGCAGTCATAAAGAGCTAACGTCCCACTTCGCTTGGCTTCTCATTCACGACGTCGTGTCAGGAGTCCGAACCTCCGGTGGAAAGCCGTGGACCCATAAGTCAGTCTCTTTACCGTAGCATACGAATACGCGGACCAAAGCCGCAGCGCATCCGATCGCGTGGGCGATGGCTTTTAATGGCCGGTGGTTTGCGACCTCAAGTTAGCTTCGGGTAAGGGTTTATTTGCCGCGTCCCCCCGGTCGTAGGATCTTATGGACCTGAAAGACCCCGACATCATTGCGCTCCTGGCCTCGCAGGCCGGGGTTCTAAGATTCTTCACATTGCTCTTCCGGGTTCTTCGCGCTACTCGTCTACGTCCCAGCGGCTCCAAACGATGCGTATGCTGCTTTGCGCTGGACGCAGGCCAACGCGACGTCGTTCAACGGTGATGCTACTCG
>JAABUX010003058.1_pt1 | contig 22652 bp, 25 predicted proteins | sample 5561851 | NCBI WGS metagenome assembly JAABUX01 (sample SAMN10711883, study PRJNA513361) | rock metagenome | isolation source: Antarctica rocks | place: Antarctica: Victoria Land, Richard Nunatak red sandstone | collected 2016-01-03 | reverse complement strand
GCCGCCTTCCGGACCATCGTCAGCACCGCAAAGGCCAACCAGGCCTCGGCGCTCGACGTCCTGCGCTTCGTCCTCTCGGCCCCGTCAGCCGAAAAGACCATCGCCTACTCGGGGTGAGCAATTACCAGCCTCGCCGACCAAGAATACGTCTCAAAGTATAGGCAAACTATATTTTCGTCCGTGCTATTGAGGCAGGATAACATAGTCGAGGCTGGTGGGCTAGAAACATTCAGGATAGTTCCAACCGCACCACTGCGGCTCATGTGGTTAGATGCGTCGTCAAAATCTAGCAAACATCGGGAAAGGCTTAAGCGTCGGGCCTGTGTAGCCCGCTGGTTAGATGATCTCGGAGATCGTCCATACGAGTTTGCCAGCGCATACGCAATGCAAGTGCTGGGAGCAAGTCGAGTACACGTCACCCCGGCGGGTAGCGAGTTTGGTATCGACTTCCTAGCACTGATCCCTGCGTACACTAGAAGTCCGGCATTTCTATCTGGCTTGAGTGGCCTCCGAGTGGTTGGACAATCAAAGAAGTACAACTCAGCAGTGACTTTAGAAGATACAATCGTTCGACGCCTGCCTGACTGCTGTCAGGAACAACAAAGCAGAGCTGTTGGATATTATACCGCCTTGGTTTAGAGGTAGTCTTGCGCCGATCCTTTCCTGTTTTATTGCCCACTCTGGCTTTCAGTCAGGAAGCGCGAGGCTCGCGCAGCAAGGTGGGCATATCATTTTAGACACAATAGCATTAGCCGAAATTATCTCTCGGCCTGATATAATAGGAAACCCAGATAATGAAGCGATTGTACACAAGAATTTATGGTCTAAGTTGCATGCCCTTGGTGCAGAAACATATTAGGTGAAAAAGCCTGCCATTACATAATGGTCCCGATTAAATCGAAGTTGATCTTGGTCAATGATCCTCCAAGAACTCCGCCACTCCTATTCTCCCCCGCACATCGCCGCCCCGCCTCCAACCGCCGCAGCTCCACCCGCCTGATCTTCCCCGAGATCGTCTTCGGCAGCTCGGCAAATTCAATCCGCTTCACCCGCCTATACGGCACCAACCGCGCCCGCAGATGGGCGAGGATCGCCCGCGCCGTCCCGGCAACCAGCCGAAGACCTCCCTACTAGCGCCCACACGGCCAACCCTCGCAACGCCCGCAGCCGGCGTATATAGTCCATGCATGAGCACTGTAATGCGCCCCACATACCCCGCCCCGGACGGCACGACGTCCACCCGCCCGCGTAATTCGGCGGGCGTCCGCCCCGCCCAGCAGCGCATCAGCATCGGCAACCTAACCCTAGTCGTCCCCCGACCGACCAAGACAGAGGTTCAAGAGAACGTCCGCCGAAGCACAGAAGCTCTGGGTCGCGCCCTGGTCAGGCTCACCCGCCCCGGCATCCGCCTGCGCCCCAAGCGCGGCATCCCCTTGTTCCAAGTGGACGAGAACGACCCCGACATCTTCATCCGGGACCTGGATGGCAAGCGGGAACGAGGGCTGTTCCAGGACGGAGAGTTCAAGGTCACCGATTGACCACCCTGCGCCGGGCCGTCGAGGACATCCTCAAGGCCCAGGTTCGCACAGATAAGCCCTTGGCCGTCATCGTCGCAGGGCACAACGGCTCCGGCAAGTCCACGATGTGACGGCAGGCGCTGGCCGACGTCATGCAAATCCCGCTCATCAACGCCGACCGCATGATGCTGTCCATTCTGCCCGAGGCAGACAGCACCGGCCACCTAGTCCCTTGGGCCACCCGCCTGCGCAACACGGACCAGGAATGGATGCGAGCAATGCGAGGGGGTGTGCAGGCATTCGCTAGCCAAGCGATAGAACATGGCATCGTTCGGCGTAATGTCGCATAAGACATCATGTCGCTCTGGGTGCTGCTCGACACATCCGTTCTCCGGGCGGGCTTTGTCAGCGATGCCGGTGCTTCACGGCGATTGCTGCTGGCAGCGCTCACGGGAAGGGTTACCGTTATCGCTTCAACTGCCCTCATGCTGGAATACGAAGACGTTCTGCTCCGTCCCGAAACCTTGCAACGGGCCGGCGTTTCGGCGCGTGACGCGCTTGAGTTTCTCGATGGCCTCTGCGCCGTCTGCCGGCCCGTGACGGTGCGGTTCCGCTGGCGGCCGCAGTCGCCAGACAGCGGCGACGACCTAGTGATTGACGCAGCCGTGAACGGTCTCGCCGACGCCATTGCCACGTTCAACGTGCGTGACCTGCGCGCGCCGGCCGCACGCTTCGGGATCGCGGCGGAACCGCCAACCGACATTCTAAGGAGGATTGTATGAGTGTTATCCCCTTCCGCATTCCCGAGGACCTCAAGGCCACCCTCGCCACCCAGGCCGAGCGCGCCGGTGTCAGCCTGAACCAATACTTGCTCTCCATCGTCGCAGCCCACGCCGGCTCACAAGCCGAGGCCGAGCGCTACTTCACATCCCGTGCCGGCCGATCCACCCCCGCCCGAGCATTAGAAATTCTGGCCCGCGCCGGCCAAAGCCAACCGCCCGAACCGGGCGACGAGCTGCCAGACCTCGCATCGTAAGCACGCCCCGGCTCGCCGCCGCGCCACACTTCACCGCCCACGCCAGCACTCCCACGCCAGCCTTGACACTCCCAACCCAACAATGTTCTTGTTCCGTTCATGTCTCCCCAACCAACCCCAGCCGCCAACCAAAACGACCCCGGCCAGCAAGCCGCAGACACCGGCTATTACCGCCAGGTCCTGCACGACCTGATCGGCATGGGCACCGACCTAGCCCGCCTCCTGCACGGCCAGGCCACCACCCAGGCCCAACCCGCCCAACAGGCCGCCAACCCGCACCCAACCCCACCGACCGTGCCAACGCCAGACATCATCGCCGCCTTCGACCGCATCGCCCGAGCCGTCCGCCGCAGCATAACCCTCGCGCGCAGCCTCGCCGAACCCGTCCCGCCCGCCAACGACCCGGCCCAGCACCGCGCCGCCGCCCGCAACCACATCATCCGCGCCGTCGAGGACGTAATCCAGCGCACCTCCCACGCCGCCGCTACCCCCAACCCCGAAGCCGAATCCCTCACCGCCGAGCTGCACGACCGCCTCGACACCCCCGACCTCGACGACGACCTCAGCCACCGCCCAATCGCCGAGATCATCACCGAAATCTGCCGCGACCTCGGCCTAGCCTCCCTACCCGGCAACAACCCCTGGAAGCGCCGCACCCCCGCCGACATCGCCCAGCTCAGCGCCCGCGCCGCAGCCCCCAGCCGCGCCCGCCATCCCCCCCGCCGAGCTAGCCCCCACCCAACCCAGCAGCCTGACAGACGACCCGGCCGAAGCCATCGCCACGATCCTGCGCCACCCAACCCGCTTTCGCACCCACTGGCGCCCGCCACCCAGCGGCTAATCAAAGTTCCCAAGATGCGGCGTCCAAAAGAAAGCGGGGCACGCCCATGCGGCTCAACTGCGCCCCCAACGACGTGCATGACAGGCCGCGCAAGCCTGCTCACCCCTCACTCCTCCAAGAACTCCGCCGCCCCCATCTCCCCCGCACCTCGCCGCCCCGCCTCCAACCGCCGCAGCTCCACCCGCCTGATCTTCCCCGAGATCGTCTTCGGCAGCTCGGCAAACTCGATCCGCTTCACCCGCTTGTAAGGTGCCAACCGCGCCCGCAGGTGCGCGAAGATCGCCCGAGCCGTGGCCGCATCCGGCGCCACCCCCTCCGCCAGCACCACGAAAGCCTTCGGCAGCGCGGTCCGCGTCGGGTCCGGCGAAGGCACCACCGCCGCCTCCGCCACCGCCGGATGCTCGATCAGCACGCTCTCCAGCTCGAACGGGCTAATCCGGTACCCGCTGCTTTTGAACACATCGTCCGCCCGCCCCACATAGGTCAGCGTGCCGTCCGCGTTCCGCACCGCCACATCCCCCGTGCGATAAAACTTACCCTCCGGCGCCTGCACCCCGCCATCCCCCTGCAAGTACCCCTGCATCAACCCCAGCGGCGCCGGGTCCAGCCGCAGCGCGATCTCGCCCTCCTCCGCCTCCGCCCCCTCCGCATCCACCAGCGCCACCCGATACCCCGGCAGCGCCCGCCCCATCGACCCCGCCTGCACCACTTGCCCCGGCGTATTGGCGACCAGCAGCGTAGTCTCGGTCTGCCCATACCCATCGCGGATGCCCAAGCCCCAGGCCGCCCGCACCCGAGCGATCACCTCAGGGTTCAGCGGCTCCCCCGCCGCCACCGCCTCCCGCAGATGCACGGGATGCCGCCCCAGGTCCTCCTGCACCAGCATTCGCCAAACAGTCGGCGGCGCGCAGAACGTGGTCACCCGCGCCCGGTCCAGCACGCCCAGCAGGTGCCCAGCGTCAAAGCGCGGCTGGTTCAGGATCAGGATGGTGGCACCGGCGTTCCAGGGCGCGAACACGCTGCTCCAAGCATGCTTGGCCCAGCCCGGCGAGGAGATATTAAGGTGAACGTCGCCCGGCTGCAGCCCGATCCAGAACATCGTGGTCAGGTGCCCCACCGGATAGCTCTGGTGGCTATGCAGCACCAGCTTCGGCTTCGAGGTAGTGCCCGAAGTAAAGTAGAGCAGCAGCGGGTCGGTAGCGCGCGTATCCCCATGCGGGCTGAAGGCAGGCGAGGCGGCATAGGCGTCCTCGAACCGCAGCCAGCCATCAGCCCCCAAGGGACCAACGGCAATCCGGGTATAGGACCCAGGCAAGCTCTGGAACCGCGGCACCAGGTCCCCGGCGGCAATGACGTGCTGCACTCCCCCGCGGTCGAAGCGGTCGCGCAGGTCGTCCTCGGTCAGCATGGTGGTGGCCGGGATGACGACGGCGCCGAGCTTGATGCAGGCCAGCAGCGCCTCCCACAGCGGCTGCACATTCCCAAGCAGCAGCAGCACCCGGTCGCCGCGCTGCACGCCGAGCGAGCGCAGGTAGTTGGCGACCTGGTTGGACCGGGCGGACAGGCCAGCGAACGTGATGGCCGACTCCGCGTCCCCATCGATGAACCGCAGCGCGTCGGCATCGTTCCCCGCAGCCATCCCGTCAAAATAGTCCAGCGCCCAGTTGAACCGGTCCAGCACCGGCCAGCGGAACTCCCGACAGGCAGCATCCAGGTCGCAGCGATGGCGCAGCAGCAGGTCTCGGGCGGCGAGGAAGGCATCGGGCATGGGTCCGTCCTGGATCAAGAGCGGAGCACAGGACCGCGCTGCCTCTGCTCCCTCTCCCTCCGGGAGAGGGCCGGGGTGAGGGAAGAGCCGCACGCACCATCTCCGCCGCAGACAGGATACGTGCTGCCGCTGATCGGGCAAGGTACGGTGCTTGCCGCCGCCCTCACCCCAACCCTTTCCCGGGGAGAAAGGGAGAACCGCGGCCGATTGTTCCCCGGCCGTCCGCGCCGCTACTCTGCCGGCATGGAGCACCGGCCCGACCCCACGCTGACCGACCTATTCCGCGGCTTCTTCGGCATCGGCATCGTCGGCTTCGGCGGCGTGCTACCCTGGGCGCGGCGGATGATCGTCGAGCAGCGCGGCTGGCTGTCGGCGGCGGAGTTCCTGGACCTGCTCGCGCTGTGCCAGTTCCTGCCGGGCCCGAACATCGTGAACTTGACGGTGGCGCTCGGCTCCCGCTACCGCGGCGTGCCCGGCGCCTTGGCCGGGTTGGCGGGGCTGCTCGCGGCCCCGGTCGCCATCGTGCTCACGCTCGGCGGCGTGTATCAGCGGTATGGCGGGCTACCCGTAGTGCAGCATGGCTTCGCCGGCCTGGCGGCGGCGGCGTCCGGGCTGGTGGTGGCGCTGGCCTGCCGGATCGCCTGGCCGCTGCGGGCGCGTCCACTCGGCATCGCTGTGGCCGTTGTCGCGTTCATCGCCCTCGCGATAGGCCGCCTGCCGATGCTGCCCACCATGGCCGCCCTGGCGCCCATCAGCATCCTACTGCACCGCCGCATCGAGCCATGATCGAGATCGGCTGGCTGGTCCTGGTCTTCGCTGAGCTGTCCCTATTGGCCGTCGGCGGTGTGGTGTCCACCCTGCCCGAGATGCAGCGCCAGGTGATCCAGGTGCATCACTGGCTGTCCCCCACCGAGTTCGCCGCCCTGTTCGCCTTGGCCCAGGCCGCGCCGGGACCAAACATGCTGGTCAGCGCCCTAATCGGCTGGCGAGTGGCCGGGCTGGCCGGCGCGTTGGCTGCGACGCTGGCGATCATCGGCCCCAGCAGCGTACTGACGTGGGCGGTGGCCGGCGCGTGGCACCGCTTCCGCGACCGGCCGTGGCGCAAGCGGATGCAGGCGGGCCTGGTGCCGGTCACGGTGGGGCTGGTAGCAGCCGGAGCGGCGCTGCTGGCCCGGTCCGCCACCGAGGGTCCCGCGACGGCTGCCATCTGCCTGGCCGTGGCCGCAGCAGTGCTCGGGACAAAGCTGCATCCGCTATGGCTGCTGGCCGGGGGCGCCGCGCTGGGCGTGGCCGGCGCGGGATGATCAATCATCGCGCACAGCGCTTACGGAGTGGCGACCCAGAGTCAGCCGCTGATCGTTCAAGCTCAGGTGGAACTGTCCCAGCCGGGCCATCCCAAGGCTCACTGCCAGGCTGGGGCTCACGGCCAGGCGAGCGCTTGCTCTCAGACGAGCGCTCGCCGCCAGGCTTGCGTCAGGCGTGCCGGCCGTGGTGATGGCTGCTGCGATATGCATGTGCGCTCGCCATCCGCGGCTCTGCGGCATTATGCCGGCTGGCCCGGAGGCCGACGAGTTGCACCATGTCGGCATAGCCGCGTCGGCGTGTCTCGTGCGCCACCATCTCACGCCCGCCCCACTCGCGTCCGGCCCAGCCGCGTCCAGCATAACCGCGGCTGGCGGTGGCGCGGCCGAACAGCAGAACCTGCCCGCGCATCATGTGCGTGTCGTAATGGTCCCAGCGCGCCACCTGCCAACGGGCCGTCTGCAGGGTCCGGCTGGGCCTGCGGTGCCGGCGGAAGCCGACCGCCATGTCGTCGGCGGCCTCGGCCACCTCCTCATCCTGCGTCGGCGCCAGCAGGATCGACGTGCGCTCCTCAACCGGGCGCAGATCCAGCGGAGCCGGGTTCAGCAACGGGCCGCGGAACGCGGCGGCAACCTGGGCCGCCGAGGCCATCGCGACCGGCGCATTGCCGTGGATCACGCCGGAGTTGGCCACCATCGTACCCCGGTCCGGGCGGTCGTAAATAAAGCCATAAGTCGGATAGACGCTGCCAAAATCGCCATCGGCCAGCGCGACGCGCACCGCCGACCAGTCGTTGGCCGGCGAGACGTCCACAACCGTCACGTTGCGGGTGACGACGCCGCGTCCAGACCAGTTGGCATGATCGATCTGCACGTTGCGGCTGTCGATGACGTTGGACACCACCGCGACGTGGCCCAGGCGCATCCGCCCCGTCCCGCGGAAGTTCAGGACGCTGCCCACCTCGGGCCGTGCGCCGCGCTCATACACGCCGGCTGCGTTACCCCACCAGGTGGCGGCGTTGCCGACCAGCTCGATCCCGGTGTTCTCCCGCGCGAAAGGCACGCACTGCAGGCTGCCACTATAGCCGCCATGGTAAGCGGTGCGATAACGGCTGTAGTGCGACGCCCCGGCCCAGATCACCCGCGCTGCAGCATGGCCGGAATACACGTAGGAAGCGTAGCGGCTGCCATGCGACGCCTCTGCCGGCTTGGTAAGCACCGGGGCCGTCAAGGCCAGCGCCGCCCCAACCACCGCAACCCGTCCACACGTCCATGCAATCATGCCGGCAATCCCTCTGCTCACGCCTGCGTGAGCAGGCTGTGCAACATTGGGTAACGGAAGCGTGCGTTAGCTGGCAACCCATAGTACGCGCCCAACCAGCCAACCTGCCTGTTTTCGGGAAATCTCCGCTTGGCCAGCCACCAAGGATAAGAGCACAGTCCTAATCATAGTCATGTGAGCCGAAGTCGTAACAAAATATCCTCATTACCGCCTTCCGAGGACGATGCGACGGTGAAGCGGCAAACGGCTTGGAAGGCAGGCCGCGCTGATGGCTGCAAACACTGTGGTTCCGTTGCGCTACATGGCCTATTTGCAGGTCGTGACCATGATTTCCACCAGGTACCTTGGGTCCGCCATCGCAGCCTGAACACAGGCGCGCGCCGGTGCGCCTCCTTCCGGAAGCCAAGCAGACCAGACTCGGTTCATTGCTTCCCGGTCAGCCATGTCCTTCAGCCAGATCTGGGCTTGCAGCAACCGTGTTTTGTCGGTCCCGTGCATCTCCAGCACGGCGTCGATCCCGGCGAGCACTTCCTCGGTCTGCCCAGTGATGTCCTTGCCCAGGTCCTGCGCGACCATGCCCTGGGTGAAAACAAAGCCGTGATACTCAACGGCCTTGGCCAGCACCTTGTTCGCCTCGGTGCGGATGATCTTGCTCATGATCGTCTCCTGTAGGGGTTCAGCGCGCGATTGGGGAGAACGTCGGTCCGAACCCCGGGTCGGCCGGCGTCACGACGCCGCCAGACTTGCTGTTGGCCCGCACGCAGGACGACACATCGTTGTCCCGGCCATAGAGCTGTCCCAGCCCGGCCGATACGATGCCGGAGTCGTACCTGGCTGCGAACGGCGTGTCGCGCTCGTCCCGATAGGACAGATCCCGCCGGTTCTGCGCCGCGTAAACCCGGTCGGCGTCAGCCCGGCACGCCGCAGTGATGGCCCGGTCCGAACTGGAGCGGGGGGAGGCGCTTGCGCACCCCGCTAACAGCAACGGAGCAAGGACAAGGATTGAACGAGGACTCATGCGGGCACTCCTTCGGAGGAAGACGACGCGGATGGCGGGCTCGGGCCAGCCAGCGGCCGGGCCAGGCGGGCGCGGAACCGGGTTTCGTCAAATCGGGCCTCGGCGGTCAGTTGCGTTTCGGCCGCCGTGGCGAGCAGCGCCGGATGCAGCGTGGCGCCGCCCCGGCCGACCTGGAACAGCCCGGCCGTCCACGGCGCACGGCTGAGCAGATCAATCAAGGCGAGCAGCCGCAAGCACAGCGACAGGCCATAGCTGGTGCCGATCCCGACGGCAGCGTCCACCGCGCCCGCCCAGCAGCGCGCGTCCTCGTCCGACAGCGCCAGGTCGGTCACGCTGCCATCCGGCCGCTGAAAGCGGAACAGTCGGGCGGCACCCCAGGCGGCGTCGGAGGCAGCCTCCCGCGCATGGTCCCAGGCAGCCGCTAGGTCCCGCCCGCGCACGGGCGGCAAGGCCTCCGGCGGCAGGTCCACCAGGTAGGTCAGCGTGCCGTCCCGGGTGCGGGCGATACGGATGGGGAGGGGGGCGTATTGCATCCTGCTCCGAAAGATGGACCTCCCGGCCCGACTGCGCCAGCCTGGGCCATCACCCACTAGGACAAAAACATGGCCGATCCTGCCGATCTCACAGCAACTCAGGCTGCCCGCGCCATCACCGCCGGCACCCTGCACCCTGCGGCGCTGCTGGAGGCCTGCCTGGACCGCATAGCCCGGCGTGAGCCGGTCGTGCAGGCGATGGCCGCGCTGGACCCGGAGCTGGCCCGGCGCACCAAACCCCTGCCGGGACCGCTGCACGGCTTGCCTATCGGAGTGAAAGACGTGCTAGACACCGTTGATTACGCCAGCGAGTACAACTCGCCGATCTGGCGCGGCCATCGGCCTCGCGCGGATGCGGCCTGCGTGGCGTGGGCAAAGGCGGCTGGCGCGGTCGCACTCGGCAAGACGGTCACGACCGAGTTCGCCACCCGCACGCCGGGGCCGACCACAAACCCGCACGACCCGGCGCGCACCCCGAGCGGGTCGAGCAGCGGCTCGGCGGCAGGGATGGCAGCCGGGTTCTTTCCCCTGGCCTACGGGACGCAGACGGCGGGCAGCGTCATCCGCCCAGCGGCGTATTGCGGCGTGGTCGGCTACAAGCCCAGCTTCGGGCTGATCAACCGGATGGGCATGAAGCTGATGTCAGACAGCCTGGACACGGTGGGGGTCATGGCGCGGAGCGTTGCGGACTGCGCGTTGCTGGCGGGGGCCGTATCGGGGCACGACCTGGGCGATCCGGACACCCATCCCGGCCAGGCGCCGCGCATCGGGCTGTGCCGGTCGCCCACCTGGGACCGGGCGCTGCCGGAGACGGTGGAGCTGTTCGGGCGCCTGCGCGGCCAGCTTGAGCGGGCTGGGGCGGTCGTGACCGATCGCGAACTCCCCCCGGAGTACGACAGCCTAGAGGACGCCCATGCCGTCGTCATGAATGCCGAGAGCGCCCGTGCCCTGGGCTGGGAAATGACCCATGCCCGCGGCCAGCTCAGCCCTACCCTGCGGGAGCGAATGGAATGGGGCCTCGCCCAGCCCGCTGCCACCCTGCTGCAGGCCCAGGGAACATTCCGCCGCTTGCAGGACGGGTTCCCCGCGGTGATGGACGGCCTGGACGTGCTGGTGACGCCCGCCGCACCGGGGCAGGCGCCGGTCGGGCTGGCCTGGACGGGCGATGCTGGGTTCAACTTCATCTGGACCAGCCTGCATGTGCCGTGCGTGACGGTGCCGGCGGGGACCGGCCCGGACGGGATGCCGCTTGGCGTGCAGGTGGTAGGACTGCGGGGGCAGGACCGGGCGGCGCTGGCGTGGGCGGCCTGGGTGGCGGGCGCAATCCTATGATGGGCGCGCACCGGTCACGATGTCGGGGCGGCCTCGCATCCTTGCACGGGCACCGCAGCGGACCCGGTCGGCGGGACCACCTCGAATGCCTGTTCCGCCACCACCTTGCCATCCTCCAGCAGGCCGAAGGTCCAGGTGCCCAGTGCGACCTCCCAAGGTTCGGTGAAGCCGAACATGGTTGGGGACGGCCACAAGGCGGCCATTCCCGGCCAGGTCTCCACGGTGCCGGTCACGCCATCCGGCCGGGTCAGCCGCGGGTGCGTCAGGCGAACGGTGACGCTGATCGGAGCGCCCCGGGCTGGTGGCGCCGCCATGAAGTAGATGCCGAACCTGCGGCACAGCGCGGCCTTGATCCGGGTGGCATGCCGCACGAACCTGATCCCCTCGGCATAGCCGAAGCCGCTGACGCCGGTCGCACCCTCGGGCTTGGTCAATGGGGTCAGGTCGCGCCTGGCCGTGAACTCCCCATACTCGACGATGCGGACGTCCGGCGCGTCTTGCGCCACGGCGGCTGCGACCGGCATGGCGGCGCCTAGTAGGGCCAGGACGAGCGACCGCTTCATGGCAGCCCAGCCAGGGACTCGACGGTGTCGAAGTCCCGCAACACGGCATCGTCGCCCAGTTCGACCAACTCCACCGCCTCGGCATGGCGTTCCAGCAATGGCCGCGCGCCCATGTCCCCCGTAAGCCCGGCGATGTCCCGGAAGAAGCGGCGGTCCCACAGCACGGGGTTGCCGACCTTGCCACGGCAGGACGGCGCCACGATGGTGCGGCCCTCGTCGGGATCATAGGCCTCGATCAGCCGCGCCATCATCTCGCCGGTCACCAACGGCATGTCGCCGAGGCAGACCAGCGCGGCCGAACAAGTTGGCGGCACCGCGGCCACACCGGCCCGCAGGCTGGCCGAGAGCCCGGCGGCGTAGTCCGGCGCCGGAACGAACCGCACGTCGCGGCCGGCCAGGGCTGCACGGACCTCCTCCGCCCGGTGGCCCAGGACGACCAGCACTGGCCGGGCCGGGCTGGCGAGCAGGTGATCCACCACCCGCGCCACCATCGGCGTGCCATCCCGGTCCGGCGCCAGCAGCTTGTTATGCGGCGCCATACGGCTGGACCGCCCTGCCGCCAGCACGATCCCTGCCACCGCGCGTCCCCCCGGCGGGACCACAGCCGTCGCCCTGGCGCGCGGCAGCGGGCGCGGCCCGGTGTCCTTCAGCAGCCCACCCACGCCCATGCCGGCCAGCACGGCGCCGTCCACCGGCAGCCCGGCAAACAGCCGGGCCAGCACCCAATCGATCCCATTCAGCCGCGGGCTGCGCGCACAGCCCGGCAGTACCAAGGCCGGCCGTCCCCTCAGCTCACCAAGGCAGATCAGGTTGCCGGGATCGACCGGCATGCCGAAATGCAGGATGCGCCCGCCCGCGGCGACGATCCCGGCCGGGCCGACATCACGCCGGTCCACCACGGCACTTGCGCCGGACACCAGCAGGATGTCGGCGGCCGCCTCAGCCAGGCCGTGCAGGGCGGCGGCGATGGGCGCCTCCGCATGGTCGCACGTCACCGGCGGCAGCAGCGTTCCCGTCAGGCTTGCGACACGGGCGGCGGTCGCCTCCGCCGTGCCAGTCAGGATGCTGTCCTTGAGGCCGGGCAGCCGTGTCATCACCAGGCCGACGCGCAACGGACGGAACGGGTGCAGGCATAGCGGCGGGTGGGCGCGGGCAAGGGCCTCCACGCGGACCAGCGCGGCCTCCGCCACGGCGAAGGGGATCACCTTGATCGTTGCGACCATCTCGCCCGTGGATACCGGGGCAGCGTCGGGCAGGGTGCCGATGGTGAGGGCCTCGTCCACCCCGTTCAGCGCATCCAGCGCGGCGCGGCCGGCCTGCAGCAAGCCCGGCACGGCGGCCAGCAGGTTGACGCGTCCGGTGCTGGCACGGCTGGCAGTCAGGTCCGGGGTCAGCAGCGCCGCGGCAAGACGGCGGGCTGCCTCATCCTCCGCTACATCGCCAGGGTCCAACCGGGCGGCGATCACCTCCGCAACGCCGCTCTCCCGCAGCGCCGCGATGGCGATGGTATCCAACACCGAGCCCTTGCGCAGCACGCGGTCTGCCAGGCGGCGCGTGTGCGCGAGGACCGCGCCATCCGCCTCCGCCAGGGGAACGCGGCCGAACCTCAAGCCGCGCCGCGCCGGACGGCCACGACCTGCGCCAGAATGGACAGCGCGATCTCCGGCGCGGTGACGGCGGCAATGTTCAGCCCGACCGGGCCGTGGATGCGCGCCATCGCCGCGTCGTCATGACCCAGGGCGCGCAGCCGCTCCATCCGGGCCGCGTGGGTACGGCGGGAGCCCAGGGCGCCGATGTAGAACGCAGGGGAGCGCAAGGCGCGGTCCAGCGCGGGGTCGTCCAGCTTCGGGTCGTGCGTCAGGGTGACGATGGCGGTGCGGCTGTCCGGGCGCAGCGCGTCCAGCGCCTCGTCGGGCCAGTCGGTGCTGACGGTCACGCCGGGGAAGCGCTCGTCGGTGGCGAAGGCGCGGCGCGGGTCGGCGACGGTGACGCCATAGCCCAGCCCGGCCGCCATCGGCACCAGGGCCTGCGCGATGTGGACGGCGCCGACCACCATCAGCCGCAGCGGCGGGTTGTAGGCGTGCAGGAACCAAGTGCCGTCCACGTCCACCACGCCGCTGCGGTCCGCGCGCAACGCGGCGTGCGCGGCGTCGAGCAGGGCAGGGGAGGCGTCGTCGCCGGGGAGCAGCAGTTGTGCGCCGCCGGGCAACTGGGTGGCGAGCACGACCGGCTCGCCTGCAGCGCGGGCGGATTGCAGGCGGTCCAGGGTGGCAGGGGTCATCCGAGCCGCTCGACGAACACCTTCAGCTTGCCGCCGCAGGCCAGGCCGATCTCCCACGCGCGCTCGTCCGTCACGCCGAAGTCCAGCAGTTGTGGCGTGCCATCCCGCATGGTGCGCCCGGCGGCTTCGGCCACCGCGCCCTCAATGCAGCCGCCGCTGACCGATCCGGCCATGCGGCCGCTGGCCGTCACGGCAAGCTGGCTGCCCGGCGGGCGCGGGCTGCTGCCCCAGGTCTCGGTGACGGTGGCGATGGCGACCTGCTCCCCCTGGGCCAGCCATCCGGCAGCGGTGCCCAACACGTCCTCGGCTTCGCTCATGCAGCCCTCCCGTTGATGCGCCCGCGCGGCGGGCGGGACAGCAGGTCCACCAGGGCGCGCAAGCTGTCCAGGCTGTGGACGGTGCGGAACTCGTCCACATGTGGCAGCATCGCCCGGATGCCGCTGGATTTGGGCTGGAAGCCGCTCCACCGCAATAGCGGGTTCAGCCATACCAGCCGCCGGCAGGAGCGGTGCAGGCGGTCCATCTCCTCCGCCAGGCCGGCCGCGCCGTCCCGGTCCAGCCCGTCCGTCACCAGCAGCACCACGGCGCCCTGCGCCAGCACGCGGCGGGACCAGCGGCGGTTGAACTCGGCCAGCGCCTCGCCAATGCGGGTGCCGCCGGACCAGTCGGGGACGGCGTGCGACACCATCTGGAACGCCACCTCCGGGTCCCGGAAGCGCAGTTGCCGGGTGATATTGCTGAGCCGCGTGCCGAACAGGAAGACGTGGACCCGGTCGCGGTCGTTGGCGACGGCGTGCAGGAAGTGCAGCAGCACCTGGGCATAGCGGGCCATGCTGCCGGAGATGTCGCACAAGACCACCAGGGGCGGCGGGCGCACGGTGCGGGCGCTGCGGGCGGGCGCGGTAATCTCGCCGCCCTGGCGCAGGCTGCGGCGCAGGGTGGCGGCGAGGTCGATGCGCGGCCCCAGCGGGTCCGGCCGGTGGCGGCGGGTGCGGCGCAGGTCGAGCGGCAGGCGCAGGCGGCGGATTTCGGCCTTGGCGTTGCCGATCTGCTCGGCGCTCATTTGTTCGAAGTCCATGGATTGCAGGCGCTCGCGCTCGCTGACGGTCATGGTGGCGTCCCGGTCGGGGGCGGAGTCGTCCGGGCGGGGCGGCTGCGGGCGGGGCGGCTGCGGGCGGGGTGGAGCCATGGCCTCGGCCAGACGGCGGGTGCCGGGGGTGGGCTTCTGCTCCGGAGGTGGGCCGCTCTCCAGCATGGACAGGGCTAGGGCGTTCTGGACGGCAGCCGGATCGCGCCAGAACAGGTCGAATGCGCGGTCGAACAGCTCCAAATGCTCGTGCCGGTGCACCATCAGGCCGCGCAGGGCGGCACGGACGTGCTGACGCTGATCGAGGTCGATGTGGTCCAGGGCGTGCCCGGCGGCGACCACCTCCGCCGGGCCGACCGGCAGCCCGGCCCTGCGCAGCAGGCGGGCGAATTGGACGAGGTTGGACGGAAGCTGGCTCAGGGCGCGTGACGATCCGGTGAGTGCGGTGCGACACCATAGCGGTGACTGAGCCTGCGTGCGAGGCAGTCATTACTAAGTTTTTGACCAGGGCTCAGCCATTCTTTCATCAATCTGCTTCCGTCGCGTGTTTGCCCTGATTGTGCCTGGCAGTGGCCAGAAAAACTCGCGTCCCTTCGCCTCCGGGTAGAAGCGCCATCCCATCAATCTCGGCGCGGGCTTGATCCGTCTGATCTCATGGGCCTCGATACGTTTTGAGATCAGGACCTCCTGCCCAACCGGTCCGACGGCCGCGCGGAACGCCCTATGGGCCTCAACCGCTGTGACCCGCAGGTGCTTCGTGTTGAAACGACCGAGCAGGACAGGCTCGCCGTCAGGAAGATCGAAGAGCACTGCAACCATGCTGCGTGCGCCGCGTGCACGCAGCTCGCGCGCCCACTGATAGGTTTTAGAGGGATCGGGGACGACAGGAACGCAGAACACGGCGCGGAGGCTTGGCCCCACCCGTGCGGGCCGCAAGCCGCTGCGGAGGATGTGTTCGGCATCCCGGGCATCGGCGATATGGAGGAAGCGAGCCACAGCCAGTGGTCAGGACAGCGGAATTTGCGGCGCTGCAGCCTCCTGCACCTCGGTCAGCAGCCGCGCCGCCTCGGCGCCGCGGACCTTGGCGATGTCGTCCTGATACTTCAGCAGCACGCCCAGGGTCTCGTCCACGCCGTCCGGGGTCAGCTCGTGCTGGTCCAGGTAATGCAGCGCCGCGGCCCAATCGATCGTCTCGGCGACGCCGGGCAGCTTGAACAGGTCCGCGCCGCGCAGCCGCTGCACGAAGGCCACGACCTCCGCCGACAGCCGGGGCGCCAGGCCCGGCGCCTTGGCGTCCAGGATCGCCCGTTCCCGTGCGGCCGAGGGATAGTCCACCCACTGATACAAGCAGCGCCGGCGGATCGCGTCATGCACCTCCCGCGTACGGTTGCTGGTCAGCACCACCACGGGCGGCACTGTGGCGCAGATGGTGCCGTACTCCGGCACGGTGATCTGGAAATCCGCCAGCAGCTCCAGCAGGAACGCCTCGAAAGGCTCGTCTGCCCGGTCCAGCTCGTCGATCAGCAGCACGGCCGGAGGCAGGTCGGGGTCGATGGCCGACAAAAGCGGGCGCGCCAGCAAGTAGGGGCGGCCATGGATGGTGGCCGCCAGTCGCACCTGATCGCGATCACCGCCCGCCTCGGCCAGGCGGATCGCCATAAGCTGCCGGGCGTGGTCCCACTCATAGGCGGCGGCGGACAGGTCCATGCCGTCATAGCATTGCAGCCGCACCAGACGGCGGCCCAGCCCGGCGGCCAGCACCTTGGCGATCTCGGTCTTTCCCGTGCCAGGCTCGCCCTCCAGGAACAGCGGGCGGTGCATGGCGAGCGCCAGGTGGACCGTGACGGCCAGCGCCGGGTCGGCAATGTAGCCCCCGGCGGCCAGCAGCGCCGCGGTGTCCGCGACCGTTGCAGGCATCGCGATGCTTGCAGCGTTGGCGGTGTTCACTTTGTCCGCGACGCTGGCGGACATCTCGTTTGCCGCTGGGAGGTCAGCCAAACACGTAGCTTTTAAAGATCAGGATGAACACCGGGATGTACAGCACAATGCCAATGATGGCGACGCGCGGCAGGCCGAACGGCTGCTCCGGGATCATCGACAGCAGGTTCAGCACCGCGGGCGCGGCCTTCGGGCGCGCTGTCGGCGCCAGCGGGGTGCTTACACCATCGTCTGCGGTGCCGGTGGCGGAGGCGGTCGCCAAGGCCGGGCCGATGATGGGGCCGGTGGCGGCGACCTCCTGCGGCCCCGACACCTCGGCGGTGAAGCGGTCGAAGAACACGTCGGCCATCTGCTTGCTGGTGGCGTCGATCAGGCGGGCGCCCAACTGGGCGATCTTGCCGCCGACCTGCGCCTTTACGTCGTAGGACAGCAGGGTGAACGGCCCTTCATCCGACAGCCGCACGTTGGCGCCGCCCTTGGCGAAGCCGGCCACGCCGCCCTGGCCCTCGCCGCTGATGCGGTAGCTGTTGGGCGCGTCGATGTCGGTCAGGTGGATTTTGCCGTTGAAGCGGGCGCTGATCGGGCCGATCTTGATGGTCGCGGTGGCCTTCATGTCGTGCTCGGCGGTACGCTCCAGCGTCTCGCAGCCGGGGATGCAGCCGCGCAGCACCTCGGTGTCGTTCAGCGCTTCCCAAACCTTTTGCCGCGGTGCGGGGATGTGCCGCTCGCCACTCATGTCCATCGACGTACTCCGTTCAATGCGGCGGAGTTTAATGGCAGGGGGGTGCCCATGCAACCAAGGGGCAACCGACCCACCTTACGTCTGCTGGCGAAGCTGCTAAACGGCTGGCATCCCATTGCGTCCCGGAGCACCTGCCGATGACCTACCTCGTTGCCGACGACCTGCCGACCGAGCCGGCGGGCCTACGTTTCCGCAAGCTGGCGGAGGCTGGCGGCATCCTGCAAATCCCTGGCACGCACAACGGCATGGCGGCGCTGCAGGCGAAGGCGGCCGGGTTCCAGGCGGCCTACCTTTCGGGCGCGGCGATGACGGCCAGCATGGGGTTGCCGGACCTGGGCATGATCACCGTGGACGAGGTGTGCTTCTTCGTGCGGCAGGTCGCGCGCAGCAGCGGGCTGCCGGTGCTGGTGGATGGCGACACCGGCTATGGCGAGGCGCTCAACGTGATGGCGATGGTGCGCAGCTTCGAGGACGCCGGTGCCGGGGCGGTACACATCGAGGACCAGATCCTGCCGAAGAAGTGCGGCCACCTGAACGACAAGAAGCTGGCCGACGCGCACGACATGGCCAACAAGGTCGCCGCCGCCCGCCGCGCCCGCCGACACCTGTACATCATGGCCCGCACCGACGCCGCCGCCAGCGAGGGCATGGATGGCGCCGTCGCCCGCGCGCAACTGTATGTGGAGGCGGGCGCCGACGCGATCTTTCCCGAGGCGCTGCACAACGCTGAGATGTTTCGCGAGTTCGCCCGCCGCATGCCCGGCGTGCCGCTGCTGGCCAACATGACCGAGTTCGGCCGCACCCCGTTCTTCACCGCCGCCGAGTTCGAGGAGATGGGCTACCGCATGGTGATCTGGCCCGTCAGCTCGATGCGCGTGGCGGCCAAGGCGAGCGAGGGGCTGTATGCCGCCATTCGCCGCGACGGTGGGACGCAGAACGTGATCGACCGGATGCAGACCCGGGCGGAGCTGTATGCGACCATCGACTACTCCGCATACGAGGCGCTGGACCAGAGCATCATCAGCACCGTCACCCCGCACGGGATGCCGCAGCGGGACTGAGCGATGCCGTCGCGGCAAGGCGCCTTCTCCCTCTCCCTCCAGGAGAGGGCCGGGGTAAGGGAGCGAGCATGCGCCGCCCTGTCCAACAATAGGACTGCTCTGCCTCCGGCTGGGGCCAGCGCCGCAAGCCCCCCTCACGCCGGGCCTCTCCCGAAGCGGGGAGAGGGAGCCGTCCCCATCATAGACGCGATCGCCGTGCAATGACCGTCCCTCTCTACATCGGCAGCGAGCTATACCGCCGCTCCACCTATGGCCCGACGCACCCGCTGGCGATCCCGCGCGTCACCACTTGCACCGACCTGTGCCGGGCGATGAACTGGCTGCCGGATGCGCAGTTCCGTGTAGCGCCAATGGCGGACCCGGCCCGGGTGCTGCGCTTCCACGACCCTGCCTACCTCGCCGCCCTAGCCCGCGCCGAGACCGACCAGGCCGTGACGGACGAGGACCGCGCTCGCTTCCGCATCGGCGCCGAGGGTAATCCGGTGTACCCGGAGATCTATCGTCGCCCCATGACCTCGGCCGGCGGCGTCATGCTGGCGGCGGAGCTGACGCGCCACGGCGGCATCGTCCACTGCCCCGGCGGCGGCACCCACCACGGCCGCCCCGCCCGGGCCAGCGGCTTTTGCTACTTGAACGACCCCGTGCTGGGCATCATGGCCTGGCTGGAGCAGGGCCTGGACCGCATCGCCTATCTCGACATCGACGCCCACCACGGCGATGGCGTGCAGGACGCGTTCCATGACGACCCCCGCGTGCTGACGATCAGCATCCACGAGGCCGGGCGCTGGCCGTTCACCGGCGCCGCGCTCGACCGTGCCGGCGGCGCTGCGCGCAACCTGCCGGTTCCCCAGGGCTTTAACGACAGCGAGATGGCCTGGCTGATGCAGCACGCCGTGCTGCCGACGATCGAGCGGCACCGCCCGCAGGCCATCTTCCTGCAATGCGGCGCCGACGCGCTGGAGGAGGACCCACTGGCCCGGCTGGCGCTGTCCAACAACGCCCACTGGGCCGCCGTGCAGGCCGTCATGCCGCTGGCGCCGCGCCTGATCGTGACCGGCGGCGGCGGCTATAACCCGTACACTGTCGGCCGTTGCTGGGCCGGAGTGTGGGCCACCCTGAATGCCATCCCCATCCCGGACCGCACGACCCCCGCCGCCGAGGCTGTGCTGCGGGCGCTCACCTACAACCGTGCCGCCGGCCGCAACCCGCCAGCGCACTGGTTCACCACCCTGCGCGACGCCCCCCGGCCCGGCCCGGTTCGGGACGAGGTCAAGCGCCTGGCCGAACTCACCCTGCAGGAGGATCCGCTATGCACCGCCGAACCGTGATCGCCGCGCTGTCCACCCTGGCCGTCGCCACCCCCTTCGCCGGGCGGGCGCAGGACACCAGCAAGGCGCAGGCGGAGCTGCCGAAGGAGCCGCTGGCGATCATCACCCGGGACGGGGTGCGGCACGATTTCACTGTGGAAATGGCGCTGTCCCCAGCGCAGCAGGAAGTCGGCCTGATGTTCCGACCCACCGTGCCCGCCGATGGTGGGATGCTGTTCGACTGGGGCAATTCGCGCGAGAGCAACATGTGGATGCGCAACACCGTGAGCCCGCTCGACATGGTGTTCATCAACGCCGATGGCACGATCCGCCGCATCGCCGAGGACACGGTGCCGGAGAGCCTGGCGGTGATCCCGAGCGGCGGGCCGGTGCGGGCGACGCTGGAGCTGGCGGCGGGGACGGCGAAGCGCCTGGGGCTGCGGCCAGGAGACAAGGTTGAGGCGCGGGTGTTCGGGAAGACGGGATAGCCCTGCCGCTGTGGCTGCTAACACCGCCGATATCGGGTCCGTGACGTCGCCATCACCGAGGACGAGCTTTCGGTTACACTGATGGATGGCCGCACGATCACTCCGCCGCTGGCCTGGCATCCACGCCTTCAGGGCGGCACGCCGGGTCAGCGAGCAATCTGGGAGGTCGCAGGCGGCGGTTGCGGTATCCACTGACCGGAGCTTGATGAGGACATTAGCACGGAGGGTTTGTTGGCCGGCGCCCGCGCGCCCCGCGGATCATCGGCGTGGCGCTCGACGCGGCTAGATGACGGGGCAGCCTGAACCAGACTGCCCCACCTCTTTAACTTCATCCGCGTGGGGGGATGGCTCAATAAAGGCCGGTTCCCTTGCCTGCCGTGCCGATGGCGCGGATCGGTTGCGGCCGGTAACGTGCTGCCGCCGGGATGATGCGAAGTTCAGCCTCGGGTTCGACCGGCGCTGCTTGCAGGGCAAGTGGCGGCAGCGGCGCGGGCGTGCTGGCGGCTAGGTCCATTCGAATGTCGGCAGGATATTCGTAGTTCGCGCCGGAGGAAGCATCGACGACAGCGCCGATGCCTACGCCAACTAGCCCGAAAACGACGTTGCCGGCTGTCCAGCCGCTGAGCGACGGCTCGCGCACGACTGTGGCAGTCTGGTAGCCGGGCTTGCTGCACGTTACCGACAAGTCGTTCTTGCTCTTGTCCAGACGCACGCTGCCCGGGGTTTGCGCGACCGCACCGATACGCACACCCATTCGATCCAGGGTGCAGGTTGCAGCAGGAGGTGTGGTGGACACGGTCACGCTCTGGCTAGTGCCGTTGATGATGGTGGCGCAGGCCGAAAGCATGGCAAGCGGAAGCACGAAAAGAACCCTCATTGGAGACACCCACAATTTGAGTGTCTCAAATGCAAGATTATACTGACAATCATCAAGTAGAGGATTGTCAGTATTTATATGGCTTATTTATTGGATTTTGCGCAGCGGTGGGAATTGAATGATACCGACTGCTCCACGCTTTGACCCCCCACGTTAGCGCACTGTCATTGCGAGCCGCGCTTGCGGTATGGCAATCCAGAACCGCAAGGACTTCCCTTGACGCCCCTGGATTGCCGCGTCGCTGCGCTCCTCGCAATGACGGAACGGTCAGAGCAGAGGGCGGTTGGTATGAGTTGCTGACGAAACTACGCCCATTGGCTTAAGCACGAGAGGATGCTGGCCACTACCTTTTGTACCCCAGCGACCGAACGCATGGCATGTTGACCATGGGCGGGGTGATCGGGGCGGCGACCGGCGTGCTCGCCCACGCCGGTCGCCGCCCTTCAGCAGGCTTGGCGGTGCCCCGAACCCGTGGCTACAAGCTCGTGACCGCCCCCATCTGCGGCAGGACCGGGAAGTAGCGGAACCCGTCGCCAGCCGCCGCAACGTGCCCGATGCCGGGCCAGGCGAAGTGGTAGGCCAGCACTGGAACCCGGTTCGCCGCCAGCATGCTCAGCATCCGCACCCGGCTCTCCGCCGACTGCACCGGGTCGGTGTCATAGGCGAACTGGGTCCGCGGGTGTTCTAGCAGCAGGACCGGGTGATGGGCGAGGTCGCCGATGTAGCAGAGCTGCTGGCTGCCGGAGCTGATCATGAAGATGGAGTGGCTGACGGTATGGCCCGGCGCCGCCAGCGCCGTCACGCCCGGCAGGATCTCCTCGCCATCCCGGTAGAAGTGGATGCGCTCCTTGACCGGCAGCAGGTTCTTGCGGGCCTGCGCGAGGAAGCTGGCGCGCGCCGGGTAGGCGGCCGGGATTTTCGCATCGTCCGTCCAGTAGTCGAAGTCCGCCTGGCCGATGAAGTATTGCGCGTTCGGGAAATTGAGGACGCCCCCATCCCCGACCAGGCCGCCGCAGTGGTCGATGTGCGCGTGGCTCATGACCACCGCATCGACGTTGGCCGGGTCGATGCCGGCCTGGCGCAGGGTCCCGAGCAGCTTCCCCGTCGTCGAGCCGAACAGATGGTCGGCGCCCATGCCGGTGTCGAACAGCACGACGCGGTCGCCGAAGTTCGCGACCAGGATATTCTGCTCCAGCACGGCGTTCTGGGTGGGTAGGAAGTTGTCGGTCAGCTCGCGGGCGATCTCCTCGTGCGTTATGTTCACGAACGAGGCGTTGGGGTCGCCGAGCGGCAGTTGCCCGTCGGTGACGACGGTGCATTCGGCGCTGCCGAGCTTGAACCGGTAGAAGGTGGGAGCCTGCGGCAGGCCCGCCGGCATCTTGGCCAGGCCGGGCCTAGGCAGGGCGAGGGCCGCGGCACCCGCCGCCGCGCCTGCCAGGAACCGGCGCTTGGTTGTCAGGATCAGCCTCTTGTTCATTTTTCAATCCTCCCGCGGTTTTTCATTCGGCACGAACCGGCATTGCCAGTCGGTGCGGAGACGACGGTAAATGGACCTGGCTCTTGTCGGGTTCCGGGGTGTTGGCTTGCAGGGAAGTGACTGGCGGCTCTGACAAACTTCTGATGCAATGAAAGCGGCGGGATGATCGACCGTGCGTTTTCCTTCGAGGAGCTCTGGCGTTC